>MTKY01050887.1_pt1 | contig 30031 bp, 20 predicted proteins | sample 1042731 | NCBI WGS metagenome assembly MTKY01 (sample SAMN06212206, study PRJNA360538) | anaerobic digester metagenome | biome: Wastewater treatment plant; material: sludge; isolation source: anaerobic digester fed with sludge from wastewater treatment plant | place: Denmark: WWTP Soeholt ...
CTGCGCGACGACGCGGCGCGTCGTGGTGACGCGGCGCGTCGCGGCGACGCGGCGCGCAACTTGCGCGCCCGGCGCAAGTCCATCGCCAGCCGGGTCACGAAGTTGGGGTTCGGGTTGACCCGGGCAACCTTGTGTCGCAAGGCGGCCTCTACTGGATCGACCTCACCCATTCGCTGATTCGCCGATTCGCCGATTCGCTGATTCGCCGATTCGCTGATTCGCCGATTCGCCGATTCGCTGATTTGCTGATTTGCTGATTCGTTCTCTGTTTTATTCATGGCGTCACACACCTTTCTCTTAAGTCTGAAATGGCGCGCGAGACGAGCATCTTAAAAGCGGCCTCGCTGCGGCGCATCACGGCGGCAGCCTCCCGCATGCTCAACCCGCCCCAGAACCGCAGACGTAACGCCTCCAGCCGGTCTGGGCTGAGCTGCGCGAACAGGCCTTCCACACATTCCAGCACCGCGCGCCGGGTTAGACGTTCTTCGACGTCCTCCGGTTCCGGGTCGGCCATTTCGACGTCATCCAGCGGTTGCTGCCGCGCGGCGTAGGCGGCGCGGTGATAGTCCATGCATTTGTGCCGGACGATCCCGAAAAGCCAGGCCGGGAAGTTCCCCGCCCCGCGCATGCCGCTGTAGCGGTCGAGCGATTCCACCACCGCCATAAACGTCTGCGCCGTCAGGTCTTCCGCGTCGGCGACGTTGTCGGTGTGCGCATAGCAGTAGCGGTAGATCGGCGTCACGTAGCGACGGTAGAGCGCCTCGAATGCGTCGTGATCGTCGCGCGCCAGGCGCGCCAAGTCGTTGTCTGCAAGTTCTGCATAGTTCTGTTCCACGAGTGCTCCTCCGGTCTATGACCGTTTGTTTCAGCGCTGATAGGAGTTCAATAGGTACGTCGTATTTTTATCACAAAGGTAACAGGGAACATGGTACTTCAGAATGGAGAATCGAAAAATGAGAGAGGCGCGATGTGGCAATTGCGACCAAACAAAAAAGGCGACGCTAATGCATCGCCTTTTAGGGTGCGAAAGACTTCGTGGTTATGCTTGTGTGGCCGTTTGCACAACAGCGGCAAAGGCTGTTGGGTTATTCACAGCCAATTCCGCCAGCATCTTGCGGTCGATCGCGATATTTGCCTTGTTGAGATCGGCAATCAGGCGGCTGTAGGATACGCCGTTGATGCGGGCGGCTGCGTTGATGCGGATGATCCACAGGCGGCGCATATCGCGTTTCCGATTGCGGCGGTCGCGATAGGCGTAGGCCATGGACTTCATCCATGCTTCATTAGCTCGCCGAAACAACTTACGGCGCGTCCCAAAAAAGCCAGCGGTTTGCTTGATGATCTTTTTATGGCGACGGCGTGTTACGGTTCCTGCTTTTACTCTCACAATTTCACCTCAGTAATAAGCTATGACTTTTCGTGCAAATATGGGGCCAAACGGCGCACGCGGCGCTTGATGCCAGCGCTTGTCACAACATGCATTTGATCGAACATTGCGCGCACACTGTTCGGCTTGTTGCGGCGGAAATGACTCTTCCCCTGCCGCGTGCGCGTCAGCAATCCCTTACCACCTTTGGAAATGCGGAAGCGCTTGGATGTTGATTTATGGGTCTTCAGTTTTGGCACTTCAATTCCTCCTACAGCTACTTGTTCTTTTTTGGTGCTAACACCATCAACATAGTCCGCCCATCCAACTGGGGGGCTTGTTCGACAACGGCGACATCAGTAAGTTCATCGACAATTTCCTGAAGCTGTTCCATGGCCACTTCTGGATACGTGATTTCGCGTCCCCGGAACCGGATACGGACTTTGACCTTGTTCCCTTCTTCGAGCCAGCCGCGCGCGCTCTTAACTTTGAACTGCGTATGGTGTTCATTCGTTTTCGGGCGCAGTTGAATCTCTTTGATTTCGATTTGCTTTTGCGCTTTGCGCGCTTCGCGCTCTTTCTTCGATTGCTCGTATAAGAACTTGCCGAAGTCCATAATGCGGGCGACCGGCGGTTCGGCGTTTGGCGCCACCTCCACCAGATCAAGTTCGGCCTCTTGCGCTAGCCGGATGGCCTCCATTGTTGACAGAACACCCAGGTTACTTCCCTCGGCATCAATCACTCGAACTTCCGGGGTACGGATTTCTCGATTCACACGATACTTCTGCTTACTGATAGTGACCTCCTTAGGTTGATTAGTCGTCAGTCAGATCGTCATTCGTCAGGGGGATCTCGTTGTTGTTTTGTCGAGATACCTTGCATGACTGTCTCGGTATCATAACAGAATTATACGTTCTGTCAAATTCGCTCAACGGATTGAACGGATCGAACGGCATCGGCACCATTGCACTGCCTCCGTTCGATTCAGTGGGACATTGCGGAGAGGCTGTTTCCTGGACTGCATCACGGTGTGGCCGGTGTTTCGGTCGGCGTCGGCGTTTCGGTGGGCGTCACCGTTGGTGTTCCGGTGGGCGTCGGTGTTTCGGTAAATGTAGGCGTCTCGGTGGGTGTCGGCGTCACCGTGGGTGTCTCGGTGGGTGTTGGCGTCACTGTCGGTGTTTCGGTGGGCGTGATCTCCAGCGTGGGCGTGGCCGTGGGACCGACGACGTTGACCTGCACGCGGGTCTCGAACTGCGCGCCGCGCGTGTTGAAGGCGACGACGCGCAGTGTATACGAACCGGGCGTCATCTCGATGGGGATTTGCCATGCGCCGAGCAAACCATCGCGCACCACGGCCAGATGCGGCCCACTGATCCAACCCCAAGCTTGCGGGTTGCCGCCGACGCCATAGGTGATTTCATAGTGATCGAAGTCCGCAAACTCGACCGTACCGCGGATTTCTACCCAGCCATGGACTTCCTCGCCGTTCGTGGGCGAGGTGATGCTCACCTGCGGGGAGCTTTCTCCGGCGGTGCAGTAATCGTTGGGCGCGATCTCTATGCCGCGCTCCGCCGCCCACTGTTGTAGCCACGTCCGTCCACCGGGGTCCTGGATTTGATCCAGCACCACCATCACTTTGGTGAAGACGTTGGCGCGGCAGAATTGATTGGCGCGTAGGCCGCTGTTGCCGTCGATTTCGACTTGTTGGAACCAGTCCTGGTCGGCTCTGGGCGGCAGGAAGTTTGTCGCAAAGACCTCGGCGCGCTTTTCGGGGCAATAGGGCGAGGGTTCTGTGCCGGAGAAAGCGCATATCTCGCGGTCGATCACGCCGGCTGGGCGCGGGAAACTGTGCGGCTGGATGTTCTCGTGGGCGCGGCGCATAAAGGCGTTCCAGATCGGCGCAGCGCCGCCCGCTCCGGCGACGCCGTCCATCTCGGTGTTGTCGTTGTTGCCGATCCACACCCCCGCTGCCAGATCGGGCGTATAGCCCACCGTCCAGGCGTCGCGATTGTCGTTGGTCGTGCCGGTTTTCGCTGCCACGGGGCGATCGGGCAGTTCCAGGTTGTTCGGGCAGGCAAAGACGAGGCAGCGCGCTTTGGTGTCGGAGAGGATGTGCGAGATGAGGTAGGCCAGTTCGGGCGCGACGGCTTGCTTGCCCTTGGGCTGGCGATTGTCGATCAAGATCTCGCCCCGGGTGGTTTCGACCCACAGGATAGGCGTGGGCGGCATGCTCAATCCACCGTTTGCCAGCGTCGCGTACGCGGCGGTCAGGTCGAGCGGCTTCATCTCGCCGCCGCCGAGGGTCAGCGCCAGGCCGTAGTACGGCCGGGTGTCGTAGGGATAGTCGGGACATTCCAGGTGCGGCGAGACGATCGAGGTTGCGCCCAGCCGCGCCGAAATGTCGAGCAGGCCATCGACGCCGATGAATTCCAGCGCCTTGACGGCAGGGATGTTGAGCGAGTTCGCCAACGAGGTGCGGATCGACACCGGGCCACGGAATTTACCGTCGTAGTCGACCGGCCGGTAGGTGTTGCCGGCGGTGTCGGTGTAGACGGTGGGGATATCCCACAAAATGGTCGCCGGCGTCCAGCCCTTCTCGAGCGCGGCCAGATAGGTCAGGGGTTTGATGGCCGAGCCAGGCTGGCGGCAGCGCGTCGTCACGTTGACCTGTCCGCCGTTGGCCTCGTCGTAGAAATCGGCGCTGCCGACCATCGCCAGGATGTGCCCGGTCGCCGGTTCGATGGCGACGAGCGCGCCGTTGGTGACCTTGCGGTCGGCCAGGGCGGCGACGCCGTTGCGCACTTCCTCTTCGGCGATCTGTTGCAGGGTGCGGTCCAGCGTGGTGTGGATACGCAGGCCGGCGCCTTTGTACAGCGCGTCCGGGCCAAGTTCTTTCTCCACCCACTGTCGCACGTAGACGACGAAGTGCGGCGCGGGGATGACGTCCGTGTAGATGGGCTGGAACCCGTAGGCGTCCATTTCGGCAGCGGCGGCGTCGGCTTCGGCCTGGGTGATGAATCCGGCCTCGACCATCAGGCCGAGCACGTCTTTATGCCGTTTGAGTGCGGCGTCGCGCCCGCCGTGGAAGGGATCGTAGACGCTCGGCAGTTGCGGCAGCCCCGCCAGGAACGACGCCTGGGTCAGGGTGAGGCTGGCGGCATTGGTCCCGAAATAGGTGCGCGCCGCCGCGTCGATGCCGTAAGCGAGGTTGCCGTAGTTGTTGTTGTTGACATAGATTTCGAGGATTTCGTCTTTGGTGTAGCGGCGCGTGAGTTCGGTCGCCAGCACGATCTCCTTGATCTTGCGGCTGGCGGTACGCTCGGCGGCCTCGTCGGGCAGCAGGATGTTGCGGGCTACTTGTTGGGTGATGGTGCTGGCCCCGGAGACGAACTCCCGTTCTTGCAACGCGTAATAGATGGCGCGAGCCAGCGCGATGGGATCGAAGCCGGTGTGCGCGTAGAAGTTGCGGTCTTCGGTGGCGACCGTCGCCAGTTGCAGATAGCGCGAGATTTGCGAGATGGGGACGTAAGTGCGTTTTCCGGCGGTGGGATCGATGATTTCGTGCAGCAGCCGTCCATCGCGCCCGTAGATTTGACTACTGGCGAAGTTGGGCTGGCGAGCGCGCAATTCGTCCGGCGAGGGCAGTTGCGACGCCAGCGCGATGTAGCCGATCACCATGGCCAGCAGCGCCAGGAAAAACAGCGCCACACCAACGAGGGTGATGCTGAGCAAAGTCGAGGCGGCGCTTCCTGAGCGTTTGGGCTTGGGTTTACCCGCCGGAGTCCCCGCAGTCCGCTGCGACGGGGGCGGTGACTTTGGCGGCGGCGGGGGTGTGGCTGTTCGCCTCATCCCCGCAGTCTGCTGCGGCCTCGCAGTCTGCTGCGGCCCCGCAGTCTGCTGCGGCCCCGCAGTCTGCTGCGGCCCCGCAGTCTGCTGCGGCCCCGCCCCAGATGGGCGAATGACTGGAATGGGCTGCGTGGGCACGTCGTCGGCCGGCGCTTGCGCCGGCCAGGTCGGGATCTGGCGGGTCGGGTCGGCGGGCTGTGGACGCTGGAGCGTCGGTTCAGATGGCGGAACCTGGATGCGGCGCGTCGCTTCGGACGGCGGGTACAAATCGGGCGTGGATTGTTCCGGCTCCACAGAGTGTCGCGGCGTTGGAGCCTGCCGTGGCAGACGTTGGGTCGGCTCGGTAGCAGGCGGGGCGGATTCGCGTTCTTCCCTCACAGGCGTCCCTGGACGGGGAAAGCGCACAGTGGAATCACCCGGACCGGGGACCGGCGGAGTTCGAGGGCGCAATTCGGCCGGCTGCCATGTTGACGGCGACTTTTCGCTTTCATGGTTCTCCGGCTCGTCCGGCGCTGTTTCACGACGTTTCTGGTCAGGTTCGAGCGGCATCATCCCCCTCGCGATATTTCCTTATGTGGCGTGAGCCATCGCAAATCCGAAATCTAAAATCCAAAATCGTCTTATCCCCACACGCCTTTCAGCATCGTGTAGGCGCGTTGCGAGAGCGCGCGAGCGATGACCACGACCTCAGACAGCACGATCAAGGCCACGAAAACGACGACCAGTTGGGCGACCTTGTCCTGGGCGATCACCGGAATCAGTGTTGGCAGCGGGACGCCCTTCTCGCCGGTCACGCGGAACAGTGGGACGAAGAAGTGTGAGGCCCCCGCGCCAATCAGCGCCCCGGCGATGGCCCCAAACGACGTCAGAAACAGGTATTCCATAATGACCTGGGTGCTGATCTGACGACGTTGCAGACCCACGGCGCGCAAGATGGTGAAACGCCGTATCCGATCCTGCAGCGAGGCATAGGTGTAAATCAGCAAGCCCATTGCCGCCATCGCCACTGCGGCGAGAAAGCCGACCGATAGCGTGCCAAAGACGCCAACACGCTCGAATTTCGCCTGTTCTGTCTGAATCAGCGCCCTGGCATCTCTTACGACGCCTGGCAGCACCCGGAGTTTGGGGATTTGCTCGACCACGTCAGCGCCGGAGGCACCGTCATCCAATAGCATCCAAATGTCGTGCGGAACCACCATCCCAACGTAGAACGTGAGATAGTCCAGGTTCCCGATGAAGGCGATTTTGTCATCATAGACGGTTGGGAAGTACCTGTAGGTTCCGGCGACCTTGAACGGCGTGTTGACACTGAACTCGTAATTGATGCCGACGAGGAGATTGATTTCATCGCCAATTTGAAGATGATTCTCGGTAAACAGTTTCTCCGGGACGAGAACGGCGTTTGACCAGGGCGCCAGTTGATTCATCAACCCGCCTAACGGCTCGTTGGCAAAGTCATATCTGAACCAGCCGACCTGGGCAAAGTCGGCCCGATCCACGGCGATAAAACGCCCGTTAATGTTACCGTTGGCGGGGAGGGAGGTAGACACGCTGTAGTTCCCGACCCGGGCGGCTTTTTTGACACCTTCGAGCGTTTCGAACTGTGTCGGCAGAGGAATCCATTCTCCGGTTACTGGCGTGGTTGGCGCACCAGGCTCGGATGACGATGAATCGGGGAGAGAGACGCTCAGCGATAGATCGGTGCCGGCGCGATAATACATCCGATCCACCAACCATTGATCGAGACTGGCGGCCATGGAGATGGTGTAGACGCCGAGCGCCAGCGAGACGATCACCAGCAGCAATGGGTTGATGTACGCCTGGCTCTCGCGGCCCAGTTGTCGCAATGCCAGATGGGGCGTGGGCCAGGGTGTGAGGCCGGCGACCACATCGATGGCGCGCATAATCAGCGGGAAGATGCGCAAGGTAAGCAATGCAAAGGTGATAATCGCCAGCGCCGGCACCAGGATGAGCAAGGGGTCCTGATACAAATCCTCCGGCTTATCGCGTGCCAGAAGCGCCAACGTGCCATAGCGGGTCAGTTGCCGGTAGGCGTACACGGTAGGGATGAGAAGGATGAAGTCCAGGTAGGCGCGATACCAGAAGGGCGAACGTTGCGGTCGGGCGCGTTCGCGCTCCACGTCGATGAGGCTCTGGCGAGTGGCCTGAATGGCGGGCAGAATGCGGGCCATCATGGTGATCACCAAGGCCACCAGCGTCATCGGGATGGTGATGCCGCGCAGGTTGGTCGGCAGCGGATCGCGCGAAACGAACGTGAGGAAGCTGGCGGTTTGCCCCATCATTTGCGCCAACGCCATGCCGATCGCCATGCCGATCGGCGTGCCGATGACAAAGAGTATCATTTCCTCAACAGCCGTGAGGGTAAGGATGCTGGAAGAACGCATCCCCCGGCTGACCAGCGTGGCCGTCTCGCGCACCTGCCAGCGGGCGATGATGGCCGAGGTCAGCACCAGGAAATAGAGGAGGAAGCCAAATGCGGGCAGGTTGAAGCCCAGCAGCAAAATGGTCAGCGTGTTGCCCCGTTGGACAAACGACTTTAGCGGATCCAACGGCGGGGTGTTGATGCGGGCCTCCGGCAGAAATTTGTTGATGACGATAATACTGTGTTCGAAGCCCTGGATATATTGGAGCGTTTTGTCGGGCAGCACCTGGCTTTCATCCAGGATGATGTGCCAGTTGACGAACCATGTCTTGCCGGGCACCATCGGTTCGACAAAGTTGATGTAGTCCTCACGGCGCACGAGGAGCTTGTTTTGGAGCGTAGCGTCGGGGTTCTCGAACCAGAAATCTGAGGTGATGTCCTTGGCTTTCCAGAAACCGCGCACGCGAATGGTGACCGGTGTAGAGACGATATTAACGGCCAGGTTGAACTCTTCGCCGACGTTGATGCCCATCTTCTCGGCCATACGCGTGTGCATCCACACATCCAGCACTTCACTGGACACACCATCTTCATCCATCGGATCACCATCGAGGATCTCCATTTCGTCGGCGACGCCCTGGATGTAGACGACGTCGGTGGATTCGAGATAATCCTGTTCAGTTTTGGTGTAAGATGCACCCTCTTTGGAGCGCAACATCATATTGCCGCTGTGGACTTCCAGCCCTGTGTATCGAACCGGCAGTCCAACCTCGGAGGAGAGGGTGACTGCCACGTGGTTGGTCGACAGATTCTCCGCGTCGTGCAACGAAATGGGCGCGCGTCCAGAGGAAAAGGTATAAATGCTCGTCGAGAAGGCAGGCCGCCCGGTCATTTTGCTGAAGGCGGCCAGCTCCTGATCCAGAATGACCTGATCCACAGCTTTGGCGAAGAACGAGGCGCTGTTGACCATCGCCACTGCAAAGATGATGCCCAGGAGCGCCAACACGGTCAGGCCGGGATGGTTCCACAGCCGTTTCAGCGCAAGGCGTGTGACCGCAACAAATCTAAGTACCAGTTTGATCATGAGTGTAACACCAGCTTTTGTAAATTATGACTTGCAGTGCGTCATCCTCCCCGCCATGGAAGCACGACCCACAAGCCCCGTAAGTATAACAGGGCCACCGTAAGAAGCAAGTGGAGAGGGATTAGCTGTCAGCGATCAGCCATCAGCGATCAGCGGTCAGCCGGTAGCTGATCGCTGAAAGCTGACGGCTGTCGGCTTATGCGAGCTGTGAGAGCACAGCGATGGCGTGTTTGATGTCCTCGATCTGTTTCGGTCCGCTGATTTCGCGCTCGATGGTCAGCGCACCGGTATAACCGAGTGCCTTGAGTTTGGGGATAAGCACCGGGAAGTTGACGCGCCCTTGGCCGAGTGGTTTCTCGACGCCCAACTGCTGCCCGTTGGTGGGATACTCGCCATCTTTCGCGTGGATGCCGCGCACGTACCGCCCGAATACGTCCAGCGCATCCACCGGATTGGCCTTGCCGTACATCAGCAGGTTCGCGGGATCGAGGTTGATGCCCAGGTTGTCGTAGCCTAGGTCTTCGATCACCCGCAGGAGGACGACCGGCGTTTCCTGTCCGGTCTCGAACCAGAAGCCCAGGCCGCGTTCCCCGCAGTATTCGACGATCTCGCGCAGCGCGTCGATGACGCCCGGATACAGCGGATCGGTCATATTCTCCGGAATAAAGCCGGCGTGGGTGGTGATGCTCGGCGTGCCCACCCGCGCGGCGAAGTCCGCCCCGGCCTTGAGCGCGGCCATCCGCTCGGCGCGGAACTCCGGCGGTACGATGCCGATGGAGACCGGCCCCTTGACGAAGTCCCATACGTGCGGGCCGGGCACGCCCGTCCAGATCGTGGTTACTTCGACTTGATACTGCTCCGACGCGGCAATCAACCGGTCGGCCATTGCCGGCGTGAACAGTTCTTGATGCCAGCAGACCACCTGGCACGTCGGCAAGCCGAACTCGTGCACGCGCTGCAGTTCTTCTTCCGGCCCGTGTTCGAGTGGGGCCATCACTCCGAGTTTGAGGGTTGTCATAGGTTTACTCCTCCGATTTTGGATTTTAGGTTTTGGAGCGGATGCTCTCGATTTCCCGGTCGATCAGGGCGATGGAGTCGCGGGTGGATTCGGGCAGACAGCGGGTAAGGGCCGCGCCGGTTTCTACGCAGTCGAGGAAGTAGGCGATTTCGTTGAGGTAGCCATCGCCCGGTTCGATGTCGGCTGGATAGCCGTTTACCTGTTCCAGGTTGTCGAAGACGGTGAGTTTCCAGTCGGCGTAGCGCACGAAGCCGCGCTCGAACCACGCATCGAATCCCGCCTGGAACGGCACCTGTGCCGTGCTCCATCCCGCGTGCATGTGGATTTGCGGGCCGCCGTCGTAGGTGAAGCAGGCGTGGATGATGTCATAGCTCTCCGGCTCTTCCGTGACGCGCCCGGTGGCGTACAGGTCATCCGGCACGCCGAACACCGCATTGACGTAGTCTACGTCGTGGATGTGGAGATCGAGGAGCGCGCCGCCGCTGCGCTTGGGGTCGAGGAACCAGTTGCTCGGCGACCAAAGCGGACGTCCGCTGATGCGGAACAGGTTGAGTGAAAGCAACGCCCCCAGGGATTGTTCCGTCACCAGTTTTTGGAGATAGAGGTACTCCGGCCAGAAACGGATACACTGGGCGATCATGAGCCGCCGGTCCGCCGCGCGCGCCGCCGCGATCATGCGGTCGCAGTCGGCCACCGAGAGCGCCATTGGCTTTTCACACAGCACGTGCAGTCCGGCTTCCAGCGCGGCGATGGCGTACTGCGCGTGCAGATACGTGGGCAGGCAGATATCCACCACGTCCACGTCCGCTGCGGCGATCAACTGCGCAGCATCCGGATAGCGGGCTACCTGTGAGAGATCGAGGGCGGTTTCGCCGCCTGCCAGGTTGATGGCGATGGCCTCCTTCGCCTCCAATCGCTCTGGAATGACATCCGCAATCGCCTCAATCTGCGCGTTGGGCACGTGTGGATAGCGCCGCGCGTGGTGCCATCCCATGCCCCCCATACCGAGAATTCCGACTTTTAGCATAGCTGAACTCCTTTTTTCAAGATAAGAACTTCGCCTCCAACTCCCGCACCTCTTCCGCTCCAATCGGCACAAGCTCACCGATGTGGGCGGTGGCGATGACGGCTTGGGCGCTGAACTCGGCCACTTCCAACCGGTCGAATGCCTGCATCAGCGTCGCGCCGGTGGTGAGGATCGCGTCGTTTTCCAGCAGGAGCACGGGCCGGTCTTTCGCCAGTTGCTTGACGATCTTCTTCCCATCCCCGAATTGCACGCCGTAGGGCATCAGTGGGATGTCGCGCAGCACGATGTAGCTTTCCGGGATCGTGCGCGTGTCGAGCCTGCGCCGGGTGACGCAGTAGGCGACGGCGTTCGGCGACTGCGCGGTGATGATCGCGCCGATCTCCGGGTGCGCCTGGTAGATCGCCATGTGCAGGCAGGTCGCGCGGCTCGGCTGCTTGCGGCGCTCGCGCTGCCCGTCGCGGATCAGCACGATGTCGTCCAGGTCGAGGTACAGGCGATCCAGCCCGTAAGGCGTGATGAGGAAGCTGTTCTCGTCCACGCGGGCCGAGACCGTGCCCGCCGTGCTCGTCATCAACTGCTGATCGTAGGCGCGATGCACGAGGTCGATGATGTGCTGGCGCAATTCGCGCTCGCGGCTGGTATGGAATGTCGGCTTGAAGGTGGGGAGTTTCTCGCCATACTTACGTGTAAGCGCGATGTCTTCGTCGGAAAGCGAGTACACTTCGCCGACTGACCGCGCCTGGATGAGCGTCCGCGCGCAGAAATCCAGCGTCTCGAAGCGCTGGAACGCCGCCAGCAGGCTTTCCCCGCCGGCGACGACGCCGTGATTTTCCAGCAGCACCGCGTCGAACCCCTGCGCGAACGTGTCGGCGATCACCGCGCCGAGTTCCAGGCTGCCGGGGAGCCGGTAGGGCGCGTAGCCCACCTGCCCGCAGACGGTGTGCGCCTGCGGGATGATGCGCGTGTTGGGAATCTGGCGCGCGATGCTGAACGCGATCAGTGCGGGCGGGTGCGCGTGGACGATGGCGCGAAAGTCGGGCCGCTTCTGGTAGATCGCGCGGTGGAATGGATATTCCGACGAAGGCTTGTGCGGTCCCATCATCGTCCCGTCCGGCTTCACGCAGATGATGTCCTGCGGCTTGAGTGTCCCCTTATCCACCCCGGCCGGCGTGATCCACATATCGCCGTTTTCGTCGAGGATCGAGAGATTGCCGCCGGACGTCGTCGTCATCCCGTAGCCGTAGATGCGCTCCATAATCGTCACCAACTGCACGCGCGGGTGCAATAGCGAAAATTTCATCGTTCACCTCCCGAACAAACCGCTAATCTCGCCAATCTTTGCAAATCTTTTTTTATTGGCGAAAATTCGCGTGATTCGCGGTTAGAATCCTATATTTGTGTTGTTAGTTCCCTACCTTCACCGGGACGCCGCCGTTGGCTGCGGATTGGCGGAGGGCGAGAATGAGTTCTTGATCCAGGCGCGCCTGGTGAGGGCCGTAGGTGGGCGCGGCGTCGTTACGCACGGCGTCCACCAGGCTCATCAGGCAGCCGGCCACGCCGATCTCGTCATCGTGCCACTGGACGCCGTGACCTTGCACCGCCGGGCGGAAGGGGTTCTCCCACGTCACAACGGGCAGGTCGGGATCGCCGGTGTGGGCGACGATGGCGGTCAGCGCGCCGCCGTCGCAGCGCTCCCAGCGCCGTTCCAGCGTGATGAAGCGCGGCGCTTCCCCGCCGGGCGCGAGCAGCGACAGCTTCTCCTCGACGGTGTGCAATCCCACGCCGAAGGTGATGCCCATGCCTTTCTCCGCCAGAAAGCGGCTGCTGCGGAACCAGCGCAGCGCGGAATCGTAGCCCACGGACGTCCAGTGGAAGAGGCCCACCTGCCCGCCCGCAAACTCGATCATCCCGTGCTCCTGCGTCTCCGCGCGCGGGCCGCGCGTCCCGGCGAGCAGCGACCAGTGCGCCGCCAGGTCGTAGGTGTGGACCGATCCCACGACCTGTACCGGCTGCGCGTCGAAGCCGAGATAACTGCGCATCACGCTGACGCCGTGATAGCCGTGCCCGGCGAAATCGCTGAACGACGCATAGACCTTGCCGAACAGCCCGGACGCGATCAGCTTGAGCTTGATCTGCTCCAACGGCCGGCGGTGAAACTGCTCGGCGACCTCGATCTTGCGCCCGCGCGCCTGTGCTGCCGCGATGATCGCGTCTGCCTCGCCCAGGTCGTGCGCGATGGGTGTCTCCAGCAGCACGTGCAGCCCGGCCTCCACCGCCATCAGCCCGACCTGTCCGTTCGCGCCGTAAGCCACAGAGACGATGCCGATATCGGGCGCGGTTTCGCGCACCAGCCGGTCTACGTCGGTGTACCACGGGACGTCGAGGGCTTGGCCTAACCTCTGCGCTGAGTTTTCGCTGCGTCCCCATACCGAAACCAGTTCCACCGCTTCCGGCAAGGCTTTGACGATGGGCGCGTACATATAGCTCGACCGTTTCGCCGTGCCGATGATGGCGACACGCAAGGGTTGTTTTGCAGTTGACATTGTCCACACTCCTTGATGTAGTCTAATCGTCTTTTGTCTAGTAGTTGGATTGTACTATCATTCGTCATCTATCGCAAAAGGCTCGCGCAGGCCGGAAAACAAGCCGACCACGTCTTCTAGGACTCGTGGTCGGCGACTGTGTGATGAAAAGCTTTTCTGAATTGGGATGATGGATTTCTCTGGCTTGCTTCTGCTTCTAAGGGGTCGTGGTGCGGCGCGATGGTGAGATCGCGGGTAAGAGACGCGTCTTCTCACACATCCGGCGCTCGCTTTGTCCCGCGAGTTGGCGGATGGATTGCATAATGCGCTCCGCCACCGCGTGGACGCCGTCGCGGTCTTCGATGTCGCCTTCCAGGCGCAACGGCTGGCCTACGGTCATCGCGTAGGGGCCGCGCCAGTACCAGCGGATCAGCTCGTCGTCGGGGTGCATCCGGGTGTCGTAAGTGTGGATGTTCTCCCGTTGCAGGTGAATGCCCACCGGGATGATCGGCGCGCCGGTCAGCAACGCCAGCCGCACCGCGCCCGTGCGTGGGTCGTGCAAGCCACCCTCGCGGGGACTGAGCGATCCCTCCGGGAAAATGCCCACCGTCTGCCCATCCTTGAGCCGCCGCAACGCCTCGTCGAAGGCGGCGCGCCCATTCTCGCGGACGACGGGAATCTGCCCCGTCCGCCGTAACAACCGTCCCACTACTGGAATAGTGAAGACCGATTCGGTGATGAGGATGCGCACCGGTTCGTCGCAGAGCGTCGTCATGATCAACGGATCGGTGGTGCTGGGGTGGTTGGCGGCGATGATCTTCGACCCGGCAGGCAGCGGGGTGTGGAAGACGACGTCCGGGTTCAGCGTGAGTTTGTAGTACAGCGCCACGAGCGACTGGCCCACCGTGTACAGCAGATCCTCCCAATCGATAGGCTGGGTTTCCAGTCTCGGCCACTCGATGGGTCGAGCGTATGGCCTGGCGTATCCTTCGAAAAGCATGGTTTCCCTCCCAGAAAATAAACCGCTAATCTCGCCAATCTACGCGAATTCATTTTCACGTAGTCTTCTATAACCCCGTAACGATGCGGGCGATTCGCGGTTAAGGTGTCGGATTCTACAAACTGTAGACAGAATACTGCATGCGGGAGGGTTTCACATGCCCCAAAGGGGGTATTGAGGGGGTATTTATGTCAGCATGAGCGCCAGGAACCGCTCGAGGGCACGACGGGCGGCGCGGGCAGCGGGAGCGTAGCGCGGCAGGACGAGGTCGAAGGCGTGATCGGTTTGGGGAAATTCGGCGTAGACCGCCGGAACGCCCGCGTCCAACAGCTTGTGATACATCGCGCGGGTGGACTCCAGCGGCATATACCAGTCGTGCGTGCCCTGGATGAGCAGGGTGGGCGGGCAGTGCGGTCCGACGTGTTCGATGGGCGAGGCCAGCGTGTACATGTCGGGCACCTCGTCCGGCGACCCGCCGAGCAACAGGCCGATCTCCGGGTTGGCGGGGACGTTGTGGTACGTGGTGCGCATGTCCACCGCGCCGTAGAACGAGACCACGGCGCGCACGGAGGCGTCGGCATTGCACAGATCGTCCGGCGTGAAGGCGGGATGATGCGGCGTGTAGGCCGTCAGCAGCGCGAGATGCCCGCCCGCCGACCCGCCGGAGACGACGACGCGCGCCGGATCGACGCCCAGCCGCCGGGCGTTGGCCTTGAGCCAAACGATGGCGCGTTTCACATCGCCGACCATACCGTAGAGATCGGTTTCGGGCCACAGCCGGTAGGCGATGTCCATGACGACGTGGCCCTGCGCCGCCAGGTAGCGGAAGATGGGGCGTGTGCCGATGTCCTTGTTCAGATAGCGCCAGCTGCCGCCGTGACAGTAGACGAGCGCCAGCCCGGAAGGTTTGACGCCTTTCGGCGGCTGCCACACGTCGCACAGGAGCGGGCGGACCATGTCGGAGTCGGGAAGTGGAAGTTTCCAATAGATGACGTCGCGCGCCCAGCGGGGTTTGGGCGCGGGCGAGATGCCCTGGGGCAAATACCACAGCCACCGCGCGCGCCGGGTGCGCGCCGCCTGCGCAGGAGGGATTTTGTCGCGCCAGTGTGGGCCGAACGCCTGCTCGAAGCCGGTGTGCTGGGTCAACACGCGCCACGTGTAGAGGAACGCCAGGGCGCCGCTCGCGCCACCCGCGATCTGGGGCGCCCGTCTGCCGGATCCCATGCCGCGCAGCATTCGCGCAATCCCCAGCAGGGCGACGAGCGGCGACAACGCCGTCGCGAGCATCTTCGCCACGTAAAGGCTGCGGTTCAGCGGCGAGCCAGTCTTGACGAAAAAGAGCGCGCCCGTTCCGAGCGTCAGTAGCGTGGAGAGCCACGCGGCAAGGTCTTGGCGTTTGTGCGAGTTTGCGTTTTGCATGGTTTTTTCCGTCAGCAGATTGAGCAGATTAAGCAGATTTTTTGAATGGTACACGGATGAGCACGGAAAGGACGGATTCTTTATCAAAGAAAAAATCTGTGGCATCCGTGAAATCCGTGTACGATTCTTCCTACAGCAACCCCAAATCTCCGGCGCGGTGGGTGGCTTCGGTGCGGTTGTGGACGTCGAGTTTGCCATAGATGCTCTTGAGGTGTTGTTTCACCGTCGCCGTGGCGATGAAGAGCTTGGCGGCGATTTCCTTGTTGGAAAAGCCGAGTGCGAGGAAGCGCAGCACTTCGATTTCGCGTTCGCTGAGCGGTTCGACGAGCGCGGAGAGCGCGGGATTATGATCCCGCGCAAGCGCAGTAGGAGATACGCGCTGTAGCCGGTCTCTGACCGTGTCACCCGCGGCGAGTATCTGCTCCACGAACGCCGGCGCCGCGCGTTTGACGTCGGGCAGCAGTGCCAGCACGCGCGCGTCCTCGTCGAGGAAGGTGCGGACGTAATCCTGCGGCGCGGCGAGTTTGACGGCCCGCGTGAGCCGCTCTAGCGCGGTGGGATGGTAGCCCGCCGCATCTTCGGTGAGCGCCTGCACGATGTAGACACTGATCAGCCAACGACCCAGGCCGCACTCCTGCGTGAAGCGTTCCAGACGGGCGAGCCACTGCCGCGCGTCGGCGATCTGTCCTTGCGCCAGCAACAGCCGCGCGTAGACCAGGTGCTCTTCGATGCGTAGATATTCCGGCGTAGCCTCGGGCGATAACTGCATCGTCTCTACCCACTGCGCGACGGAATCGAGGTCGCCCTGGCGCAGACGGAGATCGGCTTCGGTCGCCGCCAGCCAGTGGGCGTCGGTGAGGGCTTCCTCTGAAGCGAAGCGTTGGGCGCGTTGGACGGCGTCGAGCGCGGCCTCAGTCTCGCCGCAGGCGTATAGTATCGGCGCGGCGATGCCGAGCGCGAACATCAGCAGGCTGCCAATGGCAAGCGGTTCGCTGAGGGCTCGGCCTTGTTCGTGATAGCGGCGCGCCTGCTCGAGCTGGTTGGCCTCGTAGTGCAGTAACGCCAGGCGGGTGAGAACGAGGCCCGTCAGCGGCGAGGATTCGCCCGCCGCGTCGGTGTAACGCTCGATGGCCTGATGGCAGAGGGCGACGGCCTCACGGCGTTTACCGTGGCTGTCGAGCGCCGCCGCCAGCGACATTTCCACGACCACGACGAAGACCTGGTTCCCGGAGGCGAGATCGCCCGACTGCCCGATCTTGCTCGCTTCGCGTAGGGTAGCGATGGCTTTGGTTATGTCGCCGGTGCGTTCTTGCGCTTCGGCCATGCCCCACAGGCCGAGAATGCGCCAGTCTGCGTGTTCCTTTTTGAGCAGGCGCAGAGCCGCGTCGATGTGATCGGTGGCGCGGGCGTAGTCCCGACGGCCCAGCGCGATGTAGCCGCGCAGCAACCATAGCTTGCCCAGGTCGGCGGCGGGGATTTCCCCAAGACGGGGGCGTTTGTCGGTTGCGTCGGGGAAATCGTTGGGATACGTCTGGCGCAGGGCAGTTTCGGCGGCATCAGCATACGATTCCGCCGGTTCCACGTCTCCGGTCAAGGCGAGAACCCAGCCTTTCGTGGTCGCCAGCGCGATGTCGGCGCGTACGCGAACGTCGGGTAGAGCATCGAGCCAGCCACGCACGGCTGTGACGCCGCCGCTGTGAAGGGCGGGTCCGGCGGCCTGGCGGATGAGGCGTTCGGCGTCGTTGAGTAAGCTGCTTGCCACGGCGGGATCATCTGCGATCGCTGCGCCGGAAAGGGCGTGCTGAATCGCGGTCGGCATCCCGTCCCGACTCTCATACCATAGAGCCGCGCGTTGGTGCAGCTGGGCAGCCTTGTCGGCTGGCAGGGTGGGGCGCAGCGTCTCGGCGAAGAGACGGTGATAGCGGTACCACTCGCGGCGATGGTCAAGGGCGATGAGGAAGAGGTTAGCCGTGTCCAGGTGTTCGAGCATCGCCTGGCTGTCGTTGCGACCCGTCACTGCATCGCATAGTGGGGCCGTGAGCCGGTCGAGGACGACGGTCTGCCGGAGAAAGTCGCGTGTGGCGGGTGGTTGGCGTTGGAGCACTTCGGCCACGAGGTAATCGAGCACGTAGCGGTTGTCGCCGCTGAAGGCCGCGATGAAGGTGCGTGTGTCGGCCAGCCCACCCTGGCGCGTCGCCATATCCTGCAGGGCCAGCGCCGCCAGTTGCAGCCCGGCGATCCAGCCCTCGGCGCGCGCTTCCAACGCTTCCACGATCTGTGAGGAGAGCGTCAGCCGCATCGTCTGGCTGAGGAAGGCGGCGGCCTCTTCGGAGGTGAAGCGCAGGTCACGCTCGCGGAGTTCGACGATTTGGTCACGCGCGCGCAGGCGGGGCAGGGGGAAGGGCGGGTCCTCGCGGGTGCTGATGACGGTGCGCATGATCGGCGGCTGGTTTTCCAGCAGGAAGCGCGTGATGGCGTGAACGGCGTCGTTGGTGATGAAGTGGTAGTCGTCGAGCACGAGCACGAGTGCAGTCCCGGCGGCGGCGATGTCCGCTATCAGCGGTGCGATCAGCCGGTTGAGCGATGTTACGTTGGTCTGGGCGAGGCCGGCCGGTTGGAGCAGTGCTTGGACGGAGCGCCCGATGCGTCCGTCGGCCTGCTGGAGCGCGGCGATGAGGTAGGCGAGGAAGTGCAGCGGGTCGTTGTCGCCTTCATCCAGCGAGAGCCAGGCGATTTCGCGCGCGGCGGCGCACACCCATTCGGTGATCAACGTCGTCTTGCCGAACCCGGCGGGCGCGGAGAGGAGCGCGAGCCGCTTGCCGGCGCGCAGCCCCTCGTCGAGCTGCGCGAGCAGGCGCGGTCGCGCCACCAGATTTGGGCGCGTCGGCGGGATGTAGAGTTTGGTCACAACCAGGGAAGTGAGCATGGGGTAATCTTAGCACAAGTTGGGATTTCTACCCAAATGTGTGTTTACATCAATGCTTCAGGCGTCCCTACAGGACACATAAGAATGCTTCTTGTTCAGCAGGCGCTAAAGCACCTGCCGACAGTCAGGCGTCCCTACGGGACACAGGAGTTGTCTCGTAGGGACATCTGAATGTTGCCCGGCGCTTGAGCGTCGGGGGCAAGTATGCCTTTCCCTTCCGTCCCATAGGGACGGCTGAACCTGACTCATAACTTGCGCCGACGCCTGCTACTAGATTGTTTTCTTAAATCTCATTAATCCCGCGCTGATGCGGCAACGGCGGGTTGTGATCCGCCGGAAGCGACGAAAAGGACAATCTGCTTCCCTTGTCTGTATAACAAAGAACCTTATAATGAAGGCGTCGGAGTCAGGAGGGGGGCGATCATAACGACTGTGATCGTAGACCATATCCCGAATGCGCTTTACGAAAAGTTGAGACAGGCGGCTTGCTTGCATCGTCGCAGCATCAGCCGTGAAATTGTTGCCTGCATCGAGTGGGCGATAGATCGCCGACCGGTTGATCTCGAAAAGACGTTGGCGAGGGCGCAAGCGTTGCGGGAGGTCACGTTGGCCTATCCCATAAGTGGCGATGCCTTTACGGAGGGCAAAACGGCAGGGCGAGCATAAGTGTTGGTTTAGGAGTTATGTATGGCAATCACGGATAGAGTGGCGCGATTACGACAATACAGTCTGGACGCCGTCCCCACACTTTCGAGCGAGCGGGCGGAGCTGATGACGGCATTTTATCAGGAACAAGCTGATGCGGTGTCAATCCCGGTGCAGCGGGCGCTGGCGTTTCGCTATCTGCTGGAACACAAGGCGATTTATATCCACCCTGGCGAGTTGATCGTCGGCGAGAAAGGCCCCGCCCCTAAAGCCACGCCGACGTATCCCGAACTGTGCTGCCACACGCTGGACGACCTCGACATCCTCGATGCGCGGGAGAAAATCCCCTTCGCCGTCAGTCCGGAGACGCGGCAGGTTCACGCCGATACGCTCATCCCCTTTTGGCAGGGGCGCACGATGCGCGAACGCATTTTCGAGGCGATGACGCCGGAATGGAAGGACGCCTACGACGCGGGCATTTTCACCGAGTTCATGGAGCAGCGTTCGCCGGGCCATACCGTGCTAGACGATAAAATTTATCGCAAGGGGATGCTCGATTTCAAGGCCGATATTCAGGCCGCCCTCGACGGGCTGGATTTCGACGGCGACCCGGAGGCTCAGGCCAAACGCGAGCAGCTCATAGCGATGGCGATTGCGGCGGACGCGCTGATCCGCTTCGCCGGGCGTCACGCGGAGAGGGCGCGCGAGCTGGCAGCGCAGGAGGCCGACCCGACGCGCCGGCGCGAACTGGAACGCATCGCCGAGGTCTGCGCGTGCGTCCCCGCGCACGCGCCCCGCGATTTTTGGGAGGCGCTGCAATATTACTGGTTCGTCCACCTGGGCGTGACCATAGAATTGAATCCCTGGGACTCGTTCAATCCCGGTAAGCTCGACCAACACCTGGAGCCGTTTTACCGGCAGGGTTTGCAGGACAGGACGCTTACCCGCGACCAGGCCGAGGAACTGTTGCAGTGTTTCTGGATCAAATTCAACAACCAGCCCGCGCCGCCCAAGGTGGGGGTGACGGCGGCGGAAAGCGGCACCTACACCGACTTCGCGCAGATCAACGTGGGCGGGGTGCGCCCGGATGGGACGGATGGCGTCAACGAAGTCACGTATCTCATCCTGGACGTGATCGAGGCGATGCGCTTGCTGCAGCCCAGTTCGTCCATTCAGGTGAGCCGCGAGAATCCTGACGCCTTCATCAAGCGGGCAGGGCGTATCATCCGCACCGGGTTTGGGCAACCGTCGGTGTTCAACACGGAGACCGTCATCGCGGAGATGCTGCGCGCGGGCAAGAGCCTGGTGGACGCGCGTTGCGGCGGCACGAGCGGCTGCGTGGAGACAGGCGCATTCGGCAAGGAGAATTACAATCTGACGGGGTACTTCAACCTGCCCAAAGTGCTCGAAATCGCGTTGCACAACGGCGTGGACCCGCGCACGGGCAAGCAACTCGGCCCGCGCACCGGCGATCCGCGCGCGTTCGGGAGCTTCGAGGAGCTGTTCGCCGCCTTCGAGGCGCAGCTCGACTATTTCGTCGATGTGAAAATCCAGGGCAACCACACGATCGAGCGGCTGTACGCGCACTACATGCCTGCGCCGTTCCTCTCGTTGCTGATCGATGACTGCATTGCCAACGGCAGGGATTACCACGACGGCGGCGCGCGGTACAACACGTCGTACATCCAGGGCGTGGGGTTGGGATCGATCACGGATGCGCTGGCGGCGATCAAGGTTCACGTGTTCGATGCACAACCAATGTTTGCGGCGGAGTATGCGCCGTTTGCGACGGCGCTGGATTGTGATCCGGCACAAGCGGGTATGGAGCCGGTGACGATGGACGAATTGCTCGACGCGCTGGCGCACGATTTCGCCGGGTACGAGCGTCTGCGGCAGAGACTGCTGAACCGCACGCCGCGTTACGGCAACGACGACGACTACGCCGACGCGGTGATGCGCGCTGTTTTCGAGGCGTATTTCCGCGCTATCGATGGACGGCCCAACACGCGGGGCGGCGCGTACCACATCGACCTGTTGCCGACGACGTGCCACGTCTACTTCGGCAGCGTCACCGGCGCGACGCCGGACGGTCGCCGGGCGTGGACGCCGCTTTCGGAAGGCATCTCGCCGGTGCAGGGCGCGGACCGGCGCGGGCCAACCGCTGTCATCAAGTCCGCCGCCAAGATGGACCACGTCCGCACGGGCGGCACGCTGCTCAACCAGAAGTTCACGCCGTCGGTCTTGCGGGACGAGGCCGGGCTGGATGGGCTGGTAGGGCTGATTCGCGGATATTTCGCGCTGGGCGGGCATCATGTGCAGTTCAATGTGGTGGATGCCGCCACGCTCCGCGCTGCGCAGCGCAACCCGGAACAGTACCGCGATCTCATCGTGCGCGTCGCCGGATACAGCGACTACTTCTGCGATCTCGGCAAGGCGCTGCAAGACGAAATCATCGCCCGCACGGAACACAAGGAGTTTTGATTGCCACGGACAAAAATCTGTCAGCAGATTAAGCGGATTTAGCAGATTAAGAAAGAAAATCTGCTTGATCTGCTCAATCTGCTGACCATTCTTAAGGAGGTTGGGATGCACGTTTCGACGACGAAGAGCTTGCACGCGCGGTGGCGGACGCTGCCGGTAGGCAATGTGAAACTAACCGATGGATTCTGGGCCGAGAAGCAGGCGATCAATCGCCGGGTGAGTCTGCGGCATGGCTACCGGATGTTGGGGCAATCGGGGAATCTCAACAACTTGCGGCTGGCGGTTGGCGCGGGGGAAGGGGTGTATCGCGGCCCGGTCTTTATGGACTCCGATGTGTACAAGTGGCTGGAAGCCGCGTCCCTCGACCTGGCTAACGTCGCCGATCCTGAGCTGGAGGCGCTGATCGATGAGGTCATCGCGCTGGTCGCAGCGGCGCAGCAGCCAGATGGCTACATTAACTCGTATTATCAGGTCCACAAGCAACCGGAAGACCGCTGGACGAACCTCGATCACGACCATGAGCTTTACTGCGCCGGGCATCTCTTCGAGGCGGCGGTGGCCCATCACCGGGCCACGGGCAAGCGGGATTTGCTCGACGTGGCTTGTCGTTTCGCCGATTGCATCGACGGCGTCTTTGGGCCGGGCAAGCTCGACGGCGCGCCGGGCCACCCGGAGATCGAACTGGCGCTGGTGGAGTTGTACCGCGAGACCGGCGAGCAACGTTATCTCGATTTGGCGGTCTTCTTCATAGACGCGCGCGGTAAGGGACGGATGCGCGGGTACGGGCGCTGGGGCGCGGCGTACCACCAGGATCACATTCCCGTGCGCCAGGCGTCGGAGGTGGTCGGGCACGCCGTCCGCCAGCTTTACCTTACTGCCGGTGTAGCCGACGCCTATTTGGAAACCGGCGAGCAGGCGTTGATGGATGCGCTGCTGCGGCTCTGGCACGACGCGACGGTGCGTAAAATGCACCTCACCGGCGGGTACGGGGCGCGGCACGAGGGCGAGGCGTTCGGTCACGCCTACGAACTGCCGAGTGACGAGTGTTACTGCGAAACCTGCGCCGCGATTGCCGCGATGATGTGGAACTGGCGCATGTTGCTGGCGACGGGCGATCCGCGCTATGCCGACACGCTGGAACGCTCGCTCTACAACGGTTTTCTGAGCGGCGTTTCGCTCGATGGGCAGCGGTACTTCTACGTGAACCCCTTGCAGAGCCGGGGCGGGATCTCGCGCCCGGAATGGTACGGCTGCGCGTGCTGCCCGCCAAACGTGATGCGCCAGATCGCGCTCGTGGGGAACTATATGGCGACGACCGATGAGACGGGCATTCAGGTGCATCAGTACGCCTCGGCGACAATCGAGGCGGCGGTGGGGGACGAGCGTGTGGTTTTGCAGATGGACACGCGCTATCCCTGGGAAGGTCACGTGCGCGTTGTCGTCGCGGAGACGGGTGACGCCGAGTGGACACTGGCGTTCCGTGTCCCCGGCTGGTGCACCCACGCCGCATTGTGGCTTAACGGAGAGATCATCGCGGGCGGGGCAAGTGACGGGAATTACGTGACCCTGACGCGGGTCTGGCAGCCCGGTGATGTGGTACAACTCGATCTGGAAATGCGTCCCCGGCTCACTATGCCCAACCCGCGTGTGGATGCGATTCGGGGTAGCCTTGCCATTGAGCGTGGACCACTGGTCTACTGCCTTGAGGAGGAGGACCAGGAGGCGGGTGTGGATCTGCTTGACGTACGCCTTTTGCCTGATGCGGAATTAGAGACTGTGTGGCGTGACGACTTGCCCGGCGGCGTGGTCACGGTGACGGTGGAGGGCTATGTGGCGGACGTGAGGGATTGGGAGGCCGCACTCTACCGGCCTGCGCTCGTTCCGGAAACGGTTGCGCGTCCGGTCAAGCTGATCGCTGTGCCCTACTACGCCTGGGCCAATCGCACACCGGGCACGATGCGGGTCTGGATTCCACAATCCTAGCCTTGAAGCATCTGGGCTTGTGACTCAACGAAACGCAAATCGTCATAAGTGTAACTGAACCTACGGCACGGCGCCGAGGATAAAAACGATTTTCTCAACGGATTCAACGGACTCTAACGGGTATTTTTCCGTTGAATCCGTTCAATCCGTTGAGGTTATTTCCCGAGGAGTGTAACCGAACCTGTGGTACAGCCCCGATAATGAAAATGGACGCCGGACTATCGGACTAACGACTATCGGACTATTTTCAGAGGAGATCAATTTGAAAATCTATATCAGCGCGGATATCGAGGGTGTTACGGGAACGACCGACTGGGACGAAACCGAGAAAGGCACGGCGGCTTATGCGGAATTCCGCGAGCAGATGACGGCGGAGGTCGCCGCCGCTTGCGAGGGCGCGCTGGACGCGGGCGCGACGGAGATTTGGGTCAAGGATGCGCACGATTCGGGGCGCAATCTGCTCGCTGCCAAACTCCCGCCGGAGGTCAAACTTATCCGGGGGTGGTCGGGACATCCCTTTAGCATGGTCGGGGGGCTAGACGAGACGTTCCAGGCGGTGATGATGATTGGCTACCACGCGCCGGCGGCGTCGGACGCCAATCCGCTGGCGCACACGATGAACAGGAGAATCACGTCCCTCGAAATCAACGGGCAACCGGCGTCGGAGTTTTTGCTGCATACTTATGCGGCGTCCCTGAAACACGCACCGGTTGTCTTTGTCTCCGGGGATGCCGGGCTGTGCCGTCACGCTCAGGCCCTCAACCCGCAAATCAGGACGTGCGCGGTCAAAGAAGGCGTCGGCAATTCCACCATCAATATCCACCCGCTGCGCGCCTTGCAGGCCATCCGCGCAGGGGCGCAGCAGGCCCTCACCGGCGATTTGTCGCGCTGTCTGATTTCCATGCCGGAACACTTCCACGTCGAGGTCTGCTTTCGCAACCACGCGGACGCCTACCGCGCCGCGTTCTTCCCAGGCGTCAGGGCGGAAGGGCCGCACACGGTCAGTTTCGATACTACGGATTACTTCGAGGTCGCGCGGACGTTGATGTTCGTGCTGCGTTGTTAGAGTTCAGCAGCAAAGTCAGCTAACATCACGATTTCCAACTCTGTAACACATCGCAAGTGTAAATCATTGGTGATGAAGGCTGTTGCCCCATATACCAATGCTGTTCCCACATGAATTGCGTCTGGTACGCGGAGGTTATAACGCACCCGCAAATCAGACATTGTCTCCATGACATCCACATCGCAAGGACATAATGTGAGGCCAGGGAATCGCTGAAAAGCATCGCGGTAGCGAAACAGCAAGTCGTGGTCACCAGATTTTTTCACACCGGTCAGCACTTCCCCCAAAGCCAACACTGAGGCGTACCCCCGGAAGGCGCCGTTCTCCATAGCGCGGAAGATGGTTTGCGCCAGAGACCCAAGATTTGGATGCTGCTCGAAGGCATAGATGAAGACGGCTGTATCCAACCCTGCCGCTTCTACACGCTGTAGGCGGTGAATTAGTCTGTCGATTCTTGCCACGCTGCCCGTTCCTCTCTTAGGAAATTTTCACCGCCCCCGAGGTCTTCCCACATGGATTTCCCTAAACCGTAGATGTAGTCACTCCAACTCTCCGGCTCTGGGAGCAAGCGCACATCTTGTCCCTCAACGATGACCATGACGCGTCCGCCTGGCTTGACCCCTAAAGCTTCACGGGCTGCCTTTGGCAATACCATTTGATTGCGTTCACTTAGTTTCACGACTGTTGTTAACATTCTCGACAGCTCCCTTTGTGTTCCTTACATATACAAAGTATATCACAGGTTAACAAAGTGACAACAGAAAAGGTAAAGCAGCATAGGTATCTAGCGCCGCTCAAATGTCGCCGCAGCGCGCTCCCAGAGGTCATCAGGAACGACGCCGTCGTGTGCTATCCCGGCCTGGGCCGCCAGGTCGAAGGCGTGGAGGACGAGATACCAGGCGTAGTTCTGCCCGGTTTCGGCGTTGCGCATCAACGCGCGCGCCATTGCGCCGCACTCTGCGAGCATCCCGCTATCGTGATAGGCGGCAAGCAGGGCCTCCACATCATACTCCACCCCGCGTAACTCCGCCGTCCAGCGCCCGTGTTCCCAGGTGAGTAGCGCGTATTCTGCGCCCACCACACCGTCGGTCGGCCCGCCGATTGCGCCTGGATTGAGCGCCAGACGCCCGTTATTATGATGTTCCCACGCGATGTGCGTGTGCCCGCACACCAATACCGGCTCGACGATCTGCGCCAGCGCATCGGACACGCCGATATTGTTCGTCGCCCGCGACTGCGCGAATTTACGCCTGGTCTCCGGGTCATCGGGGATGATGCCCTCTGATAGCGCGTGCGGCGAGCCATGCACCACGCAAATCGGTGCGGCGCCGGGCAGGATGACGGTCACCCGGTCTGGCAGCGCGGCGAGATAATCCAGCGCGTCCCGATCCAGCCGGGCGTAGCTCCACCGCAGGAGTGCCCATTGCGCGCGTGTCTGCCACGTTTCGGGCGCTGCGCCAGTGTCATAACGGGTGAAGTAGACGTCGTTGTTGCCACGGATGATCCACGCATCGAGAGCGCGCAGCCGCTCCAACGTCTCCGCCGGAAAGGGCGCGCCGAGGAGCAAATCGCCGGCGATGACGTAGCTGTCCACGCCGTGCGCGCGCGCATCGGCCAGCACTGCTTCCAGCGCGGGTAGGTTGCCGTGGATGTCGGCCAAGATTGCCAAACGCATTGTAACCTCCAGAACACAGGTGTTTATAAAGCGTGATGCGTGAAGCGTGGCGAATTACGAATTACGTATCACGAGCTACCGCAATTCTCGCAAGGCTAACTGTGCTCCAAAGTGATTTGGATCGAGTTCCAGCACGGTTTTGAATGCAGCTTTGGCTTCTGTCGCTTGTCCCAGACCGAGGTGCGCCAGCCCGATGACGTAGGTGAGGTGGGTGCGCCGCCGCGTCTCCATATCCTCTTCGGCGAAGACGAACTGCGGCACGGAGGTGGCAAAGCCCTGTTTGGCCTGTTCTTCGAGTTGGTGTATAGCCCGTTCCAGCGTCTCAGTGAGTTTCGTCTCGGCCTCGTCCGTGCGGTCCAAGGCCTTGAGTGCCAACGCCTGGTAGTACGGCAGTTCTGCCGACCAACCGTGTGCGGCCAACACGGCCTCGAAGTCGCCGCGCGCGCCGTCGGTGTCGCCAAGCGTCTGTTTCGCCAGCCCGGCATAGTAGCGGACGTGTGCATCGGACCAGTGCAGGTGCTTGCGCTCGCCCAGGTTTTCGGGATAGGTATCCAACGCAGCCTCGAAATGCTTTAACGCGGTTTGCGCGTCCCCGGCAGCCAGTGCGGCCCGACCCAGCAGCCAGTGCGCCGTCACGTACTGCGCGGAGATCCGCCCCGTGCCGCCCTCCCACGGGTGGAAGCGGCGCGAGAGCGCATAGTCCAACGCCTTCTGTGGCTGGTCGGTTTGGTTGTACAGCGTGGTGACCTCCACGGAAAGGTCGTCGCGGTCGCGCACCAGGTCGAGATGCTGCTCAAGGCGTTCCAGCCGTACTTTGGCCGAAACGCCCGTCCGCTGCAGCAGTTGGTCGAGTTCGGCGAGCACGCGCCCGTCCTGCGGGTTGGCTGCGAACGCGGTTTCGTAACAAGCGATGGCCTTTGAAGGATCGCGGCGCACGTTGTAGTTCGCAATGCCCAGATTGCGCCAGGGGATCGAGAAGCCCGGCGCACCCTTGACAGCAATTTCCCACTGCGCGATGGCTTCTTCGGGACGGTGTTTGTCGTAGTACAGGTCGCCGAGGTAGTAAGCGATGATAGGATCTGCCGGGAAGAGCGATTGCGCGTGTTGCAGAATGACCATCTCCTCAAGCCGCGCGGGGAAGCAGTAATCGGTGGGCTGCGCCGAGGCCTGGCGATAGAGGGCGTGTGCGTCGGCCTCACGCCCCTGGCGGTGCGCGAAGTAGCCCAGGGCATACAGCACCGTCGGGAAAGCTGTGACATCCGGCCCGACGATACGCGAGAGAACGTCGGCGGCCTCGTCCCATAACCCGGCGTTGGCGTAGTCGAAGGCCATATCGAGATAAGCCTGAATTTCGGAGAGCGGATCGGGGACGCGCATCAAATCCACCAACTCAGCAAGTTGCCCCTGCGCCGCCGGATTTTCTTTAGCGCGGCTCTGAAGGACGATTTCGTTGCGCGCCCACAAATCCAACGGGTCCAGGCTGACGGTTTCGCAGCACAGTGCGGCGGCTTCGTCGAGACGGTCCAGATGGCGCAGGAGGGCGGCCTTGAGGTTGCGCGCTTTCGTATTCATCGTGTTGGTGAGGAGCGACCGGTTTACGTGCTCCAACGCGATCACGACATCCCCGCGCAGGCTGTCGATCTCGGCGAGGGCGTAGTAGCCCGCGGCCTGCCAGGCGTAACTCCAGATGGCTTTGTAGAAGGCGGCGTAGGCTTCGTCGAGGTCGCCCGCAAGCTTGAGCGTCTGTCCCAGGTTGAAGTAGACTTCCCCATCGCGGGGGTTGGGGTTGCGCTGCGTGAGCTTGTCGATGGCGGCGCGGAAGTGGGTAGCCGCTCCATCGAAGTCCCCGCGCCGGAAGCGCGCCAGACCCATCGCATTGTTACAACGCACGTCGGTGGGGTCTTTCGCCAGCGCGGCCTCCCAGTACGGTTCCGGCTCAATCGTCGGATGGCGGTATTGTTCCAGGTGCAGGCCGGTGAGGTAGAGGTCTTCGATGCTGTCGAAGGTTTCTGGCGGCGGCGGCGGCGTCTTGACTTCTGGCAGTTCTGTCTGCTCCACCCTCTGCGGTGTGTAGCGGATGATTTCCTGTCCGGCGGTATCGCACACGCGCAACAGCAGATCGGTTTCCGCCACGTCCGCCGGCAATGCTATTTCCGTCACAAACGGCGCATCCGGCGCAAGCGTCACGGTCTTTTCCAACAGCACATTTTCTTCTGCACTTAATGTGATTGTCGCAGCCTCAAAAATCTCTGTCACCGCCGCGCCAGCCTTTGCGATTCGCTGATTCGCTGATTCGCTGATTTGTAAATTCACTGCCGCCCGCCGGTTCGCGTTTTTTGCCGGGCCGATCTTCTGGATGGGATACCAGAACTGGCTGAAGGTCTTGGTCTCGTAGGGTTGCAACCACGAGAAGTCGGGCTGGTTGTCGGTGTAGACGCCCGCCATCAGCTCGATGTAGGGGCCGTCGGCGTCGGTGAGGTTGGCCTCCCAGCCTTTGGCGAACTCGTCCGCGCCCCAGGTGAACATCTTCTTGCCGGGTGCGATGTAGCGGTTGGCAACGTGGACGATGCCCGCATCGGCGCGATGGTCGTAGCCGCCGAAGTGATTGTAGTTTGTCTCCCAGACGAAATAGGAGGTGGGCACGGGAATATTCTTGTACCAACTGATGTCCGTCCCGGCGCCATCCTTGGAGAAATCCACGTCGTAGTAGTTGCCCGTGGCGATGGGGAAATGCGACATCGAGCGCTTCGAGTGATCGGTCACGACGGTCACGTCCGGTGGGAAGAAGACCTGGTACTGCTCGTGGACGTGGACGCCGGCGTTGATCCACCAGAGGAAGGTCTGCACTTCCGGCGTGCGATTGTAGAGCTGGACCTTCATCTCGAAGAAGGCCTTGCCGGGGTAGAGGCAGATGCCGACCATGCCTTTCATCCGCTGCAGTGGATCGTTCTCGCTCATCCAGACGGTCACGCTGCCGTCAGCTTTTCCTTCGATGATGTGCTGTGTGGGCATAAAGGTGGAGGGGCGGTGGTGCTGCGGCCAGTTGAACTCGATCCCACCCGACATCCACGCGCCGAACAGGCCGATGAGCGCCGGTTTGACGACGTGCTGGCGGTAGATGAAGTTGTAACCGGTGGTCTTGTCCACCGCTTCGTGGATGCGCCCGCCGATTTGGGGCAGCATCATCAGCCGGATGTACTCATTTTCCAGGTAAACGGCTTGATAGTCCTGCGGTTCGCTCTCGCTGGAGAGCTTGTCGGTGAATGGCTGCGGGTACACGCGCCCGCTCGTCCCCTGGTTCACCCGCTTGTCGAGGTACATTGGATTGAGATCGGCAGGCGGCGGGGTGTAGGTGGGGAGCGTGATGGTCTCTTCCCAGGCTTTGACGGTGGTGTTCATAATACGGTAGCCCTCCTAAAGGTATCGTCACGAACAAGATGTTCTTCTGCATTTTTGAGATCTTTTTGGACCTTGAATTCCTCCAAATTATACCCTTTTTTCGGGAAATGGCTCTTACAATTTTTAAATTGTGTCTTATAATTCAATACGGCTCTATGGGATTTCGTGTGGTTAGCCCTACATATGGGGTG
>MTKY01048896.1_pt1 | contig 29803 bp, 27 predicted proteins | sample 1042731 | NCBI WGS metagenome assembly MTKY01 (sample SAMN06212206, study PRJNA360538) | anaerobic digester metagenome | biome: Wastewater treatment plant; material: sludge; isolation source: anaerobic digester fed with sludge from wastewater treatment plant | place: Denmark: WWTP Soeholt ...
CGGCCGCGAGCAGGCGCTTCATGGCGAATTCGGGACTGGTTTGCAGATACCAGTCCACCTCATCGGCAAGCGGGCGTGCCGCGATACTCTCGAGCAATGGATCGGTGGCCGTCACCGGACACAGCTGCGGCGTGTCGACTTCGAATACGCCGCGCTCGGCGAAAAAAGCCCGGATACGGCCGAGCAGCGCGGCCCTGGCACGCAATGCCTCGATGCTTGCGGCCGGACGCCACGCCGCGCCGTCCCGTCGCATGCGCTCAGGAACGCACGCGGTTCATGTATTCGCCGGTGCGGGTATCGACACGCACGACAGCGCCGACATCGAGGAACAGCGGTACGCGCACCACCGCCCCGGTGACCAGCTTGGCGGGCTTGGTGCCGCCGGTGGCCGTATCACCACGCAGACCGGGGTCGGTCTCGACAATTTCGAGCTCCACGAAATTCGGCGGCGAGACCGTCAGCGGCGAATCGTTCCACAGGGTCACGGTGCAGGAGTCCTGTTCCTTCAACCACTGCGCGGCATCACCGACGATATCGCGCGAGGCCTGGTATTGCTCGAAGCTCACCGGATCCATGAAATTCCAGAACTCGCCATCGTTGTAGAGATATTGCAGTTCCTTGTCGACAGCATCGGCTCCGTCGAGCGTGTCGCCCGATTTGAAGGTGCGATCCCACACCCGCCCGGTCTTCAGATTGCGCAGCTTTACCCGGTTGAAAGCCTGCCCCTTGCCGGGCTTCACATACTCGTTCTCGAGAATCGAGCATGGATCTCCCTCGAGAATCACCTTGAGTCCGGCCTTGAATTCATTGGTGGAATACGACGCCATGATTGTCCTCGACAGGTTGCTGGCCACGAAATGCGCGCGATGATACTCCGTTCGACGGGCCGTTGGCAGCGCCGCGTCCGGCTTTGCAGGACGTGACGGGCATCGCGGGAACCGGGTAGCACTGTGCCCGGCCCTCTTCTACAATGCCTCGCAGCACCACGGCGCGAGGGCCGCGGGCCATGAGCCAAAGGCGCCCATCGATGCAGCAAAGCGAAACCCTACATCTGCTGGTCAGCAGCGAATCCCAGGCCCAGCTCGAAGCCTGCGTCGGGGTGTTCCGGGATGCCGGGTGGAGCGCGCGCGCGCATCGCGTGACCTCGCTGCGCGATCTCTCCGACATGCTGCGTGATCCGCAATGGGACCTGCTGATCGCCAGCGACAAACATCCGGAACTCGCCCCGGCAGAGGCGATCGCGACCATGGCAAAATCCTCGAACCCGCTGCCCTGCATCGTCCGTACCGCCAGCCCGGGAAACGAACAAGGCACTGCCTGGCTGCGCGCCGGCGCGCGCGATGTGATCGCCAATGACCAGGGCGAGCGGCTGCTGCTGAGCGCATTGCGCGAAATCAAGGCGCTGCGCGAGCATCGCGAACTGGAGGCCTTGCGCACCCGTCACGAGGAGGTCGCGCGGCGCGTCGAACTGCTGCTTGCGGCCTCGCAGGATGCCATCGCCTACGTCGTCGATGGCATGCATGTACACGCCAACGAACTGTACGCCAGGACATTCGGATACGCCGCTATCGAGGATCTCGCCTCGATACCCCTGGTCGACCTGATCGCGGCGGACAAGCAGCAACCGTTCAAGGATGCATTGCGTCGTTACCGCGACAACCCCGCGGAGCAGACTTCGATAGATCTCACCGCGGTGCGCGCCGACGGCAGCGAATTTTCCGGCCAGCTGGTGCTGTCGACGGCCAGCTTCGAAGGCGAACCCTGCATGCAGGTGCTGGTTCGTGCCACCGGTTCCACCATAACGGTTACAGCTGCGGCACCCGCCACGGCCGTGGCCGGAGGTATCGATGGGCTGGCGGATCTGCTCTCCGGAGCCGCGGGCGGCCAGTTGCTGCTGATAAGCGTCGATGGCTATCAGCAGCATTGCCGCAATCTCGGCGTGAGCGATGCCAGCCGCCTGGTCGATGAACTCGGCGCATTCGTCGCAAACAGCAGCCGCTGGCCGCAACTTCGGCGCGTGGGCGACGCAACGCTCGCGCTGGTGCTGGTCGGCACCAGCCCCGAACAGGCGCTGAAGCAGCTCCAGGCGGCCGTCGGCCTGGTCGCCAACCATATCCACGAGATCGGCGACCAGAGTGTCACAGGCAGCATCAGCGCCATCGTGTGTCCGCTCGACGAGGTCAACGACAGCAGCGTTGGCACGCTGATCGATCGTGCCTGGGGCGCCCTGCTGCTGACATCGGAGCGTGCCCAGGGCCTGCGCGGCGCGGACCCGGCGCGCGCGCAGCTGCAGGTGTGCGAACCGGTGGCAGTCGCTGCCGCACCCGGCTCTGAACAAAGCCTGGCCGATGCCCTGCAGTCCGGCGAATTCCTGCTGATGTTCCAGCCGATGATCAGTCTGCGCGGCGACTCCAGCGAGTACTACGAAGTGCAGGTATCGCATGCCGCGAGCAGGCAGAGCGCTGCACAATGGCTGCAGGACGCACAGCTGAACGACCGCACCCTGGATCTCGATCAGTGGGTTGTGACGCAGACGCTGAAGAAGCTCGCTGCCCACCGCCATCGCAATCCCGACACCCGGCTGATCGTGCCGCTCGGCTCCGGCAGCGTGCTGGATCCCGACTTCGCCACCTGGCTGGCGGCGGCATTGCGCGCCGCGGAGCTGCCCGCCGACAGCCTGGTGCTCCAGCTCACACACCGCACGGTAAACCGTGCGCTCAAGCAGGCCAAGGACTTTGTCGAGCGCCTGCGCGCGCTCGGCTGTCAGCTGGCAGTCGCCGATATCCACAGCGCCAACAATCCGATCCCGGACCTGGCGCTTCTGCACCCGCAGTTCGCGCGTATCGATGTCGCGCTTGCCCAGGCGCTCACCGACAGCGACGCCACGAATACACTGCTCAAACCGCTGATCGATTCACTGCACCAGGAACAGATCGCCTCGATCATGCCCGGAGTGGAGGGTGCGGGCGTGATGGCCGTACTGTGGCAGCTCGGCGTGAACTTCATTCAGGGCAATTACCTGCAGGCCGCCACTGCGGAAATGCAGTACGAGTTCACCGACCTGACCTGAGCCTGACTGCGGCCCGCCGCCTTGCTCAGCCGGCGCCCGCTTCGCGGTCGCTGATGCCGAGCAGATAGAGGATCCCGTCGAGCCCCAGCGTGCTGATCGCGTGGCGCGCGGATTCCTTTACGATCGGCTTGGCGCGAAACGCAATGCCCAGGCCGGCGATGCTCAGCATCGGCAAATCATTGGCACCGTCGCCGACCGCGATCACCTGCTCCAGGGAAATCCCCTCGCGGGCCGCGATTTCGCGCAACAGCTCTGCCTTGCGCCGGCCATCGACGATCTCCCCTGTCACCCGACCGCTCACCTTGCCGTCCACGATATCGAGCTCATTGGCAAACACGTAGTCAATACCCAGTCGTTGCTGCAGGCGGCGACCGAAAAAGCTGAAACCACCGGAGATGATCGCCGTGCGAAACCCGATCCGGCGCAGCGTACTGACCAGCTTTTCGGCGCCTTCGCTGAGCCGCAGCTCCGCAGCCACTTCCTCGAGTACCTGTTCGTCGAGCCCGGCCAGCAAGGCAACCCGAAGACGGAAACTCTCGCTGAAATCCAGCTCTCCGCGCATGGCCCGCTCGGTGATCGCGGCCACTTCGGCACCGACTCCGGCCCGCTTTGCCAGCTCGTCGATGACCTCTGCCTCGATCAGCGTCGAGTCCATGTCGAACGCCACCAGCCGCCGGGTACGGCGGAACATGTTGTCCTCCTGGTAGGCAATATCGACACCGAGCTCGCTCGCCAGCTCGAGAAAATCGCGTCGCACCGTGGCCGGGTCCGCGAGTTCGCCACGCACCGAGAACTCCACGCAGGCACGATCGCTCACCGCGGCGGCATCCGCCGATACACGCCCCGACAGGCGCATGATCTTGTCGATATTGAGCCCATGACGCGCCACCACTTCGCTGAGGCGTGCGATCTCCTCGCCCCGGATCCGCCGCGACAACAGCGTCACGATATGCCTTGCCTTGCCCTGTCCCGCCACCCACTCCCGGTAGCTCGCGGCGCTGACCGGCGTGTAGCGCAGCTGCAACCCCATTTCCTGGCTGCGAACAAGCAACTCGCGCAACGCCGCGGATGTCTCCCGGTGTTCGGGAATCTCCACCAGCAATCCAAGCGCAAGATTGTTGTGGATCACGGCCTGCCCGATGTCGAGGACGTTGATCGAGTGAGCCGCCAGTATGCCGGTCACCATCGAGGTGATTCCCGGGCGATCGTCGCCCGCGATGCTGATCAGGACGATTTCCTTCATCGCGCTCAGTCCGCGGCGACTTCGAGGCGATCGACCTTCTGGAAACCGCGTGGCAGCTTGTTGCCCCGACGGCCGCGTTCACCCCGATAATTGTCCAGGTCCGCGACCTTCAGGCGCAGGAAACGCTTGCCGCTGTGCACCAGCACGGAGTCCCTGGCACCCAGCACCACCGCGCCGAGCATGAACTCCTCCCGGGTCCTGAAGCGCGCCGCCGGAATCGCAATGATCTTGTTGCCCTTGCCGCGCGAGAGCATCGGCAATTCGCTGGCCGGGAAAGCCAGCATGCGCCCTTCGTTGCTCACTGCCACCAGCAGGTCGGCAGCCGGATCCCTGACCCGCATCGGGGCGAGCACCACGGCGCCCTCCGGCACCGTGAGTACCGATTTGCCGGCACGATTCTTGGACTGCATATCCTCGAGGCTCACGATGAAGCCATAACCCGCATCCGTTGCGAGCAGGTAGCGCTGCGCATCATCACCCATAAGGGCACCGGCAAAACTCGCCCCCGATGGCGGATTGATGCTGCCCGTGAGCGGCTCACCCTGGCCCCGCGCGGACGGCAGGTTGTGCGCGGCCAACGAATAGCTGCGACCGGTGGAATCGAGCAGCACGACATTCTGGTTCGAGCGCCCGTGCACCGCGCACAGGAAGGCATCTCCCGCCTTGTAGCTCAATTTTTCCGCATCGATATCCAGCCCCTTGGCGGCGCGGACCCAGCCCTTCTGCGACAGCACTACCGTGATCGGCTCGGACGGTACCAGTTCGGTATCGCTGTAGGCCCGGGCTTCCTCGCGGCTCACGATCGGCGAGCGTCGCGCATCACCGAACTCGTCGGCGAGCGCCTGCAATTCCTTCTTGATCAGCGTCTTCATGCGCGCCTCGGAACCGAGCGTGAGTTGCAGCGTGTCACGCTCGTCCGCGAGCTCTTTCTGCTCGCTGCGGATCCTGAACTCCTCGAGCTTCGCGAGATGACGCAACTTCAGTTCGAGAATGGCCTCGGCCTGCTCATCGCTCAGGGTGAAGCGCGCCATCAGCACGCTCTTGGGCTTGTCCTCCTGACGGATGATGGCGATCACCTCGTCGATGTTGAGGAAGGCAATCAGCAGACCATCCAGAATATGCAGCCGGCGCAGCACCTGCTCGAGCCGGTACTGCAGGCGCCGGCGCACCGTCTCGCGGCGGAATTCCAGCCATTCGCGCAGCATCGAGCCCAGGTCGCGCACGCCCGGGCGCCCGTCCATGCCGATCACGTTCATGTTCACGCGGTAGCTGCGCTCGAGATCGGTGGTCGAGAACAGGTGCGACATCAGGCCGTCGGCATCGATGCGGTTGGAGCGCAGCACGATCAGCAACCGGGTCGGATTCTCGTGATCGGATTCGTCACGCAGGTCCGCGACCATCGGCAGCTTCTTTGCCTGCATCTGCTGGGCGATCTGCTCCAGCACGCGCGCGCCCGAGACCTGGTGCGGCAACGCGGTGATCACGATGTCCCCCTGCTCGCGCTGCCACACGGCGCGCGCGCGCAAACTGCCACGACCGCTCGCATACATCGCCTGCAACTCGTGGCGTGGCGTGATGATTTCGGCCTCGGTGGGGTAATCGGGACCCTGCACCCACTGGCCCAGTTCCTCGAGGCTGCTGCCGGGCTTGTCCAGCAGCTGGATGCAGGCCGCCGTCAGCTCGCGCAGGTTGTGCGGCGGTATATCGGTGGCCATGCCGACCGCGATCCCGGTCGTGCCATTGAGCAGGATATGCGGAGCGCGTGCCGGCAGTACGGCCGGCTCATCGATGGTGCCGTCGAAATTGGGTGACCAATCCACGGTGCCTTGGCCAACCTCCGAGAGCAGCATCTCGGCGATTGCCGCCAGGCGTGACTCGGTATAGCGCATCGCGGCAAAGGATTTGGGATCGTCCGGCGCGCCCCAGTTGCCCTGCCCGTCGATCAACGGATAGCGATACGAGAACGACTGCGCCATCAACACCATTGCCTCGTAGGCCGCGCTGTCCCCGTGCGGATGAAATTTGCCGATGACATCGCCCACGGTGCGCGCCGATTTCTTGTACTTCGCGCTGTTGCGCAAGCCGAGTTCGTGCATCGCGTAGATGATGCGCCGCTGCACCGGCTTCAGGCCGTCGCCAATGTGCGGCAACGCCCGATCGAGGATCACGTACATCGAATAATTGAGGTAAGCGCGCTCGGTATAGTCGCGCAGCCGCATACGCTCGATATCGCCGCCGGCCGGCATCTGGTTCTCGCTCATGTATCTCTCTGTCCAGCTAGGGGGCGGATGTCGCGACGGGCGCCGCAGCGGATTCCGGCGGCACGTTGTCGCGCATCTGGTTGGCAATCTGCTCGCTCAATTCGAGCAGCAGCGCGCTGATATCGGCCGCCAGCGAGTCGGCAGTGCTGCCCGATCGGGCCCGCCTCAGCCTGCTGCCGTGCTCGAGCGCAGGCTCGGCGCCCGTTGCGCGCTGCACCGACCAGCTCGCTACCAGTTCCACCGCGGTGGTGGTGGCATCGAGGCGCGCCACCGTGCAGCGCACAACCCAGTCCGGGTTCCAGTCGCGCGGCCAGGGCCGTACGCGCACGCTGTCGGTCTCGAGCAGCGCGCCGAGGTTCAACGCCAGGGTGCGGCGGATGCCGTCTTCAAGCGGCTCTGCCCAGCGCTCGAACCCGTCGAGACGGGCGCGATTGGCGCTTTCCATCATGACGATTTCCGGACGCTGCAGGTATTCCGCGACCTGCAGTTCGGCGATGCCGATCGAGGGACTCGAGGCACCGCGACCCGCCGGCGCATTGGCGCTCAGCAGATAATAGTCGATGGGGGGCGTTGAACCACACCCTCCCAGCAGCAACGCCAGGACCGCAAGCGACAGGAAACGTACCCGGTGCATGCTCATTTCTCCTCCATCTCGCGTCGCCCTCGGATCAGCGACTCCGGCGCGCGCTCCAGCGAGTCGGCAAGTGCCTGCAGCGCGCGCGCCGAGCGCCCCAGTTCGGCCGCGGCCTGGGTCAGTTCATTCATCACCGGCGACTCCTCCGACATCGCATAACCGAGGTCATCGGCGGTGCCGCGTATCGTGGCCAGCGTCGCATCGAGCTGCTCGAGGCTGCGCGCCAGGTTGGCGCCAAGCTCGCTAACTTCCTTGCGCACATCGGCCACCGCGCCATTGGCCGAGTCCGTGAGCCCGTTTATCCGCGCACTCACGTCCGCGACTTGCCGCTCGACGCTGGCCGCCAGGCGCTGCGTCTCCTCCAGGGTGGCATTGACCTGTGCCGGGATCCGCTTGGTCTCCGGGTCCGCGAGCAATGCGTCGATGCCGCGCAACGCGGAATCGGCATGCTCCACAAACGCCTGTATGTCGATGGAACCGATGCGCTGGAGTATGGCTTCGAGCTCGGTGGGTGCCGTGGGGATCTGTGGCTCCTCGGTAGGGAAATCGGCATAGACGGGCGGTGAATCGGGAAGAAAATCCAGATCGACGTACAGCAGTCCGGTCAGCAGGCTCTGGGTCTTGAGCTGCGCCCGCAGCCCGCGCGCCACCAGCGGTTCGAGAAACTCGCTTTCCGATGACAGCGTTTCAATGCCCAGTTCGTGCGGATTGACCGTGACGATCACCGGGATCACGAACTCGAGTTTCCTGGAATCGTAGCTGATGCCGATGTCGCTGACCTCGCCGATCTTGACACCACGCAAGGTCACCGGCGCTCCCACATTGAGCCCCTTCACCGAACCGGTGAATATCACCGATGCGGCACGCACCTCGTTGTTGGTGCCGAACAGCGAACCGCCAAAAAACACCGCGCCGCCGGTAACGAGCGCCAATGCACCGACCACGAAGCCGCCTATGGCGGTCGCACTCACCTTGCTGCTCATGCCTCGACTCCTGCCATCGTGGATTCTTCACCGCGCGACAGGAATCGTCGCACCACTTCATGGGCACTGCCGTGCAGCAGCTCGCGCGGATTACCCGTGTCGAGCATCGTGAGTGTCTGCGCATCGAGATAGACCGAATTGTTCGCGATCGTGAAAATGCTTGCCAGCTCGTGCGTGACGATCACCACGGTGGCGCCGATGGCGTCGCGCATCTGCAGGATCAGTTCGTCGAGCAGGCGCGAACTGATCGGATCGAGGCCTGCCGAGGGCTCATCGAAAAACAGTATCTCCGGATCGAGCGCAATGGCCCGGGCCAGGCCGGCGCGCTTTTGCATCCCGCCGCTGATTTCCGCCGGATAATAATCCTCGAACCCCGCCAGCCCCACCAGTGCCAGCTTGTAGGCCACCAGCTCGCGGATCGCTGCCGGCGCGAGCCCGGTGTATTGCTGCAAGGGCAAAGCCACGTTTTCTCCCAGCGTCATGGCGCTGAACAAACCCCCCGACTGATAGGTGATGCCCCAGCGCTGGCGCATCCGGTCCCGCTCCCGGGAGGTGGCGCGCTGGTAGCTCTGGCCGTCATAGAGAATCTCGCCGGACGCGGGTTCCATCAGGCCGATCATATGCTTCAGCAGCGTGGATTTGCCACAACCGCTCCCCCCCATGATCACGAACACATCTCCCCGGTTCACCACGAAGTCGAGATCCTTCTGGATCACCCGCGAGCCGTAGGCCATGGTCAGCCCGGCGACCCGTATATGCACCTCCGCGATGCCCATCGATTCAGATTCCCAGCCGCTGATAGAGAATGTTGAATGCGGCATCGGCAACCACCAGGTAGACGATGGCGGTGACCACGGCATCGGTCGTGGCCTGCCCGACTGCTTCCGAACTGCGCCCGCACTGTATCCCGGCGCGGCAACCGGCCACCGCGATCAGCATTCCGAACACCACGCTCTTCACTACCCCCGTCGCGATATGGGTCAGCGTCACCGCCTCGCGCGTTTCGTTCACGAACATGCTCCATGATACGTCCATGCCGAGCGCCACCAGCGCCCCGCCCAGCATCCCGAGCACATCGCTGTATATGCACAACAGCGGCATCACCAGCACCAGCGCCAGCATCCGCGGCACCACCAGGAACTCGATCGGCGACATGCCGAGCGTGCTGATCGCGTCGATCTCCTCGCGCGTCTGCATGGTGCCGAGTTGCGCGGCATAGGCCGCGCCGGTACGCCCGGCCATGATCACTCCGGTCATCAGCGCGCCCATCTCGCGCACCATGCCGATGCCCACCAGGTCAGCCACGTAGATCTGGGCGCCGAACTGCTGCAACTGCACCGAACCGAGATACGCGAGGATCATGCCGACCAGAACGCTGATCAGGGTGATGATGCCGATCGCGGCCGGACCCGCCTGCTGGACGAACCAGAGAAAATCCACCATGCGGGTGTTGGAACGCCCGCTCACCAGGCGTACCAGCGCGATCTGCAGCTCGCCGATGAAGGCGAGAAAGTCGGCGATATCCAGCCACGCGCTGCGCAGCCACTGTCCGCCCAGCAGATAGTGCAACAGCGGTGCGCGCGATGCCGGCGGGCGCTGGTGCGCCGGCACTTCCAGCGCCAGCGCCATCAGCCGGCGGGCCCCCTCGGGCAAGCCAGCGTCAGCGAAAGCCGTATCCCGCTCGCGGCACAGCTCGCGGCAGCGAAGCAGCAGGATGACCAGCATCGAGTCCCAGGCACCGAGACGCGTGCAATCGAACTCGATCCGGGGCGCAGGCAGTGCCTGCAGTTCACCCACGATGCGCGCACTGCCGGGCGCGGGTGCTGCGATCAGCCAGTCGCCTTCCAGCTCCAGCACCAGCACATCGCCGCGCTGCTCGAAGCGGTATTGCGCCGGCTGCCCGGTCGACTCGGAGTTCGCGCTCATATCCGCTCGGCCTGGTTGCCGCTGCGCTCCAGCCAGTCGCGACGATCACCGGCGCGCTTCTTGGCCAGCAGCATGTCGAGCAGCTGATCGGCCTGGTCCTCCTCGACGATCGTGAGTTCCACCAGGCGCCGCGTATCCGGCGTCATGACGGTCTCGCGCAGCTGCAGGGGATTCATCTCTCCAAGGCCCTTGAAACGCTGTACATTGACCTTGCCCTTTTTCTTCTCGGCCTCGATCAGGTTCAGTATTCCTTCCTTTTCCGCCTCGTCGAGCGCATAAAAAACTTCCTTGCCGATATCGATCCGGTACAACGGCGGCATCGCCACGAATACTCTTCCCGCTGTCACCAGCGGACGGAAATGGCGCACAAACAGCGCGCACAGCAGCGTTGCGATATGCAGCCCGTCGCTGTCGGCATCGGCCAGGATGCAGACCTTGCCATAGCGCAGGCCCTCGAGATCCGCCGATCCGGGATCGACGCCGAGCGCCACCGCGATATTGTGGATTTCTTCCGACGCCAGAATCTCGCTGCTCTGCATTTCCCAGGAATTCAGGATCTTGCCCTTCAGCGGCATGATCGCCTGGTACTGGCGATCGCGCGCCTGTTTCGCGGAGCCACCGGCCGAATCGCCTTCGACCAGAAACAGCTCGGTGTGCTCGAGGTCCTGCGAGGAACAATCGGCCAGCTTGCCCGGCAGCGCCGGCCCCGCGGTGATTTTCTTGCGCTCCACCTGGCGGCTCTTGCGCAGTCGTGCCGCGGCCGCGTTGACCGCCATCTCAGCCAGCTTGTCGCCTTCACCGGTATGCTGCCCCAGCCACAGCCCGAACGCATCGCGCGCGACACCGGCGATGAAGGTTGCCGATTCCCGCGATGACAGGCGCTCCTTGGTCTGGCCGCTGAACTGCGGTTCGCGCAGCTTGGCCGACAACACATAGGCACAGCGATCCCACAGGTCCTCGGGACCGAGCTTGATACCGCGCGGCAGCAGATTGCGGAATTCACAGTACTCGCGCAACGCCTCGAGCAGACCGGCGCGCAACCCGTTCACGTGGGTGCCGCCCTGCACGGTCGGGATCAGGTTCACATAGCTCTCGGTGATCAGCTCACCACCCTCGTGCAGCCACTGTACCGCCCACTCCACCGCTTCGGTCTTGCCGCTGAAATTGCCGACGAATGGTTCGACCGGCAGCGTCGGGTACTCCGCGGTTGCCGCGCGCATATAATCGGGCAAGCCGTTTTCGTAGTACCACAGCTCACGCGCACCGCTCGCCTCCTCGGTGAACGATATGCTCAGGCCCGGGCACAGCACCGCCTTGGCGCGCAACAGGTGATGCAGCCGCGGGACCGAGAACTTGACGGTGTCGAAGTACCCGGGGTCCGGACGAAAGCGCACCGTGGTACCGGTGTTGCGCTTGGCCACGGTATCGATTACCTCCAGTTCCGAAGCCTTTTCACCGTTGCGGAACCGCATGCGGTAGACATTGCCATCGCGCCGCACCGCCACTTCCAGCTCCAGCGACAGGGCATTGACCACCGAGACGCCGACGCCGTGCAGCCCGCCGGAGAACTGGTAGCTGCGATCGGAGAATTTGCCGCCCGCGTGCAGGGTACAGAGAATCACCTCGACCCCGGGTTTGCCCTGCTCGGGATGGATATCGACCGGCATTCCACGCCCGTCGTCGGCAACCGAGAGCGAGCCATCGGCGTGCAGGATCACGTCGATGTTGCGAGCAAATCCCGCCAGCGCCTCGTCGATGCTGTTGTCGATCACTTCCTGCGCAAGGTGATTCGGGCGCGTGGTATCGGTGTACATTCCGGGGCGCTTGCGCACCGGGTCGAGGCCGGTCAATACCTCGATTGCTTCCGCATTGTATTCGCCACTGAACGCCATGATGCTCCCTGGATCTGCAGGCACGGTTTTGGAGGAAGGACAGTTTACCCAAAATGCCGGCCCGGATAGGGTCAATCCCGGGCGGGCCGGACGATTCAGAGGTATCCGGCCGAATCCCGATCAATCGGAAAGATGACACCCTGCACCCGCTCGATGCGGGTTTCAAGACCTCCGTCGGCGCGCAATTCCAGCCAGCGCATCCCCGGAGCAAGCTCGTCCACCCGGAACCCCACGCTATCCGGCGCGAACTGCACGCAGGTCGAGGGCGCCGCCAGCAGCTGCAACGTTCCTCGCTGGCGTGCAAATTCCTGGTGCACGTGCCCCCAAAGCAGGGCGCGCACCTGTGCATGCGGCGCCAGCATCTCGAACAGCGCCGGCGCATCCTCGATCATCTGCTCATCGAGCCATGCGCAACCGATCGCCACCGGCTGGTGGTGAAGACACACCAGGGTCGGCGATGCCGGTTGCAGAGCAAGGAGCTGATCGAGCAGTTGCAGTTCGGTGACGCCGAGCCGCCCGCCCACGGCGCCGGGTATGGTCGAGTCGAGCAACACGATGTGCCAGCCTCCGACCAGCACGCTGCGCGTCATCGGCGCGCCGTCGCCGAGCGTCACGCACATCTGTCCCGCGTCATCATGGTTTCCGGGCAGCCACAACCAGGGGATACCCAGCGCATCGAAGCGCCGGCGCAATCTCTCGTAGGCAGCGCGCGAACCGTGGTTCGCGAGATCGCCGGTTGCGAGAATCAGGTCGGGGCGCTGCTCGCCCGTGCCGAGCAGCCGGAGCACATGCTCCATGCTGGCATCGGTATCGAGCCCGAGCAGCGTTCCGCCGTCGCGCTCCTCCAGGTGGGTATCGGTGATCTGCGCCACCCGCACCCGTCCGGCGTTGCGGGGAACCACGAAACGTTGCTGCACCATGCCTGTCTGCACTCCGCCGCTCAGCCGCCAACCGCCAGGGCGGCATCGGTGAGCACATGTCCATCCAGGAGACAGCGCGACAGCCACTCGCCCAGCAGACGGTTCAACTGCCACTTCTCGTCGCGCGCCATGCCGTCGGCGTTCGGATAATCGTAACGGGGCAGCAGGCGTCGGACTTGCGCGCAGCCGATCACCTCGGCCATGCGCGCATCGAGGTACACGCGCACCCGGAACTCGCTCGCACGACGCCCCCAAACGGGTCTTTTCTGGCGTACCAGCAGCTCGGCGGTATACCGACAACGCTCCGTCACCCTGGCCTCGAGCGTATCCTGATACGCACCAAGCGGCCGCGCCCCGACGACGACACACTGCCCCTCGTGGAACCCCGGCAACAATTTCCGCAGGCGCAGGAAGTTCACCTCGCATTGCGCATGGTGAATCTGCAACGGCGAGCATTGCCTCCAGTCGACTGGATCGCGATTCTCGCTCTTGACGATGGGGCGGGGTGCTTTCATGTGAACTGAGTATATAAGCATTTGGCGACACCCCGATTGCGCCGTCCGGAATTATTCCTGCACAAATGCCCGGCCGATGCGCACCAACCCGGGTTAAAGCGTCATCGCTCCTCTGCTACACTTCGCCCCATCAGCGCTCATCGCGCAACATGAATATTTATCCATACGAGGCAACCGATGCTGCATTCCGGCCTGCGCACCCTGCTGATCGTTCCGCTGATGTTCCTGCACGCGGCAGCGCACTCCGACACGTTGCTCGACATCTACGAGATGGCATTGAAGAACGATCCGGTGCTGAAGGCCGCGCAGGCGAGCTACCGCGCCGGGCAGGAGGCCGAGGTGCAGGGTCGATCGGCCCTGTTGCCGCAGGTCGGGGCGCAGGCAGTTTACGGCGAGACCGATCTCGAACAGCAAACTTCCCGCATTTTCTCGCTCGGCGGCACCAATATTCCGAGCAACACCGACCAGGATGTCAACGGAGAGCGCGAAGATTACTATCTGACGCTGTCACAGAATATTTTCAACGTGCCGGCCTGGTTCAGTTTCCAGCAGGGCAAGGAGCTCAGCCTGCAGGCCGAAACCCAGTTCGCCGCCGACCAGCAGGACCTGGTGCTGCGCACCGTCGAGGCCTACACCAACGTATTGCGGGCCATCGACAACCTCAAAGCCAGCCAGGCCGAGGAAGCGGCTTTCCAGCGCCAGCTCGAGCAGACCCAGCAACGCTTCGAGGTGGGCCTGATCGCGATCACCGATGTGCACGAGGCGCGCGCCGCCTATGACCTCGCGGTGGTCAACCGTCTCTCCGACGAAGGTGCACTCGGCGTGTCGTACGAGCTGTTGTCCGTCCTGACCGGGCAACCGCATCACAATCTGTGGCTGCTCGATGAAAATTTCCCGGTTGTCGATCCGCAGCCGGTCACGCCCGAAGAGTGGGTGGATCTGGCGGTGAATGGCAATTTCGAACTGAAGACAGCGGAATATGCGGCCGAAGCCGCGCTCCAGGCCTCGCAGTCGCTGCGCGCCGCCCATCTGCCAAAGATCACCGGAAATCTCAACTGGCAGAACACCCACGATGACGGTCGCGATCACGACAACCTGCTCAATCAGAGACTCAACAATTCGGCCGACGTGGAAGGAACGAGCTTCACGATCAATTTCGATATGCCCCTCTACGCCGGCGGCTACATCAGTTCGCAACGCCGCGAATCCTATGAACGCTACAACGTGGCGCGTGACACCTACACCTCCGTCATGCGCAACACCGTGCAGGCCACGCGTTCGCTGCATATTGCCGTGGTTACCGATGTGCAGCGCGTGCTGGCGCGCAAGCAATCCATCGTCTCGGCACAGAGCGCGCTGGATGCGACCACTGCCGGCTACGAGGTCGGCACCCGCAACGTGGTCGATGTGCTGAACGCGCAGCAGGTGCTGTATCGCGCCATCCGCGACTATGCCAACACCCGTTTCGATTATGTGCTGCGGCTGATTCGCCTGCGCAAACAGGGCGGCATGCTGGGTCCCGAGGACATTCAGGCACTGAACCGGTGGCTGGTCGAGCCCGCCGCGGCAAGCAAGGGCAGCCCCTAGCAGCCTGCCGATACTGATTGCGGCGCGCGATCTCGATGCCGCGCCGGCATCCGGCAGTGCCGAGGTGCTCCTCGCTGTGGCGCACGCGCACTACCGTTACCGCGCTGCGGGAGAAATCCGCACGGCATCACCGCTCCGGTAACGATCGAGCATCACATTACCCGCGACCAGCACGCGAGCACGATCAAAGCGGGGCAATTCAGCTTTCATCCACAAGGACCCCTGGTTCCGGTAACGCGTGCGCAAGGGACGGCGCGGTCGCCACCCCGAAAGCATACGCGAAGCGGCCCGCGCGAGGCAGCGCAATTGCCAGCCATGCATCCGCGGAGTTATGGTGCGCGCCGGCCGCAACCGGCCGGGAACCGGAGAGCACCCATGACACTCGAGCTGCCGATCGATATCGATACCGTCAAAGGCTTCCTTGCCCCCGTCGAGGGCGCGGCACTCCACCAGGCCGCCCGCGAATGCTCGCGCTTCGGCCCCTGCCTGGAAATCGGCAGCTATTGCGGCAAATCAACCATCTACCTGGCCGCGGGTTGCAAAACTGCGGGTGGCGTATTGTTTGCGGTGGATCACCATCGCGGTTCGGAGGAACACCAGCTCGGGGAGGAATATCACGACCCGGCGCTCTACGACGACAGCGCCCGCCTGATGGACAGCTTCCGCGAATTTCGCGCCAACATCCGCCGCGCCGGACTCGAGGACACCGTGGTGCCGGTGGTCGCGCCGACGAGCGTCGCGGCGCGCCAGTGGCAGACTCCGTTATCGCTGGTGTTCATCGATGGAGGGCACAGCATGGAGGCGGCGGTAACCGACTATCGCAGCTGGAGCGGTCATCTGAAAGCGGGAGGCGTGCTGGCGATACACGATCTGTTTCCGGATCCCGCCACCGGCGGCCAGGCGCCCTACACGATCTACCAGCTCGCGCTGGCCTCAGGGCTGTACGAGGAAATGGCGCGCGTTGAGACGCTTGGCCTGCTGCGGAGAATCTATTAACCGCACCGCGGTCAGCAGGCTGCTCGCAGCGGTGTGTTCGGTGAGCGCGTCGGCCGCCAGCAATATGGCGCCGGCCGTCCAGGTCGGCTTTTCCTCGGGCCACAGCAGGTCCTCGACCCACTGGTAACCGGTCCAGTAGGCGCCGTCGTGATCGCGCCAGCGATGCAGCCAGCTGAACAGGCGCGCGGCACGCGCATGCTCGCCGGCCCCCAGCAGCGCCATGGTCAGCTCGGCCGATTCCGCGACCGTCACCCAGGGTTCATCGGAGACACAACGGCAACCCATGCCATCGACCACGAAGGTATCCCAGCGCGCATGCAGTCGCGCCCGGCTCTGCCCGCGACTCAGCGCGCCGGCGAGCACCGGATAGAACCAGTCCATCGAGTAACGGGTCTTGCTCTCCCAGGTACGATCGAAACGGTAGGGGCGATGACGCAGGGCCTCACCGAGATTCCAGCGCGCGGCAATCCAGCGCGAGCTGTCGCGATAGAGCGTGTGGGCGATATTTATGGCGCATTCGAGACTTTTGTAGATCGAACTGCAACCGGTCACCAGCGAATCGTCACGGGTATTGCCGGCGGCGTCCACTGCCCAGCAGACATCGCCATGCGCGGTCTGCTGCGAAAGCACGAAACCGATCGCCTGCTCGACCATCGGCCACATCGATTCCAGCCAGTCGCGGTCGGCGCACACCAGGTAATGGTGCCATACCCCGGTGGCGACGTAGGCCACGAAATTTGTCTCGCGCCGCTCGCGGTCGTGCACCTGCCCGTCCTTGTAAGCCACCCACCAGCTGCCATCCGGGAGCTGGATATCACGCAACCATTCGTAGGCGCGCGCGGCGGCGGCATGCTCGCCGGCCACGCTGAGCCCCATCGCCGCCTCTACGTGGTCCCACGGATCGGCATGGCCGGCGGGAAACCAGGGGATGCAGCCATCGGGCAGCTGCGCGGCCAGGATGAACTCCACGGTGGGACGCAGGAATTCCTCGGGATAGAGACCCTTGCTCAGATACAGTTCGCTCATGGTGCAACGGCCTTCTCGAAATACATGACGACACTCTTGCCCATCAGCGGGTTCAGGACCTTCTCCAGCCAGCGCGTCAGGCGCGGGCGTTCCATGAGGTCCCATACCAGCAGGCGGTGATAGCCGCGCACCAGCCGCGACTGCTCCTGGCGCTCCCAGAGCAGGCAACGCAACCACCAGAACGGCGAATGCAGCGCATGCGCCCAGTGCCTGCGATAACGGCGAAAACCGCATTCCTCGATATCGCGGTTGAGCTGCGCGGCATTGAATATCCGTACATGCCCGCCTGCGTTGGCATGGTACTCGTCGCTCAGGGCCCAGCAGACCCATTCGGGCCAGAATCGCGGCACGCTCGCGATCAGCGCCCCGCCGGGCTTGAGCACACGGCGGATTTCCGCGAGCACCTCGCGATAGGCCACCACATGCTCCAGCACTTCGGAACAGATCACCACATCGAAACAATGATCGGCAAACGGCAGGCTGAGCGCATCTCCGACGCTCAGGCTCAGGCTGCGCGCCTCGGAGACGGGAAGCTGTCCGGCAAAGGAGCGGGATTTGCGCGCGGCCGCGGCCAGATCGGCGGCACAGAGATCGACGCCGACGCAATTGACCTCGGCCGACAGCCAGGCAGCGATCGCATGCCGCCCCTCGCCGCAACCGAGATCGAGCACCCAGTCGCCGCGCTGCAGCGGCACATAATCAAGGTTGACGGTTTCCATGGCTCGCCAGGACCTGTTCGTAGTAGCGCGTCATCTCGCGCGCCGCGCGCCGCCAGCAGAACTGCTCGAGTATGCGTTCGCGCGCCCGCTCGCCGAGGGCCGTGCGCCGCGCGGGATCGCCGAGCAGTTCTTCGATGGCACGCGCAAGTGCGTGCTCGTCACCGGCCGGAACCAGCACCCCGGCGTCACCCACGACCTCGGGCAATGCGCCGCCATCGGAGGAAATCACCGCTGCGGCACAGGACATCGCCTCCGCCGCGGGCAGGCCAAAGCCTTCATAGAGCGATGGCACCACCACCAGCGTGGATTCGCCATAGTGACGCACCAGCTCGCTGGTCGAGATACCGCTCACGAAATCGATATGCGACGCGAGGGCGAGCTTGCGGATCAGCTTTTCGGTGTCGCCCCCGGCCTTTGGCTTTCCCACCACCAGCAACCGCAATCCGGGATGACGCGGCAGGAGGTTGCGCAAGGCCAGCAGCAATACCCGCAGACCCTTCAGCGGCTGGTCCGCGGAAGCTGTTGCCATCAGCTGCAGCGGCTTGCGCTGGCAGTCAGGGCGCGGCGCAAACACATCCGAATCGACACCGTTGTAGATCAGCTTCAAACGATCCTCTGTCACACCGAAATCGCGCGCCACATCGCGCCGCGAGCAGGCCGAAACCGTTACCACGTGCTTCAAACCGAGCGCCACGCGCTTCTGCATGCCGAGAAACGAGTACCAGCGATAGGCCAGCAGACGCGGCCACCACCAGCTGCAGGCATCGAGCACCAGGCGCAGATCACTGGTGATCGGATGATGGATCGTGGTGACCAGCGGCACCTCGCGCCGCTGCAGGTGGAGCATCGCGTAACTGAGACTCTGGTTGTCGTGCACCAGGTCATATTCGTGCGCATGCGCCTCGAGGTAGGACAGCGCACGCCGGCCAAAAGCCTGCGGTTCGGCAAATCCTCCGCTCAGCTTGCTCAGCCACTCGATGATGTTGCTGAGCGAGCGCAAATGTCGCGGACGCAGCGACAGCAGCCCATTCTCATAGAGATTCATGCCCGGCATGGCGATCAGACGCACCCCTGCATCGAGATGCGGATAGGGCTCACCGGAAATCACATCGACCTGATGACCCAACTCGACCAGCGCCTTGCTGAGGTAACGCAGATAGACCCCCTGGCCGCCACCATAGGGGTGGCTGCGATATCCGAGCAGGCAGATGCGCAATGGCCGAACTGGTTCCAGCTCTTCCAGCGACAAAGCCTCTGAATAGCGGGCGGCGGGTAGCCGCGCCGGGCTGAGGGCTTGCATGACGATCCTCTGACGACTACAGAAGAGCTGACGGGTGCCCAGGCACCCGAATACCCATCCCTGGCCCACGCCGGCTGGCGCGGGCAGCGGCGGATTCTACTGAGCGAGTTCCCGAAAATCCATGCCACCACGCCCGCAGGAGCTTGCGCCACCCCGGTTCGCCTATAATCGCCAACACTTTTCTGCCAGGAACATTACAACCATGCAACAAAGCCGATACCGGGGCATCGTGCTTGCCGGAGGCAGTGGCACGCGCCTGCACCCGCTCACCAGTTCGGTCAGCAAGCAACTGATGCCGGTATATGACAAACCGATGATCTACTACCCGCTGGCCACACTGATGCTGGCAGGTATCCGCGATATCCTGATCATTACCACTCCGCACGACCAGTTTGCGTTTCGCGCCCTGCTCGGTGACGGCTCGCAATGGGGCGTTTCGCTCAGCTATGCCGCACAACCGGAACCCGGCGGGCTTGCAGAGGCATTTCTGATCGGCGAGGACTTCATCGGCAATTGCCCGGTGTGTCTTGTGCTCGGAGACAACATCTTCTATGGCGGCGGCCTGTCCACGAAACTCGCGAGCGCCAGCCAGGAGATCTCGGGCGCCACGGTTTTTGCGTACTACGTGCAGGACCCCGAGCGCTATGGCGTGGTCAGCTTCGACGCCGACAACCACGCCGTCGATATCGAGGAAAAACCACGCACCCCAAAGTCCCACTACGCCGTCACCGGACTGTATTTCTATGACAATGACGTAATCTCGGTGGCCAAGGGTATCGAGCGCTCGGATCGGGGCGAGCTCGAGATCACCGACGTGAACCGCGTCTACCTGCAACGCGGGCAGTTGCGGGTCGAGGTGCTGTCACGCGGTGCCGCCTGGCTCGACACCGGAACGCACAATTCGTTGCTCGATGCGGCCAACTTCATCCGCGTGGTCGAGGAACGCCAGGGCCTGAAAATTTCCTGTCCCGAGGAAATTGCCTATCGCATGGGCTTCATCGACCGCAACGAATTGCTGGCGCTGGCCAAACCTCTGAAGAAGAGCGGCTACGGTTCCTATCTCGAGCGCATTGCCAACGAAGGGAGCCCTGCCTGATGCGGATCATTCCCACCCGGCACCCCGAAGTCCTGTTGCTGGAACCGCGGGTATTCGGCGACGAGCGCGGCTTCTTTTTCGAGAGCTGGAACCAGCGCGCGTTTGCGGGCATCGGGCTGGACGCAACGTTCGTGCAGGACAACCACAGCAAGTCCGCGCAGGGCACGCTGCGCGGCCTGCATTACCAGACCAGCCAGGTGCAGGGCAAACTGGTGCGCGTGGTTGCCGGCGAGGTGTTCGATGTCGCGATCGACATGCGCCGCTCCTCGCCCCGTTTCGGCCAATGGGCGGGTGCCATGCTGTCGGCGGAGAATCGCCACATGCTGTGGATACCGCCGGGCTTTGCGCACGGCTTCTATGTCACCGCCAAGAGCGCCGAATTCGTCTACAAATGCACCGACTTCTATGCGCCCGAATACGAAATCTCGATTCGCTGGGACGATCCCGACCTTGCGATTGACTGGCCGCTGTTGAGCGGTGCTGCGCCGACGCTGTCGGCAAAAGATGCCTCCGGGCTACGCTTTGCCGCTGCGCCGGCACTGTAAACGCGTGATTCAGTTGCGATAACTGCCGTCCAGGATCGAGCGCCACCAGGCTTCGTTGGCCAGGTACCAGGCGAGCGTCTTGCGAATGCCGCTCTCGAAACTCTCGGCTGGAACATAACCCAGCTCGGTGTTGATCTTGGCGGCGTCGATCGCATAACGGCGATCGTGACCGGGGCGATCGCGCACATAGCTTATCAGCGTCCGCGAGGCCTTCCCCTGTGCCGGCATCGCCGCCGGGAAGCGGGCGGCAAGGGTGGCATCGGCGGCAAAGAATTCATCGACCAGGGTGCACAGCAAGGTGACGATATCGATGTTGGCCCACTCGTTGTTGCCACCGATGTTGTAGGTTTCGCCAACCCGCCCGCCATCGAGTACCAACTCGATGCCGCGGCAGTGATCGCTCACGAACAGCCAGTCACGGATATTGCGGCCGTCGCCGTATACCGGCAGCGGCTTGCCCTGCAGCAGGTTCACGATGCACAACGGGATCAGTTTTTCGGGGAAATGCCATGGCCCGTAGTTGTTCGAGCAATTGCTGGTCGTGACCTGCAATCCATAGGTGTGGTGATAGGCGCGCACCAGGTAATCCGATGCCGCCTTGCTCGCCGAGTAGGGTGAATTCGGGGCGTAGGCCAGCGTTTCGGTAAACGGCGCGTCCGCGGCCTCCAGCGAACCGAACACCTCGTCGGTCGATACATGGTGAAAGCGATGGGGGCGCCCATCGCCCAGCCACACTTCCCGTGCTGCCTTGAGCAGACTGTGGGTTCCGCCGACATTGGTGGAAATGAACGCATCGGGGCCGTCGATCGACCGATCGACGTGGCTTTCCGCCGCAAAGTGCACGATCGTGTCGATGGCTTCCTCGGCCAGCAGGGCACGGACCCGCTCCCAATCGATGATATCGGCGTGGACGAAGCGGAAATTGTCGCTCCCCTGCAGCGCCGCGATATTGGCGCGATTTCCGGCATAGGTCAGCGCGTCATAAGCGACCACCCGGTCCCCGGGGTGCCGCGCATGCCAGTAATGACAGAAATTCGCGCCGATGAAACCGGCCGCGCCGGTGACGAGCAGTCTGCGTGTCATGGGTTCAACCTCAACTCATCGAGCATGGCGCCAAGGGCCACGCGCCAGTGTAGTCGTTGCGCCTGCAGCTCGCGCAGCGCACGGCTCTTGTCGAGCACGCTGTAAGCCGGCCTGCGCGCCGGCGTCGGATAATCCTCGGTGGCGATCGGGTCGATCGCCAGCGCGTGCTGCCCGTCGAGCAGGCCGCGGGCGCAAGCTTGCTCGTGAATCGCGATCGCAAAGTCATACCAGCTCGCCACCCCGAGATCGCTCCAGTGCAGAATCCCGTCGAGCGCCGGATTCAGGGCGATTTCCCACACCGCCGCGGCCAGCAGCCGCGCCCAGGTCGGCGATCCCACCTGGTCCGCCACCACCCCGAGCCGATCGCGCTCGCGCATCAGTCGCAGCATGGTCTTGACGAAATTGTTGCCGTGAGCGGAATAGACCCAGGACGTACGCACGATCACCGCGGCACCAGCGCTGGCTTCCAGCACCCGGATTTCCCCCTCGCGCTTGCTCGCGCCATAGACACCCAGCGGCGCCGGCGAACTGTCGGGTCCATAAGGGCGCGAGGCATTGCCGTCGAACACGAAATCGGTGGACAGGTGCACCAGCCGCACGCCGAGCTGGTGCGCGGCCGCGGCCACGGCACCCGCGCCCGCCGCATTGACCGCGAACGCGAGCCCGGGTTCGGTCTCGGCACGATCGACCGCGGTATAGGCCGCCGCATTGATGATCAGCTCCGGCGTCCGCGCCAATACCCGCTCCCGCACGTCATCTGCCGCGAGATCGATCCCGGCGCGCCCTGCCACGTCCAGTTCGATACCCGCCGGCACGCACCGTTGCAGTTCCCATCCGACCTGACCGGTCGCGCCCGTTACCAGGACTTTCATCAGTAGATGCCCTTGCGTAAAGGGCCGCGATGGTAGCACAGCGCCTGCCCGCTCCCGAGGCACCCTATAATCGGTTTCCCAGCCCGCAAAACACCCAGTCGATGCACCCGGACCGTACCCCGCAGCCCCATTTCTGGCCAACCTGGATTGCCATGGCCCTGCTGTGGCTGGTGACTCGCCTGCCGCTGCATCACGTTCGCAACAGGGTCTGCGCTCGGGGATGCAACCCGCCTCAGCCGGTTGATCGAAGCACAGGTACGCAGGCATCCCGAGCCGCACCTGTGGTTGCACCGTCGCTTCCAGACACGCCCGCCGGGCATGGCCTCCCCCTATGCGTCTGGCGGTCGCGGATGAGCATCCTGCATACTACGCGCGCCCCGAAAGCCGCATGGATCCTCCCTCGCCCTATGCCGGGTTCCCGAATCGAGAGCCATCGCTGCTTCCCGTTGCTGCTGATCGCCGCCAGCCTCGCAGCCTCGGGGTTGTCGATATTGCGCGACCTGCTGATCAACGACGATGGCGTGCTCTACCTGATGATCGCCGGGATGGACGCTAACATCGGACGCGTCATCCGCATCTACCGGGTGCGAGCAAACGGAGCATCGTCGTGAGCACGGTCCGGCCGTCGCTGTGGCATGGCCTGCTGCTGCTCGCGACCCTGCTGTTGTTTGCATTCGCCAACCTGTACAACCCGCTGATCAACGAAGACGGCGTGCTCTATCTGCTGCTGGCCGAGCGGATTGGCAGCGAAGGGCTCGATGCCGCATTCGCGCTGTTTGACAAGCCGCTGTATTCGGCGCTGATCGCCGCAATGCACTCGCTGCTGGGACTGCCGCTGCGCCAGTGCGCGCGACTGATCGATGCCGCGCTCGCCTGCCTGCTGGTTGCCGCTTTTGCGGAGTTCTGCCGGCTGCTGTATCGCGACCGCAGCGTGTTGCCGTGGGCCGCACTGCTGCTCCTCGCGCATCCGCGACTGAACAATTATTTCGCATTCGTGATCCGCGACCTCGGCTACTGGGCGCTGCTGCTGTCCTCGTTCTGCCTGCTGCTGCGCGATATTGCCACGCCGCGCGTGGCATACCTGCTCGGCTGGGCACTGTGCACCCTGCTTGCCGCCGCGTTCAAACCCGAGGCGCTGCTGTTCGGCATGTTGCCGCTGGCACTGCTCGGGACGCAGAGCGGCACCTTCGGCGCCCGCGGCCGGCGCGCGCTCGGCACCGTCGCGGTGGTGGCCGCCGCGATGGCGCTGCTGACCCTGATCGGCGTCGCCAATCCGCAACATCTGCCCGAAACCGTACGTGAACTGCCCGACGTTCCGCAGCGCCTCGTTCACGAAATTCCCGCCGCTTTCAATGCCGCGGCAGAGCGCTATGCCTCGCTGGTGCTCGATCCCTACTCGCGCGACGTGGCGGCGTTGTCCCTCGCGGGCGGCTTGCTGAGCATATTGCTGGTGAAGACTCTCAACAACATCGGCATAATTTCATTCCTGCTGCTCGGGTACGCCCTGCGCCGCGGCGAACTGCGCCTGCCGGGCGCCAACCGTGGCGCCTTCGCACTCATGATCGGATGCGCGCTGCTGTTACCCGTCCTGTTTCTTTGCTACCGGCAGTTCCTCGACAGCCGCTATGTCATGCCGCTGTGCCTGCTGTTGCTGGCCCCCACCGCGCGCAGCCTGCAGTTGCTGGCCGCGCGTGCGGCGGCGACCGGTCGCACGCGGCTGTTCGTCGCCGTGGTGCTGGTGGTGCTCGGCACGGATTTCGCGCTCGGCCTGAACAAACCGAAGCCATATCTGCTCGAATGCAGTGAATGGTTGCGGCAGAACACGACGACGGGCATGCGGATCTTCAGCAACGACAAGCAGCTCATCGCACAGACCGGCAGCCCCATCGACCTGCAGCAGGTCCAGGGCGCGGCGCAGCTGATCGCGGATCGGCACGCACCGCTGGAGGATGTGGCGTACTGGATCATCCACATCAAGCGCGGGCAGCAACAGTTGGTCGATGACCTGCTGGAATACGAAGACTTCCTGACACCGGTACAACGCTTTGAAAACGAGCGCGGCGACCTGATCGTCATCTATCGGCCGCTATAACCGGCCACTTCATCCCGCTGCGGCACACTGGCGCAATCCGCCGTGTTGGCGCGGGCGTGCCGCTGCGCGCAAAACAGCTTCAACACCGCATCCGTTTCGCGCCAGCGCACGCGTGCCACGAGACGCTGCCCGGGCAACACGCGCAGGGAGCGCGCTGACGAGCAGCCGCGCACTCAGAGGATGGTCTGCTCGTGAAGTCGCTTGTGAAGCACCAGGTCAACCACCGGCTGTTCGCGCTTGTTGGCGCGCCGGCAGTGCTGCGCGTCGATACGGTCGGTGAACGCGATGACCAGGCGGGCCCACCAGCGATGCTGTTCGCGCCATGCGTGGGAAGAAACCGATTCCCAGGCATAGCCGTTGAACACCGCCGCATTGACGAAGTGATCGAGCGCGCGGGCACCGGCGCGCCCGCGCGCGGTGCGCCCGAAAAATACCACCCAGGTCAGTATCAGGTAGCCGAGTATCGCCAGCGGCAACAGGAAAAAGGTCACCAGGACAAACCCGGCCACCCGTTCGTTCAATGTACTGCGCATGCGCCCCGCCTTGCTCCGTTTACCACATGTTGCAGCAAGTCTTGGCGCATTCCGCGCTGCGGTCAACCACGCGCGGCGGTTCAGGTGCGCCGCTCGAGCACAAGTCGCACGCCATTGGCGGAACGGATCGTCAGGCGCCCGACCGGCTGCGGCACATGTCCGGCCACCGGCCGCAGCCGGTAGTGGCGCAACACGCTGGCGAGAATCAGGGCACCCTCCTGCTGCGCAAACGCCGCGCCCATGCACACGCGCTGCCCCATGCCAAAGGGAAGGTAGGCAGTGCGCAGCGACTCGCGCGAGCGTTCGTTGGCGTAGCGATCCGGATCGAAAACGTCGGGGTCCTGCCACAGCTTGCGATGACGCTGGATCAGCCACGGCGCGATCATGACCGAGGCACCCGCCGGTACCGTCTTGTCGCGCATCGGGCAACTCTCGCTCGCCTGGCGCGCGAAGAAGCCCACCGGCGGAAACAGGCGCAGCGTCTCGCGGAAAACATTCCAGACCAGTACCAGCTTTTTCATGTCCGCCGGTGTCGGCTGGCGATCGCCTATCACTTCGATGACCTCGCGGTGCGCGCGCTCCTGTATTTCGGGCGCGTTGGCCAGCAGGTGAAGCGCCCAGGTCAATGCACTCGCGGAAGTTTCATGCCCGGCCAGGAACAGCATCGCGACCTGGTTCACCAGTTCCGGCAAATCAAAGGGCCGGCCGCTTAAGGGGTCCCTGGCCTCCATGAACGCCTGCAGGATGTCCTGTTGCGCGGGCGGCGCACCCTCGCGGAATACACGGTAACGCGGCTCCACCAATTGCCCGAGCAGGGCGCGGATCTCGTTGGCGGCCCGAGTGCTCTGGCGACGCTGCCACGGCCACACCAGCCAGCGCATCCCGTAGAGCGAGGGCAACATCAGGCGTGGCGCCAGTTCCTGGTAGCGGGCAAAGCTGCTGAACACGCGGCGCGCATCCTCACCGTCCATCGGCACCGAGAATATCGTGCGGAAGATGATGTCGGCGGTGACGTGCGTCATCTCGACCTCGACGTCGTGCTCGCTGCCGTCGGCGAGCAGCGCCATGCGCTGCAACAACGCCTCGGCTGCATCGAGCATGCGCGGGAACGCCACGTTCATGCGCGCATGCGCAAAGGCCGGATCCATCATCGCGCGCTGGCGCCGCCACTCGGCGCCGTTGGTGCTAAAGATGCTGTCACCGAGCAACGGGCGCAAGGCGTCTCCGAGCAGCGGACTCTTCGGAAAGCGATCCGGCTGCTCCACCAGCACCTGGCGCACCAGCGAGGGCTGGTTGATCATGTAGAGATCGAGTCCCGGCAGATGCACTTCACCCATCTGCATCCGGTAGCTGCGCTCCGACAGACTGTCCATCCACGAACGGCGCGCCCTGAAGAACATCAGCACTCGCGACAGCCGGGTGCGGACCGGGGGCGGATAGGCGGGACAGAACGGACTCATGCGGACAACTCCCGGACCCGGGCATAACGCTCGCGCAAGCTCATCGGGCCCGCGGTGATCGCGAAATAATCGTACCTTCCGGGCTTTTCGCTCGCCATGAGATATTGCGTATGCATCCGGTGCTTGTCGCCGATCATGGCACGATAGCTTGCGGAATCGAACAGGGTATGGAAACGCGGCGAGGTCATCAACGGCCAGCCGCTGCCCTTTTCCGTCACCTCGATTTCGCACACCTCGATCGGGTTGAGCAGCGCAAAACTTCCCCAGTCGGTGGGAGAGGACACATCCACCCACCTGATGATGCGACTGCTCGCGAGCGCGCCGAGCTCGCGGCGATAGTCGAGCGCCTGCGGAAACAGGCCCAGTAGCGGAATGCAGTTGCCGAGCGTGAGCAATGCAAGTTGCGGACATTGGCCATCGCGATCGGCGAGCGCTGGCAACGCGAGCGCCATCGCGCGCGTCGCCAGGATGCTGCCGACGCTGTAGCCGACCACCAGCAGCTCGTCGATGTCCGGCTCGCGCGCCAGCAACGCAATACGCGCCGCGGCATCCGCGACGATGCGATCGAGCTCCGGCAAACCGCGCACGCCATAGCGCGCCACAAACGCGTAGATGCGGGCCAGCAGGCCGGTATCCAGCCAGCGCTCGATGCGCAGCATCATCCAGCCACAGCCCGACAACAACAGCGCTGCCACCACGATGGACACCAGCGTGCTGCCCCAAAGCGCGAATGCAATCCATCCTCCCAGTACACTGACCAGTAAGCAGGCTGCCATTCCCAGCACAAAGAACAGCAGCGGATACATCATCGCGAAGAGCGTGCGCGGCGCGATCCGCCCGACCTTGATCAGTTGCGGAATTCCGTTGCCGATCACCCGCGCGTACGCCACCGCCATCTCCGCCATCAGCCGCAGCCCGTGGCGCGGCCAGTGCCGCCGTACCGTGGCGTCCCAGGACACCACTTCGATGCAACTCTCGCAGACCTCCTCCCCGGGCGGTGCGCCACGGGCGCTCCAGTACTGGCGAGCGGACGCATCGCGCCGGCGCGCCCCGACCTCGATCGGCAGCCCGTTCACGCCGGCCTGGAGGGCCGCGTGACGCTGGTAGAGCGCGTGATACCAGGACGCGCCCTTGGGATCGAAGCCGCCAAAGAACAGCACGTGACGCCGGCGTACGCGCGGCTGCTGACCGGCGCTCAAGCAAACTCCTCGATCGCCTGCTGAATGGTCTGCAGCGTGCGGTCCCCCTGAAACCGCGTCGCGGCCAGCGCGCAGGCGGTGCCGACAGCGCTCGCGCGCAGCAGGGCATGCAGCTGTCGCTGCAGGCGCCGCGAGGCGGATGCGTCACCTCCAAGGATGCGCGCCACGCCAAGCTGTTCGAGACGCCGGGCATTGTCGAACTGATCGTACGCGTGCGGTACCACCAGCTGGGGCACGCCGGCGCGCAGGGCCTGCGCGCTGCTGCCGATGCCGCCATGATGGATGAACGCGCGCGCTGCCGGCAGCAGCAGGCTGTAGGGCTCGTAGCGGGTGTGCAGCACGGTTCCGGGCAGATCCGCAGGTACCTGGTCCGCGGCATTGCTCATCAGCAGCGCACGCTCGCCGAGCGCCTTGGCGGCAGCAACGGCGGCGGCGAAAAACTCTCGCGCCTGCTGCATCGCGCTGCCCGCGGTGAACACCAGCGGAGCGCTGCCGCCGGCGAGGAAAGCCCGTGTTGCCCGGCTCAGCCCGCCTCCAGCGTCGCCATCGTAGAGCGGGAAGCCGGCCTGCCGGATCTGCGCCGGCCAGTCGGGGGTTGCCGGCGCAAACCAGTCAGGAAACAGCGTGATCCCGCGCTCCGGCGCGTGGATCCAGTCACCGAAAATGCTCTGGCGCAGGGGCGCCAGCCCCAGCGAATGGCGCATCGCCTCGACCGCGGGCAATGCCAGTGGCTGCATCTTGCGCCGGTCGAGCAACTCCCAGGCCCGTTTGCACAGCGCGCGCGGCATCCAGCGCGGCAACTGCCAATGCGCAATGCTGACCGGCGGATAGTGGTTGCGGATCATGGCCGGTGCGGTATAGGCGCTGATCGCCGGGACCCCGAGCTTCTCGTTGGCGATCCGCGCGGCGGGCATCAGGAACGGGCTGTAGAGCAGCACACAGGGCTGCGCTCGAAACACCGCCTCGATACGGTTGAAGGTATCGGCCATCGCCGGCCGCGCCAGATAACGCCACAGCACCCCGAAACCATTGATCGGGTGCCATACATAGTGATGTCCGAGGGCAGCCTCCAGATCACCGGCCCTGCCTACACCACAGAAGCCGATGCCGGCGCCAGCGGCCAGTGATGCGTAAGCCGGGCTGCCCAGCAGCTCGACGTCATGCCCGCAATCGGCCAGGTGGCGTCCGATCGCGAGGAACGGATGCACATCGCCGGCCGTGCCGAGGCTGGCGAGCAGGATCTTCATTGGCGCCCGCGCCACGAGCGAGCATGGGGGGCAGTTACGGCAATGCGCTGGGAAAATGCTTCGGGCATGGTCGTGGACGCGATCGGCTACCGGTTTGCGACCCGCATGGTAGCGCAGCCGACGCCGACGTGCCTCACGACACGATTTGTTCGGCCGCTCTCATGGCGTAGCATGGCGCCACATCACAACCGGCTCCGATCCCGGCACGAGGCAAACACGACCATGAGCGCAAGAGACAGCAACGGCACGGAGTTGAGCGACGGCGATTCGGTGCTGCTGATCAAGGATCTGAAAGTCAAAGGTACCTCGACCACGCTGAAGCGCGGCACCAGTTACAAGGGCATCCGCCTGACGGACAACGACGAAGAGATCGAATGCGGCAAGGGCAAGGGCACCATCGTGCTCAAGACCTGCTTCGTGAAGAAAGCCTGAACGCTTGCGTGCGTCGCTCCACGGCAGCGAACAGCCGCGCCTCGCGCCGCAACGCCAGGCGCAGCCATCGCGGCGGCCCCGCAGAGCGGCATCAATCCGCGACCGGTGTGAGCCATTGCGGATACTCGGCGAGCTTGCCGCGCACCAGGTCGAAATAGCGCGTCTGCAGCTG
>MTKY01078614.1_pt1 | contig 29786 bp, 25 predicted proteins | sample 1042731 | NCBI WGS metagenome assembly MTKY01 (sample SAMN06212206, study PRJNA360538) | anaerobic digester metagenome | biome: Wastewater treatment plant; material: sludge; isolation source: anaerobic digester fed with sludge from wastewater treatment plant | place: Denmark: WWTP Soeholt ...
ATTTAGTGCACGAGGACCCTGAGGAAAAAAACGTCGTAATGCCGATGCTTAGGCGAAGATTGGACGAATTCGCATCGAATAAAAAACCTTTCGAAATGAGACTCAAACTCAAATCCTCATTCGCTTCCGAACCGAGGGAATTCACCCTAAGACTGGAGTACATTGCAATCGAGGGGAAAAATGAGATATTGGGCAAGGCCGCGCTCGCAACCGAAGACGCTCTGATTGATTATTTCGTGTCCGAACGCCAGAATTACACCATCGGAAATTATCTCAGGACTGCGGATGACATCAGCCACAGGCTGGTCCGCAACGTCGTCAAATATTTCAACCCAAAAGAGATCAACCTGCTCAGGATAGGCGTTCGCGAGATGATTATCAATGCCATCGAACACGGAAATCTCAACATAAGCTTCGATGAAAAATCAACCGAAACCATGAGCGGCAACTATATGGAGTTTATCGCAGCCCGACAGCAGGAGCCGGAACACAGGGAGAAAAAGGTCCACATCGAATTTTCACTAACGCCCGAACGCGCAATGTATAAGATAACCGATATGGGCGAAGGCTTTGATCATGCCGAAGTTATAAAAAAGATAAAAGACAAAGCCAATTCCGAAATGCTAGCCCATGGGCGCGGAATAACGATGGCGATGAATCTCTTCGACGAGGTCATGTACAACCAGAAGGGCAACCAGGTTCTTCTGATAAAAAAATTCGCGAGCTGACTCGAGTTTTATTCAGATATAAATCGGCATACCCCGCCGAAAATAGGATATGCCTTCTTTAGCGTATAGTGGGGTGAAAACATCTTACGGAAACCTTTCCCCGGTGGTTTTCAAGTTCCCGCCGACACCCTTTAGTATTTCATTCACGAAATTTTCAATAAACCGGCATCACTAAATGGACCCGATTAATACCGAACAAGCTCCGAATCGGTGACCTAAGCGGGCATTTCCCATCTCCGATTTATCGCAACAGGGCGATTGCTCCCGGTTTTATCGTCGCCCTGTGTTCAGATGCCTTTTCGCTCGATAAATGCCGGCCCTACTACGGCTTCATCTCGCGATACTTGTCGGCGAGATTGGTATTGACGTGCACCACGCCCCTGTTCAGGTTTTTAAAGGCGTAGTCTTCCGTAATCTCCGGGAGCGCGTCGGCCGCACCCTGGTCTTTAAGGACCGTACCGGCCGGGACATAGCGGCCGTCACGCACCTTTACGCCCATAACGATGCATCCAGGCTCTATTACGCAGCCCTTACCCACGCGCGACTTGAACACCAGCGACTGCATGCCGACAAAGCTGTCGTCGCCCACGTACGAAGGCCCGTGTATCTGCACCTGATGGGCGAGCGAAACGCGCTTGCCCACATAAACCGCGCATTTCCCCCTTTCGCTGTCCACCAGGTTCTCCTCGATAACGTGGCCCTCGTGCTCGGTTTCGAGCGCGTGTATTATCACCCCGTCCTGCACGTTCGACTCGTCGTCCACAACAAGCGTCTGTCCCTCGTCGCCGCGAACAGAGGCGAAGGGCGACACCAGCACCCTCCCGCCGATGAATACGTTCCCTATAACGGCCGCAAGGGGATGTATATAGGCCGTCTCGTCTATTTCCGGGGAACAAACTCTTGAGGAAAAGTCGGTGACGACATTTTTATGAATCATGCCAATCCTCCAGTGGAATTCGATTCTTGCAAGTCATTGCCGAAAAGTTCGTCTCCGGGTAATATTTTGTAAATCATTATTTTCGTGTACCGGCGGCGCGGGGGGCAGACCCTCCGGGTCGTCATATTCTCGCAAAGCCAAGGAAGACGGCATGGAGGACCACTACGAGGACGATGAATGCCGTGCGCGCCCTCCGCCCCGAGAGGAGCGGGAACCGGTAGCCTATGAATCCTCCGCGGCACGAAGCCAGGCAGTCGCCGCACAGCGTGCAGTTCATTCCGGGGGAGCGGGCCCTTATATGTTCCGGGCGAAGCGCGTCATACCTGCACGAGGAGGAGCACGCGCCGCAGTCGGTGCATCCCTCATCTATCCTTATACGAAACGGCGACAAGCGGCCGCCCAGGACCGCAAGGAGGCCCAGCGGACACCAGGCCAGGCAATGGGCCATATAGCCCCTGCTTCGCGACACGAAGGCCATTATCCCGAGCCCCGCAAGGCCGAAGGCGAGCGCGGCGATGGAGGCGTGATAACCGGACACGCCGCGGGCCCTCATCAGAAGCGCCGCAACCGCGACAAGCGCAAGAATAAGGGGACGCGCCGCCGCAAACCAGGCCGGCGGGCGCGTGGAGCGCTTTTTATTGGACGCCGCCAGGGCGTCCCAGGCTCCGAAATAGCACAGATGGCTGCACCATGCCGGACCGACCAGGAGTATCGTAGAGGCGAACAGCATGAGCATGGAAAAGCCCTCCCCCCGGTACAGCGGCCCGGCTATAACGACCGCGGGCACCGGCGCATGGAGCCTTCCGGTCATGAGGAATGACTCGAACCCGAGGAGTCCCAGGAAGAGCTGCGCGAAGAATACCGCCGCGAAAAGGACCCATATACGAAGGCGCAATTTGGCCGTGGCCCTGTTCTCCACCATGAGCATGGCGATCCACGCGGCGTATGCCGAGATGAACAATATGAACATCCAGCCCGCGCCATTGACCGCCCTGTCCGCAAGGAGCACAGTAAAAGGCGCCTTCGCCCGCGCAAGGGCCAAAAAAGCGGCCGTTATCAGAAAGGCGACAAAGGCGGGCGCGTCGCCCGGCAAAGCCCGGCCGGAATCCCCGAAGCGCATGCGTCCGACGAATATCGCGGCCAGAATGGTCAGCGCAAACACGGCCGCAATTATTACTGCGAAGCGCCCCCAGGGCTCATCCATTTGAAAGCGCACGCGGGATATTTGAATGAGCACCGCAATCCACATGGCCGCCATCGAACAGAGCGCCGTCAGCAGAACATATCGGGCCCATTCACGGCGCACCAGAAACAAGAGGGGAAGCATAAGGCAAGCGGCAAACAGGCCCTTATCGTCCATTCTGAGGAAATGAAGCCCGGCGGCCGAAAAGGCGGACAGGGAAAGCGCAAGCGTTGGGCCCTTCACCTGGCCTCCCCGGGAACGCCTGCAAAACGGTCCTCGTCGGGGGCCGTAAGGTCTTCTTCCTCCAGATCGTACCTGTCCAGAATCTCCGCGAAGCGCCTTCCCTCGCTGCGATGTTCAAGGAAGAGCCTCGCGGATCTCTCCAACAGGGAGGCCGTCTCCTCCGCGGTGTACAGGCGGCCCAGCTCGCGAGCCAGGCGCGGATGTCGCCCGAGCCTTCCGCCCACCATCACCCGAAAACCGCTGGAATGTACCTCGACCGATCCGCATGGGCAGGCGCGCGCGCACTCCCCGCACGAGACGCAGCGTGAATAATCGATTACGGGAACGCCGAAGCGCGGGCTTATGGCCCCCTCCCTGCACACCTCCGTGCAGACATTACACCCGCTACAGGCCCTGTCCGTGGCCCTGGGCAGGGCGGCTCCGATCACCCCGAAATCCGCTATCTGCGGGCGCGAGCAGGCATTGGGGCAAAGCGAGAGTGAAACTCTAAACCACCTGTGGTGATGCCCGGCAAGCGGCTCCCTTTCGATGGAAAGCTCCCTCACGAGGGCGGATACCGTCTCATCGACACGACGGGCGAGAGCGGAACCATCGAGCGCCGCCCGGGGGCATCCGCGGAATCCCCTGCAATACTCTATGCTGAAAATACCGTTCCTGGAATCCATTCCATTCTACCATGATGCGGGCAGACTCCTATAGGGTTTCGCCGCCCTTCCCATTCGAGGGCCTTCACAAGCCCAGATTACTTAGGAATCCTAAGTACAATACATCCCCACTTTTGTCAAGAAAAGGACGGCAGAGATCAAAAAAACGATAAGTATTCAAGCATCCGACACTACGCGTCGGATTTAAGGCGAGCATCAAAATCGCTTCCTCCCGGGCGAAGGCCAGGGAGGCCTGGCGCTGGGAGGCCTGTCCGGCCCCGGTTTAGAACTTGATCTTACCCGACTGAATCTCGGCATACAGCGCGGGCGTCATTTTTACGTACGCATTCTTCCGCGGGTCGAGAAAATAGAGCGGGTCCTTTACCGCCTTGGGATCAAAGCCCTCCTTTTGCAGCGAGGTTTTGAGCTGTTTGAAGCTCGATGTCGCGTCCTTTTCCCGGCGCACCCTTACGAAATACGGGCGTGCATAGACGGGAAGCTCCCTTACCACATAGGCGGCAAATTTCTTCCAGTCTACCGAGGCTCCCTGGAGCGGCGTAAGCGCCACCATGCCGCAGCGTCCCTCGGCGCCCTTCACGGTGACCCCGTAGACATTGCTGTCCTCGATTCCGCCGAAGCGGTTCAGGATGTCGGCGACCTCGTTTGTGGCCACCACCTCTCCCTTCCATTTGAAGGTGTCGCCCAGACGGTCCACAAAGGACACATAATCCTTTTTATGCAGCTTGAACAGGTCTCCGCTGACAAAATAGCGGTCGCCCGGCTTGAACACGCCCTCCAGTATCTTCTCGCTTGTGGCCTTTGTATTCCCTTTATATCCGGAGAACGGGCTTACGTCGCTTATCTTCGCCAGGAACATCCCGGTCTCCCCGGGGCGGCATTTCACCACAAAGCCCTTTTCGTCACGGACAAGCTCCTCCTTTTCCGCGTCGTAGCGCGCCACCTCGCCCATGCGGACCCCGGCCGTACTGAGCCTTCCAATCATCCCGGGCACCCCCTTAAGGTTGGTAAGCCCTCCAACCCCCTCGGTTGCCCCGTACACCTCCACTATCCGCTTGATTTTAAAACGCTCCTGGAACTCGACCCAGTAATCGCCCCTCATGCCGTTTCCCAAGATATAGAGCAGCGGATTGTCCGCGTCGTCGTCCTTTTTCGGCTGGTTGTTAAGGTAGCGGCACAGCTCGCCAATATACACGAAAAGCGTCGCGTTGTATTTGCGCACGTCGTTCCAGAAGTTGGACGCCGAAAATTTCCGCCTTAACGCGAAGGTGCCGCCGTGCATCAGCGTGGTGGGCCATGCGATGTTGATGCCGCTGTTGTGGTACAGCGGAAGACAGCAATACTGAACGTCTTCCGGGATGGCCGTAAGGCAGAGCCCTCCGGCTCCGTATCCAAGCTGCACCCACTTGTGATGGGTTAGCACGGTCGCCTTGGGCATCCCGGTGGTGCCCGAGGTATAGATGTATTCGAGCACGTCGCGGGTATTGAGCGGCGGGTCCATTACCGGATTGGCGGCCGGCTGTGCGTCCAGAAGCGGCGCGAGGTCTTTCATGCCCCTTGGGGTTTTTATATCCAAACCCTCCTTTTCGATGAAGGCCAGGGCCGGCTTTGCGAGTTTTACCTCACGCGAAACGGCCAGGTAATCGGCTGCGAACTCGTGGCCGACGATTGCCGCCCTTGCCCCGGCTATATTGAGCGCGTGCGCAAGCACCTTGCCGCGTATATTGTTGTTTACGAGCGCGGGCACCACCCCTATCTTCGAAAGGCCGGCGTGGATGATGAGGTATTCCGGGCGGTTGTCCATAAAGAGCGCCACCGTGTCCCCCTTCCGAAAACCGAGCGAACCGAACAGGTGGGCGTATCTGTTCGCAATTTCATTGAACTTTCGGTAGCTAATGACCCGGTCCTCGAAGACGATGAGCGGTTTCTCCCCCCGCCTGGCCGCCTGTTTCTCGAGAACGCTTCCTACCGAGATCGGTTTCCCTTTTTTAAGAGTTATGACATTCAGCATTCCGTGAATACGTGAGTACTTTCGTTTCAGCAGGGTCAACATGGCAGCCTCCATTGACTTTTTTACACATCCATTCAATGGCATCCCGGCCGCGTGCCGAGGGTGCGCGCGGCCCATTCCATTTCAGTACGATATCACTATTACAGGATTGTCTAAATATTACAAGCAATTATTTATATACATATATCCCGATACATACAGCCGTCTTGGGCCAAAGCCGCCTCCGGGCGCGGCAGGGCGCCGGCGCTGAAAAGGGGGCTTTAATTAATTTATGCAGGAAGGTTGATTTTTATGGAGTTCCCTATATACTGTCGGCAAGCTCCAATTATCAAATCCTCCCGCCCGCCGAAGGCGGGCGAGAGATACATTTATTGAATTTTAGAGGTTCCCAGTGAATTATTGGCAACCTTAATCATTACTCCCCCAGCCCGCCGAAGGCGGGCGAGAGATGCATTTATTGATTTTTGGAGGTTCCCAGTGAATTATTGGCAACCTTAATCATTACTCCCCCCGCCCGCCGAAGGCGGGCGAGAGATACATTTATTGAATTTTAGAGGTTCCCAATTTCATTAATTATGAGGAAAGATGAAAAACCTCAATACATTATTAAGAATAATGCTGCCTGTATTAATATGCGCCGTAATAAATCCGGATGCCGGGGCCGGCGGTATGGAGAATAAAAAATTGGGGATTTCCGGAGGTTTTATCGGCAATTCGATAGACTTTGCCCTTTTTCACAAAGATATCCCAAATGTCGGTGTTAAAGGCTTATCCGGCGCCGTGCATGAAGGGAAAAGATATTTTGTACTGCTTTACGTTATAAGCTATCCCCCCAAGGGGGTGGCGACCTTTCCGGATGGGGGCATGCCGCGTTACGAACTTCAAAAAATGTATCTTCTACGGGAGGAAACAGGCAGCGATACATCGAATAAATTTACAAATCTCGGGGAGATCGAATATCCCGATTTAAGCTTTAGAAATGCCGAACTATACTCCCGCATTTTTTGCAGGGGAAATGATGTTTACGTGTGCGCAGGCTTCGAAAAGGAGGGCGGAAAATACAATGCCTGGAGGAGCATTTTAAAATACAATCCGGATGATAAGACTTTTTCCGAATTCATACGCGACGCATGGCTGCCCGTATTGTCGCCGGATGGGAACAGGATGCTTTTCCGCAGGGAATCTGCGGTGATGATGTTTGACTTTGCCACCGGCAGGATTGAGCTCCTGCTAAAGGATGTAGGAAGCATGAAGTGGAAGGACAATGAGAACCTGTATGTGAATGTTCTCAAGGAAGACCGCCTGATGGTCTTTAACATTAAAAGTAAAAAATTGACAAAGACCGATATAATCAAGAAAAAGTTGGATCCCATGGAATTTTTTTCCGCTGAAAACGAGATCAGAAAAAGGGTTATAAATGAGATATTTTCCGATTTTGCGCTCTTTGAAGAGAACGGCTTGCCCGATCCTTTGCCTTTTTTAAGAGGATCAAAACGAGACGGACGGCTTGCTGAGCTCGCTGCCGGTGAAGCCGGCAGATATCTGCGCCTCGCTATAACGGCAAAATTTCTACGCGAAAAGAAGCGCGGCCGGATTGATGAAATGCTAACGGCAATGGATAAGCACTGCGAGAAGACCATTAAGAAGGGGCAGAACCACGTTATTGCGGACATGATAAGGAGCGACTTTGAAAAGGAAAAGGCGCTTGTAAGGAAAGTCGTTGAAAGCTACGGTACGCTGTCGGACAGATAGGAGTGCCGATACAAAAATGAAAGTCATTGCCCCCCATTTTTACTTCGAAGAAATTCTTTTTTACTATTAACCCGGGGCCCACAATGACAGCATTTAATTCCGAAATCTAATTCACGCCGTTAAAAAACATATCTCATATAACACCATGCCGCCGCGCGCTATTAAAACCTCCGGCCCGCAAGGGTCGTGTGCATGGCGCGCCCGCCCTCACAACGGCCATTCGCCCCTCCGGGAAGTCCGAGGTCTCCCATTGCGGGAGGCACTGCATCCGATTTGCTCGTCGAATGACGAGTCGGCGAACCCAAACGGGCCGCCCGGGCGATAGACGAAGCCGCCTCCCTGCAAGAGGGGCGGGGAAGGATCCCCGCCCCGCAAAGGCGAACAAGAGGCTAAGAGGACTTGCGGAAAAACGAGAGCCAGACCGCCCTCACCAGGAAGAGGGTAACCAACCCGGCGCCGGCGGCGAAGATAAGATCGGGGCCTATGCGCATCCACGCGAAGAAACGAATGACCTCTCCCGACGCTATCTCTGGCGCGCGCGCGTGCCACAGGCCGTGTTTAACCGCGTGGTAGAACTGGTAGAAGCCCGAGGGGACGAGGCTTAAGACCGTCATGGCCGCAAGGCCCCCGTTGAGCCCCCAGAACCCCCACTTTAGCAGCGAATCCGACCACGAAGCCCTGGCCACAATATGCCGCACCGAGAAGAGCATGAGCGCAATCGCCAGAAGCCCGTAAACTCCGAAGAGCGCGGTGTGCGAGTGGATGGGCGTGGTGTTTATCCCCTGCGCGTAATAGAGGACGATGGGGGGGTTGATGAGAAAGCCGAATACGCCGGCGCCCACCAGGTTCCAGAAGGCGACCGAAACGAAGAAGTAGATGGGCCACCGATACGGATGCCTTGTCCCCGATTTCGATATGACCCGCATATTCCCCGCGGCCTCGAAACCCAGAATGGTGAGCGGCACCACCTCGAGCGCCGAGAACACCGCGCCGAGGGCGATCACCGGCATGGGGCTTCCAGACCAGTACAGGTGGTGGAACGTGCCTATGACGCCGCTGCCCAGGTAGAGCGTAATGCTTAGATAGACCGTAATGAGCGCGAAGCGCCGGCTGACCGCGCCGATGTGGGAGAGGATGAAGGCCAGCGACACCGTGGCGAACACTTCGAAGAAGCCCTCAACCCACAGGTGCACCACCCACCAGCGCCAGTACTCGGCCTCGGAGAGATGAGAGCCCTTGCCGTACAGAAGCCCCGCCATATAGAAGAGCGGGATTGTTATCGAGCTGTAGAGGAGGAGATGGGTAAGCCCACCTTTGTCCTCTTCGCCCTTCAAAGCCGGCCTGATCGCGCGCCACACGAGTACCAGCCAGCCGATCATGCCCACAATGAGCAATAGCTGCCACACTCGCCCCAGCTCTATGTATTCATAGCCCTGGTGCCCCAGGTAAAACCCGTCCCCGCCGAAATGGCCCGTAACCGAAAGCCATGTGCCCGCGAGCGTACCTACCACCACGACCACTACCGCCACGAATAGCGCCGCGACGAGTTTCCACTGGCCGGACGGCTCGCGCCCCACGAACGGGCCGATGAAAAGCCCGGTCGCCAGAAAGCAGGTGGCTATCCAGAACACCGCGAGCTGCAGATGCCAGGTTCGTACCGCCGCATAGGGCAGGATCTCGCCGATGGCGACGCCGAAAAAGCGCGTCCCCTCCACGGTGAAATGCCCGGTCGCCGATCCGGTCCCTATCTGGACCAGAAAGAGGAGCATGGCCGCGATGAAGTACGGGAGCACCGCCTTCTGGCTGGGCGTGGGTTTCGGCTCGGCAAGATCGACAAGCCCCGTCGATCCGTAATCATCCTCCCTGAAATAGCGGTGATACAGGAAAATCACGGCGCCCACTGCAAATATGAGAAGTATGACGCTCACGATCGACCAGATGAGAGCGTCGGCCACCGGCTCATTCCCCACCAGCGGATCGTACGGCCAGTTGGTGGTGTAGGTGTGTTCGGCCCCGGGCCGGTTGGTTACCGCGGCCCAGGCGAGCCAGGAGAAGAAGGAGGTGATGATTCGGCCCTCCCGGTCGTCGCGCACAATGCCCGGCTGGAGCCCCATCGACTCATTGCCATTACGGAAAAGCTCCGAGTAATAATGGACAAGGTTTGCGAACGCCTCGGCCTGCAGGGGCGTGTAGACCAGCTCGCCGGTTTCCGGGACATACCGGTTGGGCTTGAGCTCCCGAATTACCATTGCGCCAAGCCTCGCCTTCTCCACGGTGTCGAGCGCGTCGAAGTCATTCTGGGTAAAGCGCACGGCGGCATCGGCATCGAGCCCTTTGTAACGCGCGGCGACATACAGGCCCAGGCGGTGCAGATAATCGGCGGACCAGTCGGGCGCCAGATACGACCCGTGGCCCCAGATGGTGCCGATGTGCTGCCCGCCCCGGCTGAAATAGTAGTTCTGCCCGTCTATCACGTCGGAACCGCTGAACACCACCGCGCCGCTTTCGGACTTCACGACCGCCGGAATCGGCGGCTTATCCCTCTTGATCAGGTACCCGCCAAAGATAAGAACCCCGAAGGCGAGCGCCAGCAGGAACAGCAGTACGGCTCGTACTCTCGGATTATTCATATAATCCTCCTCCCTGTTCTGGTATAGACATCGGAGACGGCGCCAAACCCGTTAAAAAGTCGATCGATTCGCGCCGGCCGCGGCACAGCCGGCCCATTCTGTCCGCGCCATGTCCTATGATGGGCTGTAGTTGTATTCCCCGTAATAAGCCTGCGGGTGGAAGCATCGCGTATATATTCATTTCTTCATCATCTTGTCAACTATTATTTATTGCCATAAGCTAACCTCAAAAATTAGGGCGGTCACAAAAACTCATGTGAGACCTCGAAAAATAAATTTCAGAGGCTCTATGAGTTGTAACTGCTGATATACTCAGGACTTAGGTTTACCCGCCCGCCTTCGGCGGGCGGGTAAACCTAGTTTTTGTGACTGCCCATTAGTTTTAAGATTCCTGTAAACCATAACTCCCGGAAAAACCAGTATTGTATTTCCCACCGCCTTCGGCGACCTGAAAACTCAATAATTAGAGGCTGCCGTAAGATGCTGTACACTAATGCGTCGTTGTGCACCTCTCGCCACGCCCGGCGCCGGTTTATATCCTCCCCGGAACAGTAAAAGAACGATAACGTGACTCGTCACGCTAAGATACCTCAATATACACCGGGCCAAACGACGGTGCAAGCTCGAAATATTCCGCCCGTTTTTATCTTGTCATTTCGTGAAAATGAGTTGAACAATTAGGACTCGCTTTTTACAAAACCCTCGTCGCATATCAAAAACAGGGCAGGCCGGCCGATGAATTCCAAAAACGTTCCCGCCGTCAATCAAAAACTCGCCGCGACCGTAATCGTCAATCCCGCGTCGCGTTCGGGGTCGAAAATTTACCAGGCGCTCGAGCGCCACATGGGTCGTTATTTCGACTTCAAGGCCCTTTTTACCGAAAGGAGGGGTCACGCGGTCGAGCTGGCGCGCGCCGCCTCGGGGCGCGTCATCATTGTCTGCGGAGGCGACGGCACGATAAACGAGGTGGCGAACGGCGTGGCCGATCGCTCCGATATAGCGGTCGCCCCGACATACGGCGGCTCCGGCTGCGACCTAAGCCGGCTTTTCGGCATAGCGAAGGAGGCCGGGGAACGCGTGGATGAAATTTACGGGCGACTCAGTTCTGGGAACAACACCCGCATACGCCTCTCGCTCATCGAGGCCGGTGGAACCGGCCGTTATTTCGTGGGGGTGGGCGACGCGGGCTTCGGGGCGATGGTCGCCGGAACATTCGACAGATATCGCCGGCTCGGCAAGCTCGGCTACGTACTCGGCGTGCTGCAAACCCTCATGAAGATCAAACCGATAGAGGCCGATATCAGCGTGGACGGAAAGCCGCGAAAGGAGCGGGCGCTTATGGTGATGTTCGCGCGCAGCATGTACTACGCGGGCGGCATGAAGGTATCCCCCAACTCCGACCCGCTGTCCGACAGCGCGCAGATGATATTCCTCAAATGGATGTCGCGGCCGGTCTTCCTCACCGTATTTCCGCGCGTCTACTCGGGCAACCACCTCAAAACGGCTTACGTCGACGAGACCGAGGTGCGCAGGCTCGAGATAGCCACGCCCGGCGTTCCGATCGACGTGGAGGGCGAGTACGTCGGCTTCACGCCATGCGTGTTCTCCGTAACGGACCGCTATATCAGCATCGTATAAGCCGCCGGCTGAATAACGAAACGTAGAAGGGGCGAAAGCGGCGCGGGCTATTTCAATCCCTCAATCGCCTTTTCGAGCAGGCGCATGGTCTCGGCGCTCTCACCCACGGCCTGAAAGACGATCTCGCCCCTGCGGTCAATCAGAAAGACCGCGGGAATTTTAAGGTCCGGGATGTATTTCTTCGCCGTCAGCTGGTACATATCGTACAGGCACTCGTTCTCCACGCCGAGCTCCTTCAATACCGGAAGCGCCTTGTCCTTTCCCTCTTTGTCGATATTAACGAAGACAAGCGCGAGCTTTCTGGCCTCGCCGTGTTTCCGCTGAAGCTCGACGAGCTGTGGAATCTCCTTTTTACAGGGAACGCAGTAGGTCGCCCAGAAGGATACGATCGTGTTGCCTTTCCCGTAGAGAGCGCTCGAGGTGACGAGCTTTCCGTCCGCGTTGAACAGCGCGAACTTCGGCGCGGGCTTCGCGTCGGCCTCGATACCGCATACGACTGTGAGCAGAACGGCGAGTACCACACGACAGAGTCGAGTACGCATCACTGCCTCCGGAAAAATGAACGGGATACGGCCTTGCGTCGCGTACGGTCCGCCTCAGGCGGTCCCGCGCTCCGCGCGGGCCTTCTCGGCGGCGCGGCGGGGCGACTGTCCCGCGAGCGGACAGCGGCCCACCCGGGCGCCCGCTGCCGAGGCCTTTATCTCGTAATACGCGATATCGCTCGAAAAACGGCACGATACCTCGTGGCCGTCGTCCATGATATAACAGTCGCAGGTACGGCAATGGCGAAGGAGCATTGGTCAGGTTCCTGGTTCTTTTTATACATTCGTATTACTCGGGTGTGGCGTGAATCCCCGGCCCTCCGGGCCACCCCCTCTGGCAAAGGGAGCTCCTGCTAAGGTAACTGTATACGCACCGGCCGCACCATCACGTTCGACACGGCCCCTGTATCAGACTCCCCTTTACTGAAGGGGTCTGTGACGCACACGATGTGCTAATGCCGGCGAGGCGACAGGATGTCGCGTCTCTCGCCGGCCCGGAGGCTGAGGGGATTTCTACAAATACGACATCCTCCACACCGCGCCGAAGAGCACGGACGGCTCCTCTATGGTCCTCGTCGCCTTGAATACCGGGACATAGCCGCCGCTTACTTCGACGTAGAGCCCCACATAGCGGGTTAAACCCAACTCGATTCCCAGCGAGGATACGACACCGATTGTGGATTTACTTATTGAATTCTCATATGTTGTGAACACTCCATCTTCACCCTCATACCATACTGACACGTTCGAATACTGAAGAAGCGCAGACAAATACCCCTGCCATAAAACTCCAAGAAAATACCAGCCGTGTATATAGCGGCCTCCGAAGCCTATACCAGTATGGGTCATTTCAACGGCATGAATGACAGTGATAGCCGGGTCTAAGGTCTCATTGGTCAAATCCCTGAGTCCCTCGGGACTACTGTCGTCGTTTTGCTCAAGATAGTGCATCTTTACCCGCGCCACCGTATCGAAGCCGTTCCCGCGCGCGTTCCGGTAACTCCCGGGAAAATACTCGAGATTGAAGATATGCTTGTTGTCCCAGTGTTCGTACCCCAGGTTGGTCCCGAAACCGTAGCCCGCCCGCAGCTTCGCCGCGCGCGAGACAATGCCCTCCTGCCTGCTTCCGGCCGGCGCGGCCTTCTCTTCGCCCTTTTCGGCACCGTCCTTTCCGGCGCGCGCCGCGACCCTGTTCTTCGAGACGAAATCGACCTTGCTCTTCGCAACGCGGTTCTCTTTATTCGAGGCAAGATCTCTCCGGTACGTATAGCTCTCCCGGTCCTCGTCCACGATATACCCTTCGAGCACGTCGCCGTTCAGCAGGTGGATATACCGGAGCTGCCTGTATTCATCGTGATAGACGGTGCGCAGAACGTCCCTGCGCGGAAGCGATCGCTGTTCCTTCGTTTTGAGCGTTATCTGAATCTCCGTGTCAGTCTCCTTTGCGATCTTCCCCTCTACGATGCTTCCGTCTTTAAGGAAGACCGACTCGGCGAACAGCGCGCCCGGCCCGGGGAAGAGGAGCGCGACGGCGCATACGAACACGAATCCGGAAAAGGTGATCCCGTTTTTCATCAATATATCCCTGGAGTTGTATTTATACGCGTCCTTTATGCGCGCGGGGAGGAATCCCCGAAGCGCGCAAACGCCCCCCGTGCCGCGGGGGGCCTGTATATATAAACGTACTGTCGTCCCCACCCTTATTTAACGGAGGGGGACGGGGTGTCAGCGGATCACCCTGACCGAACGCACCTGGTTCTCCGGCACGCGCACCGTTCCGCCCGTGGTGAGAATCGAGTACTGCTTTCCGCGCTCGATGATCGCGCCGCGCAGAACCTTGCCGTTGTACAGCGATATCTCGTCGATACGGTCGAACGCTTCTTTAATTTCTTCCATGGTGGCCGACTGCTTCTGGATGAGCTTTTCGATTCTTTCGGCCTTTTCGGCGGCCTGCACTTTCTTCTCCTCGACCACGATCTTCGGCTCGAGCTCCTTCTGCTTCTCGGCCACGGGGGCGCTGGCGACAACGATCTGCTCCACTTTCGCCGTCTCGATATCGGGGATGATGGGGGCCGCCGCGACGATCTCGATCTTCATCACCTCGAGCTCGCTGATCGGGCGCACCTCAACGGTGGTCTTCGCCTCGGCCGGCGCCGAATCGTCCACCCGGATCTCGGCCGTGTTTCCCTTTTCGACGAGCGTTTCGCGGGCCTCTGTCTCTTTTCCTTCCTCGAGCGGAGTTACGGCAACCTTCCCCTCGCGCACGGCCACCTTCCCGGAGCCGTTTTTATAGCTCGCTATGAACTCGGTTCCGCGCACGGCCGCGATCGCCGTGGGCGACTTCACCTTGAAGCTTTCCGAACGCTGGAGGCGCGCGATCTTCGCCGCGACCTCTCCCCTGTGGAGAAACATCTCACCCTCGCCCGCGGAGAAGAGCTTTTTGATCTCCACGCGCGAGTTACGCTCGACGCGCGTCACGCCCCGGTCGCCGATCTGTATGGTGGCGTGCGACCTGTCGCCGGTGGTTATAACATCACCCGCGGAAAGCCGCTCCCCCAGGTCCGCGCTGCGGGGACTTCCGGCCGCCGGTTCCACCTTTACATCCCCCGCCAGGAACACGATTACCGCCGCGAGCGGCGGGCCCTCCTTTTTCGCGCACGAGACCAGTCCCACGCACGCGCACAGAAGCGTCATTACGAACGTCGAGACAAAACGAGAATTCACCGTTTCGATTTTCATTGCCGTTTACTCTCCGCCGATGGTATATCTTTCCAATAGTGATACAAACCGGCCGCCGTGACGCGCAATAAAAATGACGGCTCCGGACCGGGATTATATCCGCTCGAACCCGGGGAATTCTCGCGATGTCGCATTTCACGATACACAATACGGGCGGCTGTTCATAATATCAAGTACTAATTCGCCCGCCCGCCCTCGGATACCGAGCGAACGCTCATCCCCGATTTCGAAAGGTGCCGCGCTACCGACACCCCACCCGCCTGGAGCGCGGCACAAACACGCCCTGTCGATGCGCTTTCCAGCGATTACAGGTATGAGGTGCGCCACGTCAGGCCGAAGTTAATCGCGAATTCCTCGAGGTTTCTATCCGATGGCATGGCCGGACTGTATCCATATGTCATCTCAGCGAATACGCCGAAATACCGAAACAAACCCAGCTCGATGCCCGCGCCGCCCGCTATCCCATGTGATGTATATTCGTATTTTTTGTTTCTGGGCTCCGACCAGACTCCTCCTCCCAGATCGACTTGAAGTTCGGTGTCCAGTTCGACACGGGAATACTGGTAATGGAGCATTACGTATCCCTGCCAGAGTATGCCCAGAAAATACATCCCCCGGCTGTACCTCGCTCCGGGCGAAAGGTAATAGTGGTTGATTTCAAAGATCATGACATTGTCGGTGGCCGGCACTTTACTTTCGCCGATATACGCGTTAACAAACGATCCGAGCCGAAGCTGACCGGACAGCGTCTCGACGGGATAAGCGTCGTACTCCTTTCTTCCTCCCCGCAGATAAAAGTCGAATCCGCTTCCATCCGCGTCGCGCTCCCTCCATATAACTACATCAACCAGCACCGACATCTGGTCCTCCCAGCCCCTGCCGTCGATGTCCTTCCATCCAAGTCCGCCGCCAAGAGGCCCAGGCCCGCAACCGACGCGCACCCTGGGCGCGTGCGAGATTAAGCCCTCACGCCTGCTTTCCGTGCGGGCCGTATCGCTGACAGCGCCGCGTACCATTCCACTCTTTACCGCCGCGGTCTCGACCCGCTCCTTTTTCTCCTTCACCTCGAGCCGTCTCTTCGATATGAAATCGACCTTCGAGCGCGCGATACGGTTCTCCCTGGCGGAGGCCAGGTCCCTCCGGTATGTATAGGTCTCGCGGTCCTCGTCCACAATGAAGCCCTCTATCATCTCCCCGCTCATCAGGTAGATGAAGCGTTTCTGCTTATACTCTTCGTGATACACCGTACGCAGTATTTCGCCGCGCGGTATGGACCTTCTCCCGCCGGCCGAAAGCGCGAGCTGGACCTCGCGGTCGTTCTCCCTCACGACCCTGCCCTCTACGATGCTTCCGTCTTTCAGAAAGACCGACTCGGCCGCCAGCGCGGCCGGATACAGAATAAGTACGACCATAACCGCCGACCACGCGGCCGCTGGAACCGTTCGCGCCATCTCATCCTCCCGATATGCCGTTGTCTGTCATCCGCTCGCGCCGAGGAGGCGGCGCGATCTTCCGCCACCTCGGAGGCCGACCCGGATTTCGTATCAGACTCGCACGAATTCCGCACCGTGTCTGTCAAACAATATGACGGCCGTGTGATTTTCAGGCTCGCGACCGCGTGCGCGATACGCGATAAATCTCTTGACACGAGCCCCGGCGGACATCGAACATGGGTGAGTTCTTTTCCGGCTCAACCGCATCCATGCGGCGCGGACAGACATATACGGGCATCGAGACATCGCACATGCGAACGCGGCCGAAATTATACCTGTTCCTCGCACTCCTCGTCATCGCCCGCGCGCCGGCGGTGGCCCACTCCGCGTTGGAGGCCCTGGTTCTCGGCGAGAGCGTACGGAGCCTTCCCATCGGCCGCTCCATCGAAGTCCTCGACGACCCCGCGGGGAACCTTACCATTGAAGATGTCCTCTCCGGCGAGAAAGCGCGCGGCTTCGCGAGGCCGTCGGAAAAGACACCCTACGCCTCGAACGACAGCGCGGCCTGCTGGGCGCGCTTCCGTCTGTCCAATCCGCTCGACCGCCCGCGCGAGCTCGTGCTCGAGATCGGCTTCGCGCCGCTCGAGCTCGTCGAGCTGTACGTCCCCGACGCCGGCGGCTCGCGTTCCGTAATGCGCGCGGGATACGCGGTGCCCTTTTCCGAGCGTCCCGTACGCCATCTCAAACCGGCGTTCCCGCTCACGCTGGCCCCCGGCGAGACCGCCGTCTTTTATCTCCGCATTCAGAGCCGCGTCTGGAAGATATTTCCCTGCACAGTGCACTCCAAGGCCGATTTTCACGCCGAGAGCATGATCACCTTCGCCGCGCTCGGGCTCTTCTACGGGGGGCTCATCATCCTCTTTCTCAACGCGCTCGTCCTGGTCTACAAACTGCGCGAGGCCGCGACGCTCTACCTGAGCATGTTCGTGCTGTCCTTCCTGGTGTTCCTCCCCACGATAGACGGCAGCGCCGCCGTACTCTATCCCTTCGTTCCTCACACCCTGCTCCTCGGCGGGCACACCCCGGCGGTGCTGATAGAGAACGCGCTCTTTCTGCTCTTCACCCGGAGCTACCTCGACACGCCGCGGAATCTTCCACGCTTCGACCGCGCGCTTGTAATCACCGCGGCGGCTTCCGCGCTCGTCCTGCCGCTGGCGCTCTTCGCGGACGTGTTCACGCTCACGCGCGTGCTCATGATATCCACCGCGCTTATCGGAATCTCGACCGGGATCGCGCTGTATCTTCGCGCGGCACGCCGCGCCCGCGATTTTCTGCTCGCGCTCCTTCCGGTGTGCGTTACCACGGTACTTCTCATGCTCCGCGACCTCGCCGTGCTCGAGGACTCCGCGTTCATCCGGGTAAGCCCCTACGTGGGTACGCTCTGCATGTCGTTCATCCTGAGCTCCTCGTTCGCCGACCGGTTGAGGAGCGTCACGCGCTCGTACCGGGAGGCCAGGGGCGACCTCACGCGGCTAACGGTCGTGTTGCACAACTCGCTCCTCAACAAGCTCGAGGCCGCCGGGAACTACCTGCGCGCGCAGATAGACTCGGGCGGCCTTTCGTCCGAAAAGCTCTCGTACGCGCAGAGGCTCCTCTCGCACTGCAGCAGCGATGGGAGGAACATCCTGTTCACGCTGAAAAATTCGGGCTGCGCCGCCGAGCGCCTGGCGCAGGAGCTCCGCTTCCGCGGCGAGATGGCGCTCTATCTCCAGGAGGTTTCCTTCCGTCTGGTCACCGACCTCGAGTCGCCGTACGAGCAACTGGATTCGGACAGCGTCTATTGCGTGATGGCCGTCTACAACGAGCTTCTCAACAACGTGCTCAAGCACTCCGGCGCGCGCGCGGTCGAGGCCGTGCTGGTGCATCGGGGCGGCCGGCTCACGCTGTCGGTGTGGGACGACGGGAAGGGGTTCGAGTACGATCCGGCCGCCCCGGGCCGCGGCTCGTACGGGTTCGGCCTCATCGGGGAGATCGCGCGGGCGTCGGGCGCCGTCTTCGACGTGTTCTCGTCGCCGGGAAAGGGCACGCTCGCCATGATCTCGCTCCGGCCGCGGCTCAGTCCCCGTCGATAAAGTCCATCAGGTCCGGAAGGTTCAGCTTCTCGTAGGCGCGGGAGAGCTGTGTCGCGACCGTGCCGCGATGCACGCCCATGGCGGCCGCGATTTCGTCCACCGACATCCCCGAGCGCTTCATCTCGAGTATCCGCGCCTGCGCGGGAGAGAGCGTTTCGTAGCGCCTGCGCACCTCGCGAAGCTCGCGCATCAGCCCCACGCTCTTTTCGCTGAGGAGCGACGAATCGATCGAGAAGATGCTTTTGCGGTTGTCCGGCAGCGTGGAGAGTATGATCTTCTTCAATAGCGCCTCGGACCGCGAGTTCTTCTCGATGTAATCGGCCCCGATGCCCCGGGCCTCGTTGAAGCTCTCGATCTCGGGGTAAGCGGTCATGATGATGATGCGCGCCTCGGGGCGCTTTTTGCGCAGGCGCTTCGCGCACTCCACTCCCGACATGTCCTTCAGCACCACGTCGATGAGGCACACGTCCGGCCTGAAGGGCGAACCGATGTCGCGGATGAAATCGCGCCCGCAGTTGTACTCGCGGTAGAGCACTATATCGCCCTGCCCGCCGAGGAGCTCGCGCAGCGACGCGCGGTAGCCGGCGTCGTCGTCGACGATGGCGAGCTTGACCGGGGGATGGGGCGCGGTGGTCACTCAATACACCTCGGAAGCATGATCTGTGGCATCCCGGCGCGATTTTGTCGATACAAATATCACGTGCCCTCATTCATCGGCATCGTTTCCGGCGCCGCGGGACCGGTCTCCCCCGGCGGTGTCATCCTTAACTTTCTTCAAGTCCTTCGCCAGCTCGAGCGCGATCTTTTCCGCAGCGAAGGGCATTTCCTCTATCAACAGCTTCGCCTGATCTGCCGAATACTCCTGGAGCGATTTCTTTACCTCGAAATCCCGCGACCTGTACCAGAAATCTTTGCTCCAGATCTTTTTCCCCGTCCGGTCATACAGTGTGGCCCTGGTCGTGATGGTCAATCCACCGTACAGGGTTACCCAGAACTGCGACACCTCGACAACGAGTACCGATTCGTCTTTGTTCTCGTATTTCTTCCCGACGGGCTTCTGTTCGAGCACGGTCGGCGGCCATGCCGGCATCTGCGCCGAGGCCGCCTCGACCAGCTTTTTAAGAACGAGCTCGCCGAGGTCCGGAACGATCCTCTTGTCCTCCACGGTCCCCGTCGAGGCCCTTTCTATCGTGTACCCGGCCGGCACCGTCAGCAAACCTCCCAGCCCGACCAGGCTCGCGCCAATAACACTTCCGATCGTTTTAAATTCTATATCCGCGGTTTTTTTCCAGACTCCATGCACCCTTTCCACTTTCCGGTAATCGGTTTTACGAAGCGTTACGTTACCGCTGCATGAAAGCACAAGCAGACATACGAGCACCGATACCCCTGTAATTCGATATGTTTTCACCGCGCGACCTCCAAACACTGAATGGTAGTATCCACGAGCCCCGGTAATTGCTTTTCAGCGATCGATTCAGGCTCCGGTATTTACGGCTCGACAAATGGGAGGGTCGCATACGGCAGGGATTTTGTCTGTCAAACAGTTTGACGGGGGGAGGGAATTTCTTCGTTCGGTTTCCGCCTCATCCGAAACGACTCGAATTCCCCCGGTCCGGCCCGGGGGAATTACGCATCGCGCGGGTCGCGGGGAGGTCGACGCACGTCACGCGGAAATCCGTCCGGACGACATACCGGCGCGGCTGAAAAATTTAAAAGCGTAATCCCCGGCGATTCAAGTTTAATCCGGCCCGCCGTACGATGCCGTTTGATTACGCGAATAAGGGTGGCTCTCCCGGAGTGACGTCAAGGTCAGCGCGAAGGCACGATCTCGAAGCCCTGCTCCCTGAAATGCGGATCGAAGGTGAAGGCTCTCTGTATTCCCGATCGTCTCATGCACTCGAAACTCGCGCAGTCCACAAGGCTCAGGCGCCGCCTTCCCGCGGCGAGAAGCATGGCCATCGCGGTCCGGTGCGTTGCCTCATCCACCCAGCGGATGTCGAATACCGGGAGAACGTCGTTCTCGAAGAGCGCGACCGCCTCGATCCCGACGTGCGCCTGCAGAAGAGCCACCGTTTCAACCAGGATATAATTGGTCACGACCAGGGGCGCCTCGCCCGAAAGCGCCTCCGCCCAGGCTTTGCGGGCGGATGAATGGAATTCGTCGTCGGCGTTCATGACCGCCAGTATCGCGGAGGTGTCCACAAACAGCGGCATGGCCTAGCGGTATATGTCGGAGAGATGATCGTCGTGGGCGCGGGCGAGATCGCGGCCGGCGCGGATTTTCCCCGCGGCCGATAGCGCCCTGCTCCGCACGTCCTCCTCGGAGGGACGAGTCGGTCTTTCGATGACAAGGTCCACCGCCCGGCGGATTATTTCCGCCATCGAAACTCCCTGTCTGGCGGCGATCCGTTTCAGCTTTTCAGCCTGTCGATCGGTAAGCTGTATCTGTGTACGTACCATGGCGTCCTGTGATTACATGATTACATTTATGATTTAATGATATCATCAAAACTGCGCTGTGTCAACGCAAATACCGCACACGAAAGCATTTTCCGGCGAATTGACCTTTCACGAAAAACCGTGACATCGCGAGAACCGGAGAGCACGGGCTTGCCCCCCTTGCCCTCCGGAAGGGTACGCCATGATTATTGGCCTCTTAATAAAAATACGGTCAGCGCGCTGACCGTATTTCACAGAGGCCCGGAATGGCGTCGAAATGACGGTTGCCGCGCCCCTCACTCCCACAGGTTCGCCTGCGCGCCGATCTCGCGCGCTATGGTCGCGATCTGCGCCTCGAGCTCGGTGTCCTCCCGCACGGTCGCGGTCTTATTGTAGAGCACGCTGCCCTTCTCCCCGTCCACCACGCTCACCGCGATCACGCGGCTTTGGCCCAGCTTGCTCACCCTGCCGGTAAGCGCGCGGTTGGCGCTGCGCCGGTCGCCCGCGGCGCGGTAGAGCACCTGACCCGCCCCCTTCGACGCGACGAGCGCGGAGTAGACCTTTTTCGAGATGTCCTCGGCCTCGGCGGTCTCCACGCCGTTAGGGGCCAGGCGCGTAACGACCAGGCGCGCCTTCGCCGCGGGGGCCTTATCCTCCGGCGCGGCCGCCTTCGATTCGCCCGCGGGCGCGCCCTTCTTCTTTTCATCATCGACTTTCGGCGCGTCCTTTTCCGGAGCCGGGGCGAGGTCCAGGCGCCAGCGGAAAAAGCGCTCCACGTGCTCCGGCGGTGTGCAGGCGATGCCGGCGATCGGGCGCAGCCGCGAAAGCTCGCGGAACCAGGCCTCGTCCGCGGCCTCCATCGAGGTGATCCTCACGTCGTTTCCTTCGATCAGGGCCTTCTTACCCGCCTCCAGAACGAACCTCTGGAAGTCGTTCTTCTCGCTGGAGACCGTAAGCGCGCCCTCTTTCACCACGAGGACCACGCCTTTCCCCTCGAGAGCCGCGTGGAACAGGGTGCCCCGCACCGCCGCCCGAACGCCGGCGACCTTCAATTCGAATCGACCGCCCACAACCAGTTTCTCAATAAAGAAAGAGGCCTTACCGGCGATAAGCTCCAGCACCGTCTCTCCGGCCGACGAGTCCTGCCGCGCCGGCAGTGTGTCCAGGCGGAACTCGGTGTTCTCGAATACCTGGGTGAGGTTGTCGGCCCCGCACTGAATAAAGGCGGTGGATTTCGCGCCGGTCTTCACCGCGTCGTCGCGGCTAAGGGGCATCTTCACGACCGCCGGTTCGGCGCCACTCCCCGCTTTCAGCACATCGACCGTCCCCATGAAGAAGTCGAGGAAGGCGAAGGTGGCGGGCTGTTTCGCGCAGGAGAAATGCGCGGCGAGCGCCGACAGCAGGATGCCGGCGAAAAGCGCGATTAGGGATTTTTTCATGGGGTGTTTCCTTTTTGTATTTATTTGGAGCTACTGTTTCCGCCAGCAGGATATTAAGATTGAACGATTCAGCGGGCCTTATGGTTTTTCAAGAAGATTTTTGTTGAAGGCTTCATGCATTCACCTCGACCCCCCGCGTAAAAAATCGAGAATGGCTTTCCTCCCGGCGTCCACCTCTGGGGGGCACCCCTCGACGATCGGCAGGCCGTGTTTCGCGGCCAGCGGCCTGAGGCAGTTGCCGTAACAGAGGGGCTTTTTCGCGCTCGCCGGCACGTCGGCGGCGGCGCCCGAAAGAATATCGATCCTCTTTAGAAAAGAGCCCGATGCGATGTATCGCGACAGAAAGGCCAGCGACGACGGGTCGCCGAACGAGGGAAGCGTGGTGCGCTGTAAATTCATGTCGCACTGGGAACAGATGGCGTCGCTGAAATGGATATACAGCCTGCCGACGTTCCACGGCGAAGGATCGGGAAGCCTGAACGGTTGTATGAATTTTTCCAGGGGCTCGCCCACCGTCGTGTAGTCGTCGAACGCGGGTATATGACGCACTTTGCTTACCTCAATCCCCATGATCTTAAGCGCCGCGTTGTCGATGGCGTACAGATTATCGGAGGCCATGATAACGTTCATTCTTTTCGATGTGCCCATTACCGTGGGGCCGTTCCCCTCCAGGGCCGGCATCCCGTCGATGATGCTGAGGTCTGGCCTGACGACCGCGCACAATTCGCGGATGGCGTCGTGCAGGTCCATTTTGACGTGAAAGCTCCGTTTCATCTTCCTCTCAAGAAGGCCCTTCTGGTTTTTCATGGCGAGGGTCGCCACCGTGGTCGCGTTGGTCTTCATTTTGGCCACGTTGATGTACTCGTGGGTGCCCAGCAGCTCCGGCAGCCTGAGGGCGCCGTATTTCCATCGGACATCGGCGCGGTCCACCCCGTCGAGATCGACCACCTCGATGCCGTATTTTTTCACCAGGTAGCCATACCCTGAGATTCTGAACACGTCCCCGAACGAAGCGCCCGTGGCGCACCCGTCCCCCACGACGATTTTCCGTTCCGGGTACCCGTCCCGCACGTACATGATAAGGGCCTCGATTATTCTGGGGGAGGTGATGATGCCCGTGCGCGGCGAAAAGGTGCTGGTGAGGTTCGGCTTGATGAAAATTTTTTCTTTTACGGGCCTGTAGTCCAGCAACTCGAGGAGCTCGCGCACTTTTTGATTGATGGTGCCATAGGTGCTCCCGAGAATCGCGACCTTTGGGCGCTCATGCGTACGTGTCATGGTATTCCTCCATGTGTGCGGGCGAAGGCGGGGTCACATGATCCCGCCTTCGCCCGGATGCGATCCCGTGCCGGCCGTTCAACCTCGCCGAAATAACCCAATGCCCAAATAACCAACCGCGGGGCCCCGGCCTCGCGGCGATCATGGTCCGTCGGTGACGCAGCGCACCAAGTAGAAACTGGACTTATTGGAGATGCTCACGTTGCCGTTGAAGAAGTGGACGTACCACGCGGGGACCGCGTTCTCAACGGCGGTACTGGATGACCAGTAATTGGACAGCGTATTAGGGAAATAACCGGTGTTAATCTTAGTACCAGATTTTGAGTAGTTCACGATACTTTTCAGCTCGTTCACACTGGGCAGCCGCCAGCTCCTGCCGTCCAAGCTGAGGTTTCGGCAGTACTGTAGGGCCTCCTGCCATGTTGCATTGGTCGCCGTCCCAGAGCAGTCAAGGATATTCTGCCCCCTGCTGCACTTCTGCCACACCAGCCCAGTGCCGTGGTCGGTGACGGTGCCGTCGCCGTTGTCGGTGAAGCGTACTGCGGCTAAAAGCCCGGCCGTAACCAAAAATGCCAGTATCGCCATTATGCCCGTTCTCATTATCCTCACCATCCCCTCCTCGTTGTTTTCATGAAAGCGGCAGTTCGCGCTGCACGTCATCCAGGAGTTCGCGCCTGAGGACCGGGTACCGTACTCGGACCCCTTCCGACGGCCCCCCGGGCTGCCGGAAAAGCACCAGCGGCAGGGCCAGTTCGGCCGCCGCGTGAATCACGCGCGGAAGCGTGCGCGCCCGCATGCTGTACACCTCCACGCCGCCCCGCACGAAGGTCCTTGCGCCGGAGCGCAGGGCGTTCTATTTCTCAGCTCCGTCCCCATGGTGTGTTTATTATAGCGGCTCATGTTCCTTGCCTGACCCTCCATGTAGACCGCCATATTCATCGTTCGGTATATGGACAGGTGCTCGTATCGCACCATTCTGCCCACTATGGTGCCTTCCGGTAGGTCCTCATCAGCAGCCCCTTCCCGCACAACAGGTAGTATCAAAACCGACCCGTTTGCACCGGAACCACCCCTTTTACCAAAGGCGGTGGTTCCGGGGGATTTCGAATAATCAAATAATCCATCACGGTCCGTCGGCAACACAGCGCACGTTGCCCCAATTGGCCTTAGGAGTGCTCTCCACATATCCAATGGTGAACCCGACTCCCCATGCGTTGTCATCAATATCAACGTCAATACTGGACGACCAGTATCGGAACCAATTCGTATTGGGGAAATGCACTGTGTCTATGGCCGGGTTAATACGTCCATAATTCGTTAGTGTCGACAGCTCCGCCACAGTGGGCAGACGCCAGGTTGTTCTTCCCGCATAACCCGCGCCGCTGTTCAGACTGTTAAGCTCAATGCAGGCGGTGAGGTCATTGACCCATAAGTATTGCGTCGCGACTCCAGTTCCGCAATTCGATCCCGAGAGCCCCTCGCTACAACTCTTCCACACCAGACCGGTAACGTTGTCCTTCGTAGTGTAATCGCTTGTGAAGGTGGGGTGATGGGTGGGTCCGGTAAACGAACGTGCGTTGGGTTTGTTCGCGTAAAAGCCGTCCTGACGCGGCCAGCCGGTCGCGTTTTCATCGCAGGGTATTTCGGGGTAACCGTCAGAATCATAACACAGTGTCTGCCCCGTATCGGCCACTGGGAGTCCCATATCCACAGGGATATTAACCGGATCATTCGGATTATCCCGTTCAGCGATAAAATAGCAGGTTGGCGCCGCCATGAGGAGCAGTATGCCTGCCAGCACGGCCAGGGTTGCATGGGGTTTCTTCTTCATCACAGGCCTCCTTAAAACCGCATGGTCGCGCCCAGGGTGGTGCGCCGCTCGCGGGCCGGCCCCGGGTCGACGCCGGCATGCAGGTCGAGATACACATCACCTTCATTATATCCGGCGTTCTGATACTTCCCGAACTCCGGCTTCGACAGAAAAAGCGCGTCGGCCCAGTGAAGCAGATAGACCGCTCCCAGAATCCCGACCGACAAAAGCGCCCTGTCCCCGGCCTTCTGGTAGTCATCGTATTTAGTCTCGAACTCGCTCTCAGGAGAACTTAAGGGCAGGTCGTCGTAGGCTTTCTTTTTCTTCCCGTAGTCCAGCACCGCCCAGGTGGAAAAGGCCGTCGAGGCAACGAACACCGAGAGGATCCCAACGCCCTTCCAGGTATGCCCGGCGTACATCTGCCCCCAGCCGGGAACGATGCTTCGCAGGTAATAACCCGTGCGAGTTTTTGGCTCACGCTCCATCAACAGCTCGGCCGTGGTTTTCCCGCTTATGCGCTCGATGAGCTTTTTACTGAGCGAGCGCGACGCCTCCTCCAGCGCGTCCTCGTTCGCCGCGGTCTCCTTGGCGGCGAAATCGGCCACCCCCTTCTCTACGTCCACGATCCGCACAGTGATCACGATGGTACGGCCTATCTTCGTGGTCTCCCCTACCAGTATCTTTTTTGCCGAGAGGAGCTTTCCCACCTGCACGGCGCAGGCGCTGTCGGTGCAGCCGGTCATCTGGAAGCCCTGCTCTTTCAGTATCTCGTTCATCTGTCCCCGCTCCACCACGGTAAAGACGCCTACGTCCACGAGATCCGCCCGGATCATGTCGGTGACGCCCCCGGCGATCACCTTTGAGACCCCTTTCGGCTGGAGGTCCAGCACGGCCACCTGCATCTTTTCGGCAGCGAAGAGGGGGCAGGACAAAGCAAGTATAAGAAAAAGCGCGCTCATCAGGCCGGTTTTCCGCATGGCATTCCTTCTCTCTCTCGATGGTCTGCGCGGCGGACTGTTCCGTACGCGGGAAAAACGGGGCCGTAATCCGCTCGCGGCGGTCACAGTATACACACTATCGAAATTCTGTCTGGCCATATACCGAGGTCGGAATATGGCCGGTTTTGTGGAGGGGGGGAATCGATTATTTAACGGCGGGGGAGCGTTTGCGGGCGGGGTCGCGTGACCTCGCCCGCGTGCTGGAGGCGCTGTTCGGGAAGATCCGACGGGAGAACCGCTGCGAAGGTTAAGCGCTGCGGCGGAACGGACTTATATGGCCATCACGCGGCGGGTTTCACGATATGTCCACCGCGGCGGGCAAGCTCGATCAGCGCGTTTCCGTCATCCGACGCGTATTGTATTTTACCCACGGGTACGGGCTCGATACGGCTGTCGGTTTCCGCCGCGATCCGCCACAGCGTGTTAATATCGCCGCGTTTTATTTCGCGATCGAACAGGGGTGACACGACCAGTATATCGATATCACTCCAGGAATCCGCGCTGCCCGTCGCGTGTGAACCGTAGACTACGGCATAACACTCTCCGTAGCCCGCTTCCTTAAGTTTTTTTAAATAGTTTTTAACCGACTTTTCAACTGATGCGTCAACCATTGAAAGACCTCCTCCGCCCGCTTGAGATAATCCATGGCTTCTTTGCTGGTTATAGGCACGAAACCGGAATCGGGATATCGGCCTTCAAGATTGAAGGCGTTCAGCTCGGCCAGAATACCGATATAAGGCCTTTTAAAAGTTATCGATGTCAACTCGGACAACCGTATTAAGTTATGAATTCTCGGCGCAAGATCGTTCATATCTACGCAGACATGAGCTTTTAAAATTTTCTCAAGGGCGAGATGAAGAAAAAAAAGCCCATGACGGTAACGCCCGTTTGATAGTAGCTCACGGGCGACTACAAGGTCCTCCGATGCACCATCCGTCCAGAATGTCGCCTGCTTTTTAATATCGATCATACCGATACAATGCGGCGTCCATGCCGAATGTCAATCATAAATAAAGGGACGCATGGCGAGGCGTTTCCGGCGGGCAATAAATTGAGTTAGGTTTTACCAAGGCCGGTTGAGTCGGATGGCCTACCGCACGCCGATTTCAATCTTGTTCGGGAAACACCACACGCCAACCCGCGGACACACCGTCGCATTCATCCATGACAAATCAAAGGATGTGTCGGGAAAAATCATTTCTCCCGTGTGATGGCAGGTGTTATGAGAGGATTTGCCTCTTTTAAAGTTATTCTAGAAACGATAACACCCACTCCCGCCAGGTCGGCGCGGATCATTTCGGGCACCTCATGCGATCACCCCGGGCACTCTCTCGGGCCGGAAATTCAGAACGGGAATCAGTCTTCTTCTATGGCAAAAAGTTCACCCGAGAACAGCGCCATTACAAGGCTTACAAGGACCGGATTGCGCCGTGTAGTATTCATCGCGTTTCCTCCTTATGTGTGCAGAACAACGGATACCGCGCGCGGTTTTTCTCCGGCAAGCGCGGAGAGAATCGGTTCCGCATTCTTCCATAGGAAGCCTACGCTCAAGCCGGACGGCGGATTATTCCGGCTTTCCGCGGACATTCATATTACAGGGGCGGTTTTTTGTCTGTCGTACAAGATGAAAGGCCGTTGATTTATTTACCTTAAAGAAAAGCTGTCCCTTAACAGTGTGTACTATCAAGGGACGGGTTCTATTCAGTTTCAGCTAGCCCGGTTACTTTGTCTTGACCCATGATCTCTCATTGAACTCGGAAATCGGGCGCCACTTCAACTGCGCAACACCGAACGCCATCAGCGATTTATGTACGGTCCTTTTGTGTATAATCCGTTCATCGTTCTTCCATTTCGCCGGATCAAGAGACATGCCTTTAACAACAAAAGTCGCCTGGTCGCCCGAGACAAAGAGGGGAAGAGAATTGAGAAACTCGTTCGCGCCGTAACTCTCCTCGAGCACGATCGAAGGGAGCTCAGTCCATCGCCCCTGTTTCACGTCCACGATCAGCAGGCCTTTCCCGTATTTCCACGAAAAGGAACGCACCCAGTAGCGCCCGCCGGCACAGGCCCGAATATGTTCGTTTCGGATTATATCAACCCTTGCAGAATACCGCGCTGCCTCCGCCTCTCTCGCATTCGCTGCAATCGCGCTTGCCACTAGTGCCTGTGCCGCGCCTTGTGCATTCAGGAGGTTTGCCGTGTTAAAGAAATTTGAAGGATTCGATTTGGAATACTCGTAGATCGCCTTCAGGGACTTCACACCACCCTCGATGGCAAGGGCCGTGGAACGGTCAATAAGATTCGTGTTATCCAACACCAGTTTCAACGGATCCTGGAACTGGATATTGAAACGCACTTGCGATCACCGCAAAATATAACCGAGCAGCGAGGTTTCAACGGATCCTGGAACTGGATATTGAAACGCACCCTCATTTTCTGGTCCGCTTTCAGGGCGACGCTGAGGGGCAGTTCGCCTCCCTTCGTTCTTGATCCCGACGAAACTCCCGTATACGCGGCAAAGGCCGAATTGAAAGTCTCCACCCTCGCCGTCGGGAGCTCGATTCGCCACAGAGCCGCGCCGGTGGCGGGATTCACGGCCATGGCATTTTGTTCGCCCAGCAGCACTACCATGGTATCCATCGGAACGAGGTGGTCGGCAAGACGGTCCTGGTCGCTGTTTCCCGGAACCGGAACCGAGAAAACCTGGGTGCCACTGCCGAGATCACGGGCTATCAGGTGGGCGGCCGTTGAATAATACACCCTGCCGTTTATGATCCTGATCGCGCTCTTCACGCCGCCGGGCACAGGGTGACTCCAGGAAAACGCTCCCTTTTCAAGCGACAAGGCCCCTAATTGCGGAACGCCGTCGGCGGACAAATACTCCACCAGCGCGACATTTCCGGAAATCACCGCTATTCCGGGAGTTCCGTCTATTTTCAGGCGCCACATTTCCTTTCCGTTAAGCGAAACAAGTCTCAAGGCGCCGGGACATCCCAGCACGGTGCCCTGCTTCGCCGACGCCGAAACGGTGATCATCGATTCCATCGGCAGGGTCCACCGGGTCGAGCCGTCGGCGGGGGAAAAAGCCCAAAGCTCCCTGCCGCACATCAGAACATCGCCGCCCGACATGAAAAGCTGAATCGCTGATTCCGCTTTTTGTTTTCGGGGCACCGCCCACCGCCTGGCCCC
>MTKY01050953.1_pt1 | contig 29629 bp, 14 predicted proteins | sample 1042731 | NCBI WGS metagenome assembly MTKY01 (sample SAMN06212206, study PRJNA360538) | anaerobic digester metagenome | biome: Wastewater treatment plant; material: sludge; isolation source: anaerobic digester fed with sludge from wastewater treatment plant | place: Denmark: WWTP Soeholt ...
AGCTCGTCGCCGTCGAGGCTGCTGTTGATCGTGGTCGCGTGCTCGCGCGCGCCATCGGGCAGCGAATCCACCTGATCCTTCATCAGCGCGATGAGCGGCGAGATGACGAGCGTGACGCCGGATTCGGCCAGAAATGCGGGCAGTTGGTAGCATAGCGATTTGCCGCCGCCGGTCGGCAGAATGGTGAGCACGTCCTCGCCGCGCAGCACGCTGGCGATGGTCTCTAATTGGCCGGGCAGCACGTCGCGGAAGCCGAACAGGCGCTCCACGGCGTCCAACACGGCGGCGCGCTCTTCATCGGAGACGGGAACCTGGTCGAACGTGGGCAAGAATTCGGCGGCGGGGGCTGCCGGCGCGGGCGCGGCAGCTTCAGCGCGGCGACGCACAGGGGAAACGCCGGGCCGCTGCGCGAGCGCCTCCCGCAGCGCGCTGAGATCGGCGGCGTAGAGGCGTTCGAGTTCGGCCTCAACGTCGGCGGCGCGGGTGGCGTTGTCGCTGGCGCGGAAGTAATCGAGCAGACGGCGCAGTTGCGAGACGGTGAGCGGGGTCTCCGTCTCTTCGGCGATGCGCAGGGCGCGCGCGGCGTAAGCGGTCGCCGTCACAGAGTCGTTGCGAGCGCGGTAGACATCGGCCATGCCGAGCAGATAGGTGCGGTTATCCGCGAAACGTTCGCCGATGCGGCGATAGGCGGCCTGCGCCGCTGCGACGTCGCCGCGCGCCAGTTCCACCTCGCCGAGCAATCCCCACACGCTGAGGCTGTCCGGTTCCGCCTGGGCCGCCTGTTGGGCGATCTCGTGCGCGGCAGCGATATCGCCCAAAGCCAGATGCACCCGCGCCAGCAGCGATTGCCCAGCGAAGGAAGTTTTCGGCTGCACGGTGAACCGTTCCTGCATCAATGGCAGCGCCTCGGCAGGTCGCCCTTCAGCCAGAAGCGCCTGCACCCGCAAATCGATCAGCGAGACGAGCGGTTTGTTGCGCGGGACGATCTCATCCAGACAGGCGTGCAGCTCCGCAATGTAGTCCCAGCGCAGGAGGAAGTTGAGCAGACGGTTGCGGTCGTTGCTGCGCAATTCTGGCGTCTGCGCGGGCGTGAGGCCCAGTTGGGACAGGGAAGACGGGGAAGCGTCGGGCATAGGTTACCTCCTCGTGATATGCGATTTTTCATCGGTCATTCACAACAGGCTCTCATTATACCCTCTTGTGCTATAATAGAAATATAAACAAGAAAGGTTGACGGGAACCTATGTTATCAATAGCTGATCGAGAGATTGCTCAACATTTCAAACAACGTCTACAACAAGTTGCCCCTTTGCTGACGCTCTGGGTCTACGGATCGCGCGCGCGCGGCGACGCCACACCGGAATCAGACCTGGATGTGTTGATCGAATTGGAGTCGATCACACCGGCTCTACGGCAACATATCCGTGAGTTGGCTTGGGAAGTAGGCTTCGACCAGGGGCGGGTCATCTCTACGTTGGTTGCCACACGGGAACAATTGGAACATGGACCCTTACAAGCCGATCCACTCATCGGCAATCTACGACGCGAGGGTGTACGGATATGAATCCAGAATCGCTGCGCGCATTATTGCAACATCGCATAGAGCAAGCGCACGAGACGCTACGCGAGGCGAAAATGACCGCGAGCGATGCGCAGCAATTTGTAGCCGCCGTGGAAACTTATCTACGCGCACAAGCGTTGATTTAACCCCTGCCGCACTTCAGTAGTCCGGCGTCGTATGCACCCCAACCACGAGCAGCCAGTGTTCACCTTGCCAGAGGCGGCCAAGGCCGATGACGAGATAAAGCGATTGGCAACCGAGCTGCGCGAAGAGCGCATCGTGACCTAACGCAAGACGACGTTCTCCCTCCCCAAGCCACGTCCGGCCCAGGTCGCGCCAGCGCAAATCGGTGACGGCGACGCCGCGAGACGACGCCGCGCGCGGATGATCGGGGACGCCGGGCAGCGTGAAGCCCATGCGCGCCTCGTATTTGCCGGAATCGGCGTCCAGCGTGAACTCGGCCCAGACGCGCTCCGGCTGCACCAGACACAGCGAGCGGGCCTGGTGGACGAGCACATCCTCCGGCGCGCGGTCGAGGTGTTCTGCGAAGAAACTTGCGCGGCGGTCGCCTTCGAGACGGCGCAACAGCCGCGGACGCGGGCGCGCGAAGTCGGCGCGCCAGTCTTCGACGTGCGGCGGGCAGGGACGCGGCGTGACGAGGTTCAGCGCGATCACGTCGCAGCAGTGGAAGGGTTGATCATCGGCGTCCGTCATATCGCCGGGCAGCACGGTGTCGAAGTCGCGGACGGGCCGCACCCAGCGCAGCCCCGTCACCGGATCCGGCTCGCGGGTGAATCCAGCCACGCAAATCCCACTGCGCATCTGCGTCAAAGCGAGAATGAGAACTTCTTGTACGGCCATACCTTTTCTCTGTCAACGGATCGAATGGATTCCAACGGATGCGCTTGAATTTGTACACGGATCAACACGGAAAACACGGGTTTCAAGAAAAATCCAAAGAATCCGTGAAATCCGTGTACTAACCTTCTCCGCTTACAAGTGAACGACGGTCACGTCCGGCAGGTGGGCGGCCCAGTATTCGGCGACGAGGCGGCGGTGGCAATGTTCCGCTGTCGGCTCGGAGCACAGCAGACACGGCGAGCGGTGTCGCGCCAGGATGTCCTGCCCCACGGCTTCGGCGCGGCGCTCGCGCAGCAGCGGGAGGAATTGCGCCTCGTAGACCGCCCAGTCCTGGTCCGCCAGATACGCATCGCGGATTTCGGGCGTAGGCGCGAGTTCGGGGCGATGTTCGTAGGCGATGTCGAACCCCTCTCGCAACAAGAATGCCAGATCGTCGCGCTTGGTGTAGCCCGCCAGGTGCGACGTGTTGCGCAAGCGGATGTCGATGACAGCGTCCACGTCTGCGGCGCGCAGTTGGTTGATAAACGTTTCCAGCGATTTTCCTTTATAGCCAATGGTGTAAACGGGCATAAGTCCTCCTCGCATAAAACAACCCTACTTCGACGCTTAAGGCGGATCACAATCCGCCGTCCATGCAACGCCGGGTTTATGATCCGGCGCAAGCCCTCTCGTGAGGTCGAAAATCCGTTCGCATCCGTTCGATCCATTGCCTAAAACAGTGAGAGTTGCTGCGGGATGATCTCTCCGGCGGCGGCGGTCCCGTCTGGCTGGATATGCTGGACCTCGATGCCGTGTTTCAACAGCGTCTGTGTGATGAGCAGATTGCGGTGGCATTGGTGATAGTCGCCTTCGCTGCACATAACGGCTACCTGCGCCCCACGCGCCAGGTCCACCAATTGCGCGATGCCGGTCTGGTAAGCGGGCGACTGCGCCATCCGCTCGTAGTCGGGACGTTCTTCGCCGGGAGCGTAGAGCGTGGGATCGGCAGGTCGCCCGCCGAGGCTGTCGCCCATACTTTTGTAGGCGATGCCGGCCTCTTGCAGATCGTGCGCCAGGTCTTCACGGTTGAACTGCGGCGTCCACCGGCTGTACGGCTGGCTGCGCACATCGACGAGCAGGGCAATGTCGAACTTGCGCAATAAATCCACAAATTCGGGTATCGTATGGTCGCTGTGACCGATGGTGTAAATTAACAAGGCAGCCCCCCTTGAAAATAGCCTCACTTCGACGCTTAAGGCGGATCACAATCCGCCGTCCTCGCAGCGCCGGGTTATGATCCGGCGCAAGCGTTTTCATCCAACATTTTCGTCTAAGTTTACCTCAAAATGCCGTAGCGCATAGTAAGGGCTGTCCCGGCAAGGAGGGACAGCGTTTGAGTTTGTTCACGTTTCATGCTAAACTCACTTTATTAAATCGGGCAATCGCAACGCACAGTAACGCAGTCGCGGTTTCCATGCCGCGCGCTTGGAAGCGCCTGGGGCTGAGCGAGAAACGAGACAAACGATGCAAACCAAGATGCTGTTTTCCCAACACTATCTGGAAACCCGCCTGCCGCAACACGCGGAATGGGCCGACGACCCCGCGCCGGCCTTCGAGGCGCTGCGCGCGCTGTGGGACAAGGCGCAGCAGTTCGGCGGAACGTGGAGCGAGGCGCAGACCGAGGACGAGTTCATCAAGCCCGCGCTAACCGCCCTCGGCTGGGCGTTCATCGTGCAGCCCAAGTCGAAGCAGGCCGGGCGCGTCACCCGGCCCGATTACGCGCTCTTCGCCGATGAGACGACGCAACAGGACGCCTATCCCCACCAGGGCGACGACGATGCTTTTTACAGCCGCGCGTTGGCGATTGCCGAGGCCAAGTTCTGGGGCCGTCCGTTGAGCCAGAAGGAATCCAGCGGGCGCGAGTCGTGGAAGACGGGCGAGAACCCGAGCCACCAGATGGTGAGCTACCTGGTAGGGACGCGCGCCCCCTGGGGCATCCTCACCAACGGGCGCATCTGGCGGCTCTACAGCCGCGAAGTCAGCAGCACCGCCAGCGAGTTCTACGAGGTGGACTTGGGAAGGATTATGGGGCAAGAATCAGCGAATGGAGAATCAGCGAATGGAGAATCGGCGAATGGAGAATCGGCAAATGGAGAATCAGCGAATGGAGAATCGGCGAATGGAGAATCGGCGAATCTTCATTCTTCCATTCTCGATTCCTTCCGCCGCTTTTGGTTGTTTTTCCGCCGCGATGCCTTTATCGCGGATGCGCAGGGCAAGTGTTTCGTGCAGCGCGTCCACGAAGGATCAGCGACGTATGCCCGTGAGATCAGCGACAAGCTGAAGGAGCTGGTCTACACCGAGGTGATGCCGGAGATTGCGGCGGGCTTCATCGCCTACCGCCGCGAGCGGATGAACGTCCACGAGGAAACCGAGGAAAGCCTGCGCGGCGTCTACAGCGCCAGCCTCAGCCTGCTCTACAAGCTGCTCTTCCTGCTCTACGCCGAGGCGCGCGGGCTGCTGCCGGTGGACAATCCCGGCTACCGCGAGCAGAGCCTCACCGCGCTGGCGCAGTGGGCCGCCGACCGCCGGGATCGCAGTCTGCCGTTGAGCACGGCGACGCACGCCACGCCGCGCTATGAGGCGCTCCTGGCGCTTTTCCGCCGCATCGACCAGGGCGACCCAAGCCTGGGCGTCCCCCGCTACGACGGCGGCCTGTTCAACCCGCAGAACCCCGACAACGCCTTCCTGGAACAGCACCGCCTGAGCGACCGGGCCGTGGCCTGCGCCGTGGACGTCCTCGTGCGCGACGCCGGGCAGCCGGTGGACTACGCTTACATCAGCGTGCGCAACCTGGGAGCGATTTACGAGGGGCTGTTGGAGAACAAGTTACGAATTACGAATGGCGAATTACGAATGGCGAATAGCGAATCCGCTTCCCCTTCCCCCTCCCCCCTACTCCCTACTCCCTACTCCGTACTCCCTACTCCGTACTCCATCCAACTCGTCAACGACAAAGGCGAGCGCAAGGCCACCGGCTCGTATTACACGCCCGACTACATCGTGGAATACATCGTGCAGCAGACGTTGGGGCCGGTGCTCGAAGCGCGCGCGGAGACGTTCGCGGCAGGGATGGCGCGGGTGGCGGATGTGCGCCGCGCGTTGGAACGCACCGCCGATCCCGGCAAAGTGCGCCTGTTGCGCAACCAACTGGACGTCGCCGAACGCGACGTCCGCGAAGCGTTCCTGGGCATCAAAGTGCTCGATCCGGCTATGGGATCGGGCCACTTTTTGGTCAACGCCGTGGACTTCCTCACCGACGGCATCATCCGGCAGATGCAGACCTACCACGACGCCCATCCCGGCATCCCCTGGGCCTGGAACCCCATCCAGCAGTTGGTGGAACGGGTGCGCGCGGAAATCCTGGACGAGATGGCGCGTCAGGGCATCGCGCTCGACCCGACGCGGCTCGACGACACCGCGCTCCTCACCCGCCTGGTGATGAAACGCTGCATCTACGGCGTGGACCTGAACAAGATGGCGGTGGAACTGGCAAAGTTGAGCCTGTGGCTGCACTCCTTCACCGTGGGCGCGCCGCTCAGCTTTTTGGACCACCACCTGCGCTGGGGCAACAGCCTCATCGGGACGGACGTGCGGACGGTGGAGGCGGGGATTCAGCAGACGGAGACCGGGCAGTTTGGGCTGTTCGCCGGGCCGTTTGCCGGGCTGTTGGAGTTGACGGCGTTGATGGTGGAGGTGGTGGACCGCGCCGACGCCACGCTCTCCGACGTGCAGCGCAGCGCGGGCGATTTCGCGGCGCTGCAAGGGGCGCTCACACCCTACAAGCAGGCGCTCGACCTGTGGGTGAGCCGTCATTTCGGCAACGCGGGGGCCGACGAGTTTCTGCGGCTCTACGGCGACGCCGTGCTGCCCGCCCTGCGCGGCGAGAAGCAGGTGGCCGGCCGCTACAAGGCCGCCATCGCGCGGGCGCACGAGTTGTGGGAAGAGAAACGCTTCTTCCACTGGGACCTGGAATTCCCGGAGGTCTTCGTGGACTTGCGGAAGCGCGATTGGGCGGAGAATCCGGGGTTCGATGCGGTGATCGGGAATCCGCCGTATTTCTCAATCTCAGAGCTTAGTCAAACAGACCGCGAATACCTAAAAGTGGACTATACAGGAATTTTTTCTGGGAATAGTGATATTTTATACTATTTCCTATCTCTATCTGATAAATTGCTTATGAGAGAGGGCTGGTTTGGCGTTATTGTGGCTCGCTACTTCCAGGAAGCCAAATACGCACAGTCCTTGAGAGCATGGCTTGCATCACGATTACAACTGCGGGCTTTGGTAGATTTCAAGAACTTCCAAGTATTTGGAAGAGATGTTAGTGTTCTAGCTTCCATTGTTATTCTATACAGAGTTCGTCCAAATACTCAGGCAACTACTTCTGTTGTGAGAATCAGGAACGATCAAGCCGCCCCGGCACAAGTCGCCCAAGGTCTCTTGCAGCAAGAGTCCGCTCTGTTCGAACGGTTTATAGCTTCTCCTCCTTCTTTGGCAGGAGCTGCTTGGCAGTTTTCTTCATTGGCAACAAACTCAGTTCATATAAAACTGGAAGATTGCTCAATTCCTCTCGGCGAGATAACTCAGATTGTACAATCTATGCAAACGGGGCGCAACAATATCCTAGCACCGACGATTGAAATCATTGAGCAGTTCGATATTGAACCTGAATTGCTATACCCAATAGCAAAGTCTGGCAGCGTCGGTCGTTACTTCTTTGAAGCCTTGGATAAAAGACTTATTTGGACAGAGGGGATCGAACTTCAACATTATCCTAATCTTCAGCGATATTTATTACCCTACCACGACGATCTCGCATCACGGTATGATATTCAAAATCGAGGGGCCAAGTGGTGGGAGATTAGTTCCCCTCGAAATGCTGAACTTTTCCTGAGTGAGTCACCTCGTATTTTGGTTCCGTTTTTGGCAACAGGGAATAAGTTCTGCGTAGATTATGATCGTCACCTAAATGATGGTGGTGATCTAAGAGCTATCTTTTTCTCTGACACAACACTATACTCTCCCGAGTATATTTGTGCTTTGCTTAATTCAAAACTGATAGAGTTTTATCATTTGCAACACACAAAACTCAAGCGAGGCGGATACTACGAATACTTCGAAAATCAACTCGCACATATTCCCATCTACCGCATCACCTTCACCACCCCCGCCGACGAACGCGCGCGGCTGCTCGCCGAAGGACAGGCGCTCGCCGCCGCGTGGGTGCAACAACCGGACGCCGCCGCCACACCCTACCCTACCTTCCTCGCCTCTCCGTTCGGCGCGTGGCTCGCCGCCCGCCTCCCCGCCAGCATCGAGCATCCAGCTTCCAGCAACGAGCTTCCAGCTTCCAGCACCGAGCAACCAGCTTCCAGCAACAAGCAACCAGCTTCCAGCACCGAGCAACCAGCTTCCAGCAACAAGCAACCAGCTTCCAGCACCGAGCAACCAGCTACCAGCAACCAGTCCGACGTCGTTCACGATCTGCTGGCAAGCCTCGCCGAAACTATGCTGGCGCTGAACCGCGAGAAACAAGCGGAGATGCGCGGCTTCCTCGCCTGGCTGGAGCGGCACATTGGAGCCAAAGTGGACGCTCTCACCGGCAAAACGAACATCCTCGGCTACCTCGGCGATTACCAGAAGGGCGAGAGCGCACTCGCTTTCGATGACCTGCTCAAACGTCTGCGCCAGAATCGCCGCAAACTCACCGCCGATCCCGACGCCCGCGCCTTCCAGGAGACGCTCGAACGGGAATACACCGCCAGCCTCGCCAAGCTGCTGCCGCTCAAGCAGCGTCTCGCCGCCGCCGACCGGCTGATCGATCTCATCGTCTACCGGCTGTACGGGTTGACGGAGGAAGAGGTGGAGATTGTGGAGGGGAAGGAGTAGGGAGTAGGGAGCAGGAAGTAGGGAGTAGGGAGTAGGGAGTAGGGAGTAGGGAGTACTGAACCTTTCGGTATGCGCGCTTCAATTCAACGCAAGCGCCTCTACAACGCTTGGGGCGGATTACAATCCGCCCCTTTCATCGCAGCGCCGGATTGTGATCCGGCGCGAGCACTTTAATTCGGCGTGCGCACTTCAATTCAACGCAAGCGCCTCTACAACGCTTGGGGCGGATCACAATCCGCCCCTCTCATCGCAGAGCCGGATTGTAATCCGGCGCGAGCATTTTAATTTTGCGTGTGCGCTTCAATTCTGCGCGCGCTTCAATTCAACGCAAGCGCCTCTACGACGCTTGGGGCGGATTACAATCCGCCCCTCTTATCGCAGCGCCGGATTGTGATCCGGCGCGAGCGTTTTAATTCACGAGCATTTTAATTCGCGAGCACTTTAATTCTGCGCGCGCTTCAATTCAACGCAGACGCCTCTACAACGCTTGGGACGGAGCACAATCCGCCCCTCCACCGCAGCGCCGGATTGTGATCCGGCGCGAGCATTTTAATTCGCGAGCATTTCAATTCTGCGCGAGCACCTCAATTCAACACAAGCGCCTCTACAACGCTTGGGGCGGATTACAATCCGCCCCTCTCATCGCAGCGCCGGATTGTGATCCGGCGCGAGCACTTTAATTTTGCGTGTGCGCTTCAATTCGGCGCGAGCACTTCAATTCAACGCAGGTGCCTCTACACCGCTTGGGGCGGATTACAATCCGCCCCTTTTCCGCTCTGCGCCGGATTGTGCCCCGGCGCAGAGCATTTTTGGGAAGCCTACGGCATTTTTATGGGTCACCTGTTCCGCAGCACCAGCGGCAGGTAGAGCATGTGTCTCACGGCGATTTCCAGGTCGTAGCTCACCGTCTGTGGCGCGCCCAGGCCGTTGTCCGCCGTAACCTGGATGGTCTTCGCACCGGGTGTCGCCCAGATGAACGTTTGGGTATTGCTTGTCCCACGGACAACCGTGCGCGGCGCGTGGTCGGTCACTTGCCAGGTGTAGGTGATGGGCAGCGTCGCCGTGAGCGGGCTGACGTGGGCGGTGAAGCTGTACTCCTGGTCGGTCGTGTACGGCCCCCCACTCTCCGGCGTGACGCTGACGCTCTCCACCGCGGCCGGCGGCTGCGGTTGGAACAGCGCCGACAGGCCACTGCTCGTCCCCGCCTCGAAATGCTTCACCACGCCGTAATCCCGTGTGGTGCTCTGCGTGCGCAGACCTTCGTCTTCCGCCAGTTCGGCGGGCAGCGTGAACGTCCACGCACCGTTGGCGTCGGCGAATGCGGCCCCCAGGTGAGCCAACGCTTCGGTGTTCGGATCGTCGTCGTCGCGGTAAACGTCGATGCGGCAGTAAGGACACGGGTCGTCGGCAATGCCGGTCACGTTGACGCCTACGATGCGCGTCACCAGCGCCGGCCGGAAGAACTTGAGCACTTCGGGGACGGCGTCGCCAAACTCAATGGGGGGCGTGGTTTTGGCGATGACGTTGCCCTGCATCGTCGTTGCGTTGATGGAAATGGTATTCCCGTTGACGAACAGGCCGTTCAGCGTACCGCTGACAATCTCGTTGGAGAGGATGCGCGTGTAGCGCGCGCCGTTGTCTATCGCGCTGCCGCACGTCCAGAGGGGCGCGCCGTCCACCGCCTGGCCGATGGCGTTGCCTTCGACGAGGTTGTCCTGTCCGGTCGGAATCCAGATGGCGTCGGGCGGCGTGGTGGTGGCGCTGCCGTAGATAAGCAGCCCGGCGATAGTGTTGTCGAGAATGCGATTGCGCCTGCCGCTCACATTGATGCCGCCGCCGCCGAACCAGTTGTCTTGCATAACATTCGGTTTGCAAAAACTTCCCTCGGCAGGCCGGACAGGAATCGTCCCATTGGCGAGCAGACCGATGGTGTTGCCCTCGATCAAGTTGTCGTTGCTGGCAAAGTTGATGGCGTTCTGCCGCGAACCGGCGAGTTTATTGTTGCGCACCAGGTTGTTGTCGCCCGCGCTGCTCCCGTTGATGAAGCCGTGGTTGTCCTGCACAACGTCATTGTTGTAAAAGTAGATGGCGGTCCCGTCGTCGCTGAGGCCGAGCCAGTTGTCCTCGATGATGTTGCCGCCGCCCGTCATCCGCAACTCCACGTTCTGGAAGCCCAGGCCGCGCGCGACGTAAGCGCCCTCGCTCTTTTTCTCGCCCAGCGCCAGGGCCTTGTGAGCTGTGCCCGCGCCAGTGCGGAACAGTATCACTTTCGGCCCGTCGGCGCGCCCGCCGGGCTGCGTGCTGGCGTCAATCGTCACCTGCCCCCCCTTGACGGGCGGCAAATCGGTAGCGCCTAGGCTGATTTTCCAGAAACCGGCGGCGTTGTAGCCCGGGTCGCTCGTGGGGATGTCGAAGGCAATCAACACCGGGCGCTGCGCGGCGGGGAGAGCGTTCGCCTGGACGATGGCCCGCCGCAGCGTGCATTGACCGGCAGGCGCAGCGGCGCACGTGTTGGGGGAAGTCGTCGGGTCGCCCGTATTATCGACGGTGATGGTGGTGACGTAGTTGGCGGGCGGTTCCGGCGGCGCGGCGTAGTTCACCGGCGGGATGGCCGGCGGCGCGGGGAAGACAGGGTCGGGCGGCGGGGCGGGCGGGGTTGCGCCGGTGCGGCTGTACACCTCGGTAGAAACGCGCGAGGTCGAGGGGCCGTCGAAGTTGGCGATGATGCCGTAGTTGAAAGCGGTGCTGGCCGTGCGTAAGCCCTCGTCGAATCCTAGCGCAAAGGGCAACGTCGCGCTCCATTTCCCATCGGCGTCGGACTGCACGATTTGCACCGACCGGAGCGTTTCGGTCATAGGATTGAGGTTGTCCAGGAACAGCTCCACCTGGCAGTAGGGGCACGGCGCGTCGGGGTGCGCTGCGCCGGTCACGGTAGTGCTGCCGCCGGCCACGTTGATGCTGAGGACGACCGACGGCGTGAAGGTTTTGCGCGCCTCGGGCACATAGGTGCCGAACTCCATATACACTGGCGCGGCGCTGTCCCAGGAGAGGTTGCCCTCGTAATACAGCGCGTTGATCGAGGTCTGCGTGCCGTCCATACGGAACGGTTCCAGCGCCGTGCGCACGACGACGTTGTTGATCACGCGCGTAAACCCGGCATCCACCACCAGACCGCGTCCACAGGAACCAACTTCCTTGCCGACGGCGTCTATGCCGATGACGTTATCCTTGATCAAATGATCCTGCCCCTTCACTTCGAGCGCCGTGTCGGGCGTGTTCTCCGGGTCGTTGCTATACCACAGCAGCCCGGCGATGCGGTTGCCGGTGACCTGATTGCGCTTGCCGCGTACCTCCACGCCCGCGCCGCCGAACCAGTTGTGGTAGCGGGCGTTTGGGCGGCACCAGCGGTTCCAGGCCACTTCCGGCGCGCTCCCATCGGCGCGCATGCCGATGAAGTTGTTGCGGATGAAGCCGTCGTCGCCCTCCATGCTGATCGCCGCGCCGAAAAAGCCGGCGAAGGCGTTGTTGCGGATGAGCGTCTGCGCCGTATTCTCCGCTACCTTAACCCCACCCAGGCCGCTGCCTTGCTCCGGCGCATCGGGGTCGCGCCAGTAAATGTCCGTCCCGGCGTTGTCCAGCCCGAACCAGTTGTTTTCTACGACGTTCCGGCTGTGGTTGAGCTGTAGCACAGTCTGGAAATTCTGGAAAACGAAGCCGCGAATGGCGTTGTCGTTCCCGTTGACGACCAGCCCCATCAGGTCGCGGTTTTGCGGTCCGCGCAGGACGATCTTCGGGCCGGTCGTGCGCCCACCGGGCTGCGTGCTGCCGTCAATAACAACTTGCCCGGCTTTGTCCGCATCGCTGCTGCCGAGCGTGGGTAGCGCATAGAGGTGCAGTGTGTCGGTCAGTTGAATTGTCCAGACGCCCTGTCCCGAGTCGTAACCGGGATCGGTGGTGGGGATGTCGAAGCGAATCTGCACCGGGCGCGCAGACGGCGTCTCGGCAATCAGCGCGGTGGCCTCCACGATGGCGCGGCGCAGCGTACATTTGCCGTCCGGCGCGGGAGCCGGCGGGCCGGGCAGATCGCGGGAGCACGTGTAGCTCAGGCTGTCGTCGGGGTCGGCGGCGGTGGTGACGGTGATGACGGTGTTGAACGTCGTCGGCGCGTCTGGCATATCCAGATACGCCGGCCACACGGGCGGCAGCGGCGGCTCTGGGGCCGGCAGCGGCGGGTCTTCCGGCTCGGGCGCGCCGGCCTGCGTGTAGATGTCCGAAATGCGCGTCGTCGTGCCCGCGCTGTAGGTGATCGTGCCGCTGGCATTGTGGATCTGCCCGTCGACGGCGGTGGTGCTGGCAGTGCGCAGGCCCTCGGTGAGCGCCAGCGCGCGCGGCAGCGTGAAGCTCCAGTTGCCGTTGCTGTCGGCGGTCGTCGTCCCCAACGATTCCAGCGTCTCGGTGACGGTGTCGTGGTTGTCCAGGAAGACTTCGATGACGCACTCCGCGCACAGGCTATCCGCGCCGCTCGTCCCGGTGACGTTCACGCCAGCGATGTTCGTAACCGCCGCCGGGTTGAACAGCCGCAGCGCCGTCGGGACATTGGGGCTGAAGTCGAACGCCTGTACCTTGCTGCCGAGGATGACGTTCCCTTGCACGGTCACGGCGTCGAGGTCGTAACCGAGAGGCCCGCCGGCAACGAGAATGCCCGCCGCCCCATGCGCGCCGACGATGAGATTGTCGCGCACCTGGATGAAGTGCGCGCCGCTCACCCCGCCAACCTGAATCCCCTCGCCGCACGTGCCGAAGGGGACGTCGTCGCTCGTCAGGCCGATGACGTTGTCGCGCACGATGTGCTCCCAGCCGGTGACGGAGATCGCGTCGTCGGGCGTGTTGAACGGGTCGTTGCTCGGCCACAACAGGCCCACGATGCGGTTGTGGGCGACGAGGTTGCCCCGCCCAAAGACGTCGATGCCCGCGCCGGGGAACCAGTTGTTGTAGTGGGCGTTGGGTTTGCACTTGCGGTCGGCGCGCACAGCGGGTACGGTGCCGTCCGCGCGCGTCCCCACCGTGTTGCTGAGAACGGAATTGTAATTGCCCTGCACGTTGATGGCCGCGCCCTTGAAGCCCAGCAGCACGTTGTTCTGAATCGTGTTGGTCGTCCCGTTGCTGCCGCTCCTTTGCGCGTAGATGCCGGCCTCGCCGCTGCCGTCTTCAAGGCGAGCGGGGTTGCGCAGGTAGACGTCGTTGCCGGCGACGTTCAGCCCGAACCAGTTCTGCTCGACCAGGTTTTCGTTGGTGGCGGGAATCGTCACCATATTGTCGGCGAAGCCCTGGAAGGCCAGCCCGCGGATCACGTTGCGCCCACCAGTAAGATTGAACGCGCCCTTCTTGTTGTCGCCGCGCAGTACGATGCGCGGGCCGGCGGTGAACGGGCGTCCGCCCGGCTGCGTCGTTCCGTCGATGATGACCTTACCGTAGACGCCGAATTCGCGGAAAGCGTGCGTCTCGAAGCCGGAGTTGTCGCTGTTCACGGTGATGGTCCACACGCCGTTGACTGCATCGTAGCCGGGGTCGCCGGCGGGGATGTCGAAGCCGATGTGGAAGACCTCACCCGGCGCAGAATAAAGCCGCGCCTCATTGATCGCGCGCCGTAGGGTACAGGGTGAATGAGTTTTGCAGGTTTCGCCGTTAGGGTCCGATCCACCCACATCGCTCGTCGTGGTGACGGTGAGCCAGTAGGTGGGGGTCGGGTCGGCAGGCGCTTGCGGCGCGGTAGGAGCGCCGGCCGTGGCGGGCAGCGTCGCCAGAACCCCGGCGGTCAATGCCAGGGCAATCAAAAATGCGCCTGCAACAAGGCAAAATTTCCGATTCATATTGGTTCTCCTTATACTAAAACCGCTTTTGCAGTATCGAGCCATCCGGCGTCGGATTGGATGTCGGTTTTGTAGATGACCAGATCGGCCTCGAACGCCGAAGTGGTGAAATAGACGATCTTATCCGCTTCACTCCGAATATCAGTGTAACACCAAATCTGGCTTTGTGTAGCGGCCCACGCGTCCGTCGTCTCATAGACCACCAGATCGGCCTCGGAACGAATGTCGGTAACGAAGACTTTCAGGTTGGCTTCTGAAGCAATGTCAGTTCTGTACAATTTAGGCATATCGATCTCCTTTCTTTGAATGATGATGATTATCCTGGTCCGCCATCTCTTGCTGCAAAAAATCGAACAACGCTTGCACGTCGGGAAAGCTCTGCCGCTCCCCCGTGCCGGGACGTTCTACAGAGGCGCGCCAGATTTGCTTTTCTCCGTCGCTCGTTTCCCACAACCTCAGTAAGTATGAAAGGTAACACCGTTGCTTCATAATCATAATCCCCTAATTGTAATGTTAAAATTATGCAGCAGTCGTCAAAGGGCGACTACGAGAATTTTTTAGGGTTGCGGTAGGCGGTGATGAAGGCGAATTTGCCGATGCCGTCGCCGATGAAGAGATAGCGCCCGTCGCCGGTCAGGGCGATGCCCACGGGAAACAGGAACTCGCCCGCCGGCCAGCCGGTCACGCCGTCGTTGGTACCCTCTTCGCCGATCGTTTCCAGCAGCCAGCCCCGCCGGTCCAGCTTCACCACGCTGTGCTCCCCCCAGGTGGTGACGTAAAAGTTGCCGGCGGCGTCCACGCGCAGCCGTTGGGGGAAACTGCCCGTCAGCGCCTCCCATCCCAGGCGGCGGATCACGCGCCCGTCTTCGAAAAGTTCCAGGATGTAGCCGCCGTCGCCGGTCAGAAACAGTGAGTTGCCCGGCCCAACGTCCATCGCCCGCGCCTCGAGCTTTTCTTCGACGGAGAAGGTGTGGATGTAGTCGCCTTCGGGCGTGAAGAACTGCACGCGCGTACCGAAGTCGTCATCGTCCAACACGTAGACGTTGCCGTTCCTATCCACCGCTAACGCTGCCGGGCCATCGTCATTGAACTCACCATCGCCCGTCCCGTAGCCGCCAAACACGTTCAACAGCGCGCCTTCAGCGTCGAAACGCGCAACCAGGTGATAGCCGGCATCGGCGACGTAAACGTCGCCCCGTGGGCTGAGGGCCACGTCCACCACGTAGCCGACCTCGCCCAGCGAAAGCTGCCCTTGGTAGTTGCCCTCCAGGTCGAAGACGTAGACGCCGTTGTAAGCGTCGGCGACGTAGACCGCCGTGTTGCTCGCGTCCATGCCGCCCAACGTCGAGAATCCGAGGCCCGCCAGCTCGGGCGACGTGCTGCCCACCTGCCACAACAGTTGAGTTGTCGTCACAGGTTCGGCGGCGACGGGCGGTTTTGGCGTGCCCGTGGCGGTGGGTGCAGCGGTTGGAGGGACGGCGGTTGGCGGCGGCGCGGCTTTCGGCGTGGCCGTCGCTTCGGACAGCGCCGGCGCGGCGGTTGGCGTGGGGGAGGGCAGCGGCGTTCCGGCGGTAAAACTACACGCCAAACTCAAGGTAACGCAGATAGTAAAACACAAAATCAGTCGTTTTTTCACCAAGTTTCTCCTATGCCCTTGCCCTGGGTAAAATGCGATAGCCCTGGCAATCCGGCGTTCCGGCAAGTTGACAAGAGCGCGTACTTTCCTACAATTGGAGTTGGAGGCATTATGCCCACAATTCCATCCACAATCAGAATTATCGCACCGGACGGACGGCTCACGCCGGCGCGCAGACGACGTTTGATGCTCGATTTATGCCTGCGGCGCGCCCGTCCGGGAACCGGCAGCAGCAGAGAATTTCTGCACAGGAGGACGGCGATGCATCCCTGGCCTGACTTACGTTCCATTCTCCAGGACGTCCCCTGGCTCATCGTTGGCGGCGTTGCCACTCGCGCCTATATGCCGGAGCGCGCCACACAAGACCTGGATATCCTCATCCGCCGCGCCGACGGCGACACGGTCTGGAAGAAACTGCAAGCTGCCGGCTATACGCGCGTCTCAGAACTGGCAATCCCCGGCTTTGTCGCGCGTTCACCCGAAAACGTCGAAGTAGACATCCTCTATGGCGACGCAATCTGGCTGGATGAAGCGTTGCAACGTCCCGAAACGGACGCCGCCGGGTATCCGGTCATTGGGCTGCCGTATCTCGTGTTAATGAAGCTGGCCTCCGCGCGAGCGCAGGACGTAGCCGATCTTGCGCGGATGCTCGGTCTGGCCTCCGAAACGCGCCTGGCGCAGGTGCGCGACGTTGTGCTCCGTTATGCGCCGGGTGAAGCCGAAGACCTCGAAGCCCTCATTTATTTAGGACAACTGGAAGCGGACGCGTAGGCGGGACGCGCTCGAAGCGCGCCCCGCCCGTTCAAGTTAATTGCTCGACCGCAACACCAGCGGCAGGTAGATATACGCCCGCGTGCTGAGTATCGCCTCTTTCGGCGCGAAGGCTCCGAAGTCGTGTGTGACGTAGCCCACCACGCGGTACGTCTCGTCCGTCGCGCCGGTCGAATCCCACACGGCGTCGAACGTCGCCGTTCCACCGGGCGCGAGCGCGGTCAGCGTGTGCGTGAACTCGACGGTCTCCCCGACGGTCGCGCCCTCCACGCGGATGACGGCGGCGCCGTTCAGCGTCATGTCGCCCGTGTTCTGGAAGGTCAGCGTCAGCGCGATGCCGTCGCCCGGCTTGAAGAGCGCCGGCGTCGCGGTCAGGTCCATCACCTCGCCGGAGACGACGCCCACGGTGAACTCGGTCATTTCGGTATCGAGGGCGCGGCCTTCCGTATCCAGCGCCGTCACTTCGAGGACGTAATCGCCCGGCGCGAGCGGATCGGGGACCACCAGGTCCAGCAAAGCCGTGCCGGTGATTGCGTGCAACGCTTGCAGCGGCAGTATGGTTTGCACCTCGCCGGAGAGCGATTTGACAACTGATTGCACGAAGAGCGTCTGTTCCGCGCCGCTGTTATCGACCAAAAGCGTCGCCGCAACCGTATCCGTGAGGAAGTAGGTAGCTTGCGTCGGGCGCAAGCTGACGATGTCCACGGTGGAGGAGAACACGTCGATGACGAAGTCCCATTTCTGATAGAAACGCGCGTCCGTCGACGCCGGGTTGTAGGTGAAAGGATAGATGAACAGTTCCAGCGTCGAAGTGCCGTCCGGATTCTCGGTGATGCGCCACTCGTAGTCCTGGTCGAATTCGGGGTAGAAGTCGGCGTTGGCGGCAGTCTCCTGAAGCGGCGCGACGGCCGGCGCAGCGCAATCGCAGTCAATCATCAAGGTGTAGGTCGGGAGGCGCAGGCCGGTAGCGACCACCAGGCCGCCCTGCGCGGTCAGGGTGACAGTCTGCACGCGCTGGCCCTGTGGATAGGTGTACGTCTCTTTCCAGGTAGGGACGATGTACTCGGTGGGGCTGAGCCATTCGCTGCCTTCCGGGAGCGAAACGTAATCCAGTCCATTCTCGGGTTCTACAACATAATCAGGGAGCGTGAGAGCAATAGCGCCAATCGGTCCATCTGATGCGACAGGCTGCGCCGCGTTTACCGCCAATGTAGGCAGTGCGCCGAATTTTGGATCCCCCAACAGTGGATGTTGATAGATCCAGGCTTTCCAATTCCAGGCCTCCAAAACATAGCTGTCACCCCAGTGCTTGCGCTCCATATCCACTTTCGCAGAGCCGACGCTGAGCGCGCCGTTTTTGCCCCAACGGTTGAAGAACGCCTCGGTGGCATACCCGTTGCGCTGGGTATAAGCAATGTTGACTGCACCCACATAGCCGCCCGCGCCGTAACGCAGCCAGCCTTCTGGATTACTGTAGCTGTTGCGGTAATCCGCAGTAGAACATCCCAATCCCCAGACAAAGGGATGGTAGTTATTGAAATCGAGAGAGGCAATATCATCGGCAGTAAAATTCGCTGAATCGTCGTATCCCCATGAACTGCTCCCGCCATGCCCTCGGTAAACCACAAGGCTCTGTCCTAAAGCCATTTCCGTCTGGATGCGCGCCAGGATGTCGGCGGTATAGCCTATATCTGACCAGCGGAGGGCCGTGATAGTGGGAAAGTCCAAACGACTACGAACGCCTTTGATCTGCGTCCAGAAGTCGCTCTCGTTAGGGCCGCGTCCGCTGTTGAGCAAAGCGCGCTGCCGGTCGAAGCCGACGCCGGTTCGAGCGACCGAGAGGGAGTTTAGGAGTCCCTGGCTCAGCGTGCCCAAATCGTCTCCGACGATACGGCCCAGCACCAGTTCGGGTTTGGCCTCTCCAGACGTGCTGGCATAACGCAGGTCGCTGTAGGGCACTCCATAACCGGCTCCTTGCGGCGGGATGATTTCATCCTCACCGACGAAGAGCACGTAGCCGGTGCCGTTATACCCCCGGAAGTTGGGATGCAGCGCCTTGGCCCAACGCCCACGCGGTTCGAGCAATGCGTCCAATTCCAAAGCGGTGAAGTCTGAAGAGAGGAAGCCAAGCACACCATTTCGCAGCGTGGCCAGTTCTGCCATACGCGAAAGCACCAGGTGGTACTCGCGATCTTTGCCCTCGTGCGCGCGCCAGTCAGGCAGTGTGGCGAAACTCCGCAATCTATCAGGCGACGTGATCAGCAGGTAATCCGCCTGTTCCAACGCTTCAGACGCTGAACCGGTCCAGGGCTGGGAAAAATACCCGTCAATCACTGTGGGACCGGCGCTCGTCGTATAGCGCACGATACCGATGAAGTCGTAGCCGATGCTGTAACTCAGAGTATTGCCGCTGTACTGCTTATCGTACAAGATGGGCGCTGCCACGTAGCGGACAGTATGTTGCTCGCCGAAAGTAAGCGATACGTTGTTGATGGTAAGCGTAGCGCTGGCGCGCTGCGTGATGGAGTCGTAGACGGTTTTGGATAGGCTGTACGAGGCGTCGCCTTCCCCGGCAGCAGGATAAAAGCCCACTATGCCACGGTCCTCGAGGCTTTTCAGGGTAATCCGTGTGCTGCACGTGTTCTTCAGCGTCAGCGCAACCTGATAATAGTTCCCAAGCCGGGTCACCTGGCGCGTCACGTCCACGCACATCCGGCCGTTAAGAATCATGAGCGTCTTTTCATGCTCGGAGACGATCCCTTCGCTGCTGGTAGCGCGCGCCTTGAACGTATGCGCGCCCGATCCTTTGCCGCCTACGTCGACGACAAAATCGTGCGTCAGGATGCCCGCCGGCGGATAGTACGTACCCACAGATGTACCATCAAGGAACAGCTCAACCTTCTGCACGTCCTGCCGCACCTCCCCACAATCCACCACTCCCAAACCGGGCGGCGTCGCTTCGTTGCCTTCACGGGAGCACCCCCACTTATATTCGACGGCGTGCACCGACACTGTGACCTTCGTGTCAGCAGGAACAATACTGCCGTCAACGTAGAGCACATCCGACGGCGCCACCTTCTGGATATATGCTCGCGCCTCCATTTTGCGGAAAGGCGGTATGACCGTCACGGTCTTGGACGTCACGTCGCCCTTAAGGTTATAGGCATCCACTTTCAGCGTGTGAGACCTGAACCATTGCGCGCGCGTCAGTCCCATATCTGCTGGCGAGAGATACACTTCATAAACGTTGCCATCTGGCGTGCAATCCGCGCCGATGGACTTCCCGTCCAGGAAGAACGAGACGTGATCCACGTACTGCGGCTCAACCAGCGTGGCTTGCAGGATATAGAATTCGTATGTTTCGGAGGGGTATTCGACCATACCGGCAGCGGCAATCTCCGGCGGATCCGAGCCGGGCGGCAGCGTTTCGAAGAAACGCCCGCCGCTGGTGCTGGAGTTGAACAGGTCGTCGATGACGGTGACGTTGAACCAGTAGAGGCTGCCGCTTTCGAGGCCGGTAAGGTCTACAATGTGTTGGGTCTTCGGCACACCGTTGCTCACCACAGAGGTCTGGAAGGCGCCATTACGGCCATACTCCAGACGGCTGCGGCACGGCTCGTCCGTCGTCCAGACAATACGGGCGGTATGTTCCCCGATGTTAGCAGGCTCCACAACAGGCCCGAACGTGATTTTTGGCGGCGTAAGATCGCACAACCACGTCCGTTCAAGGCAGTTGTTGCCCTCTCCGCTCTCCGGGATGACGTCAGCGGTGTCTGCGCAGACGCGCATCTGCCCCGTCGTGCCCGCGCACGCCCAGACATAGGGAATACTGCCTGCGCGCACCGCCCCCGGCTCCAGCGTTTCGCTGAAGGGCGCCGAGGCAACCGGGCTGCCCTCGTTGAATAGTTGCGTCGTATGTCCGCCCAGGGCCGTCCCACCGTCAACGTCGTTCTGGATGATGTAATACACGCGCTGTTCATCCGGATTGTACCAGGCGCTGGAAATTCTCAGGTCGGGACGCGGCTGCACGTTGACCGGGTAATGCAGCGAAACCGCCCCGCCGCAGTTCTGCGCCATCACCGTGATCAGCTTCGTTCCCGGCGTGGTCCAGGTGTAATTGCGCGTCGCCTGCGCGCCGGTGTAAGTCGTTTGTTCGGTGGCCTGCCAGGTGTAGGTGAGTGGGGTCGTGGCGTTGCCAGGAACGGGCGTCGCGCTATACACAGACTCCACATCCACGTACCCTGTCGTCGGCCCAGCGAGCGTCAAGCCGGTAAGCGGAAACTCGCACGCGGGCACGGGCGCTTTGACCTCGATTTGATGCACGCCCACCACGCTGCTCTCACAATTCGAGGCCGTCACCGTGATCGTCTTCACGCCTGTCGTCGCCCACGTGTAGGTGATAACGGTGTCATAAGTCTCGAACTCAGATTGCTCGTCCGCTTCCCAGGTATAAAGAATAGGCGGCGTCGCCGTCGTCGGCAGGACGGTGGCGTGGAAAGTGTATTGCGTATCAGTGATGCCCTGCGTCGCTCCGCCAATGGTCACGCTTGTGGCGGGATAGCACGGCTCTGGGGCGTAGGTGACGATCAATTGCGCGGCAGAAGAACTTTCGCGGGTGTAATAATAAATGCCGGCGGGTTCAGTGACAGCAGGCTTCAAACGGAACCCGTGATTGAGCAAAGCGCCGGAATTCCACGCCCGGACGATATTCGTGACGTCCCAATGGGTGAAGAAGTCGTTCCCAGCCACAGAAGACGAAGGGTCGCCCTGGCTTGCGTCGCCCGGGCGGTTGTCCCACGTTACCCCCATCTCGGTCCAACTGTCCAGGTTGGCGGTAGGCAAAACGGCAAACGGGGCCTGTGGAGAAGCCAACGCGCGGTTGAACCATATTTTCGCAATCAACGTGGCGCTGATGATAGTGCTATCGGCCGGGATGCTGGACACGTCGAATTGGAGTAGCGCTTGATTCTCACGGGCAGGAAAATATTGAATACGCTGTACAATCATTTGCGAAGCATTGCCGTAATTCTGCGCCGGGTTGATCTGGCTAATATATGTATCGGCCTGTGCAGTAAACGTGGGGCGGCGCACGTATTCCACCACCAAACGCGGCGGGTTGTCGCCTTCGCGGGAACTGAAGGCTTGCACAAAAACAGAGCCGGAAACATAGACCAGCCGCACGCCGTGGTTGGTCAGCGTCCCTGCGCGCCATTTTTGGGCAATCGGCGTGATGTTCCATCGCCGCCAATCGCCGGAGCGCGCACCCTCCGTTGCCTCATCCACCTGGGTAAAGCCAGGCTGGTTGTTCCAGGTTACGGCTCCTTCGGTCCACGTGGACGTCAACGCCTGGGTGTTGATGAGGATGTCCTCGACGTAGGTGTTCGTCTGAAACAACTCCAGCGTCGCCATCAAGATCGCTGCATCCGCAGGCAACTCGGATAGATCGAACGCTACCAACGTATGGTAAATCGCCGCGCTGGGGAAAATGACATTGCCAACCTGTATCCCGCTGTTTGCGCCATAGTTGGTGTTTGGCGATCCACTGCTGATATAACTGTCCTTTGTCGCCGTCAATGTGCGGCGAAAAACCGCTCCGCCGTCAGAAGCCAGCGCGCTGCATACGTCCGGCTCGGACGGCGTTTCTGGCTGTGGCGGAGCAGCCGCTGCCGCGCTCCGCGCAGCCCCCAGCCCAAGAAAGAGCATACTTAAAACAACCCCAACAAACAGAATCTTTTTCATTTTTAACCTCCGTAAAATTGTGATAACGCTTGCACAATGGGTGCAGTGCGCTTGCCCGGGACGGATAGGAAGCTTTTGCAAGGCTCCACAGAATAGCATACCGCACTGCCGTCATAAAAACGTCATAACGCGCCGGGGATTCTCGTTTGCATCGCCGCGCCGGTCTTCGGGCGCGCCCGGCTGGCCTTGCCGAAAAGGGCAAGTTGTTGAATTGGCGGAACTGCTTTATAATCGTGTTGTTCGATCATTTATAGCAAAGGAGGGCGCCTTGTCACGCAAACAGATTGGATTACTATTGACGTTCTTGATGATCACGACGTTGGCCTGCGCCGCCTCAAAAGCGACGCCGCAGTCTGGCGTAACCGACGCGCCTTCCCCCGCCGCGACACAAGCAGGGGAAGTTGTGGCCGCAACACCGGGGGGCGAGGGAACAACACCGGAGACAGCGTCTACAGACGCACCTGCAAGCGCCCCTACAGGTACGCCCACGCCCGGTTGCACGTTTGCGGCCGCATACGTGGCCGACGTAACCGTGCCCGACGACGCCGTTTTCTTGCCCAATACGCCGTTTGTCAAAACCTGGCGCATCCGCAACAGCGGCACGTGCGATTGGGAATCAGGATACCTTTTCGCGTACATTTCCGGCGACCCGTTGGGCGGGCCGGCTTCAGTGGTCCTTCCTGCCGCGGTCGTGGGCGCAAACGTCGACGTCACCGTGAATTTCGTCTCACCCGATGCGCCAGGAACGTACCGCTCCAACTGGCAGGCGCAAACCTCGAGCGGGGAGCGCTTTGGCGGACAATTCTACGTGCAGATTATCGTCCCTGAACCCACGCTCGCGCCCACAATAGCGCCTACCGCCGCGCCCACAGCCGCACCCACAGCCGCGCCCGTCGCCTCCGATTGGCCGACCTATCACAACGGAAATAAAGGGCCAAACGTCTACGCGCTTCAATCCTTGCTCAAAGCGGAGGGCGCAAGCATCACAGCGGACGGGATTTTCGGCGTGGCGACGCAGGAGGCGGTCAGGACTTTCCAAACAGCGCATAACTTAACGGCTGACGGAATCGTAGGGGAAAATACCTGGCGCGCGCTTATCCAAAATCACGTCCTGAAACAAGGCGTCACAGGCGACGCTGTTTCTGCCGCACAACACCTGCTGGTGAACGTTTACGGGTATAGCAACATCGCGGTGGATGGGATCTTCGGTCCGGCTACGCGAAACGCGGTCAAAACTTTTCAAACAGCGCACAACTTAACGGCTGATGGAATCGTAGGGGAAAATACCTGGAAGGCGCTGATCGTTGGTCCGTAACGCCCCCGTATTGGCGGAGGGCGCAGACGACGTAAACCACAACCGGCGCAATCAAGGCGATCCCGGCGATTCACCAACACGCTATGGCACATCTAAACATCCGGCTCTTAGGAACCTTCGAAGTCACGCTGGACGGCAACCCGTTGACCGGGTTCGCCACCGACAAAGCCCGCGCCCTGTTGGCCTATCTGGCGCTGGAATCCGCCCAATCACAACGCCGCGACGCGCTCGCCACGCTGCTGTGGCCCGATCAGCCGGACAACAAAGCGCGGCAAAACTTGCGCCAGACCCTGCTCTACCTGCGCCAATCGCTACGCGAAGACGAGTGCGCCGAAACACCCTTTCTTCTGGTGGACCGCGATACCGTGCAGTTCAATCCCGCCGCCGATTACACCCTGGACGTGACACAGTTCGAAGCCCTCAGCCGCGTCTGCCAGCAGCATCGCCACCGGCGGCTAGATGGCTGCCGGCCTTGTCTGCAACGCCTGGAACGTATGGCAGACTTGTATCGAGGGGAATTCCTGGAGCATTTCTTCCTGGGCGATAGCACACTCTTCGAGGAATGGGCCACGCTCAAACGCGAGTGGCTGCACCGCGAAGCCGTCGAAGCGATGTTTGCGCTGACCGATTACTACACCCGGCGCGGCGACCTGGAGCGCGCGCGGCAGTTCGCGCGGCGGCAGGTGGAATTGGAACCCTGGCGCGAAGAGGCGCACCGCCAGTTGATGCGCCTGCTGGCGATGGAGGGAGAACGCAGCGCGGCGCTGGCCCAGTACGAAACCTGTCGCCGCATCCTGCAACAGGAGTTGGGTGTCGAGCCGATGACGGAAACGACAGCGCTCTTCGAGGCCATCAAGCGCGAAGAGGCGCCGGCGGCGCCGGACGGCGGCCTGCCTTCCGCTTCCACCCGTTTCATCGGTCGGACGGCGGAGTTGGCCGAACTGGCGGAATGGTTGGCCGCGCCCGATTGTCGCCTCGTCACCCTCGTCGGCCCAGGTGGAATCGGCAAGAGCCGTCTGGCGTTGCGCGTCTTGGAAGAACAACGCGGCTTGTTCGCGCACGGCGTCGCCTTCGTTCCGCTCGATGCGGTGACGTCCACCGAATTCATCGCCTACGCCATCGCCGGAACGCTTCGTTTCTCCCTGCAAGGGCCACAGTCGCCCGAAACGCAAGTACTCAACTACCTGCGCGAAAAAGAGATGCTCCTGGCGCTCGACAATTTCGAACACCTTCTACAAGGTGACGCGCCCTGCAACAGCGCTCTCATCGAGCAAATTCTCAGCCGCGCGCCCGGCGTCACACTGCTGGTGACCTCGCGGGAGCGGCTCAACCTGCGCGAAGAGCTTGTGTATCACCTGGAGGGGTTGGCGTATCCCGAAACAGACGTACCTGGCCCGGACGCGGCAAACTACAGCGCCGTCGCCCTTTTTACCGAATGTGCGCAGCGCGTCGACCGGCGCTTTGCGCTCGATGCGCGCACGCTTCCCGACGTGCTGCGCATCTGCCGTCTGGTCGAAGGCACCCCCCTGGGTCTCGAACTTGCGGCGGTCTGGGTGGATACCCGCACCTGTAGCGACATCGCCGCAGAAATCGCCGCCAACAGCGATGCGCTGACGACCTCCCTGCGCAACGTCGATCCACGCCACCGCAGCTTGCGCGCTTCCTTCGAGTACTCGTGGAAGCTACTCACCGAGCCGGAACGCGCGTGTCTGGCCCGGCTGGCCGTCTTCCAAAGCGGTTTCGACCGCGCCGCCGCCGCACAGATTGCTGCCGCCACGCCGGATGTGCTCGCCGGGCTGGTCCACAAATCGCTGCTGCGCGCCGACGCTAACGGGCGTTATGGTCTGCACCCGCTGCTGCACCAATACATCGTCGAAAAACTCGATGCAACTGAAGAGGCCACAGCCATCCACACAGAGCACGCTCGCTATTACGCCGCCTTCCTGGAAGGGCAAAAGCCACATCTGAAAGGCGCATCACAAAAACAAGCCCTTTTGGAAATCACCCAGGAGAGCGATAATGTGCGTCAGGCCTGGGAATGGGCTGTGTCGCAAGAAGACGCGCAAGCAGTCGAACGAAGCCTGGAGAGCCTCTACCTCTTCTGCGACATTCGCTGCTGGTTCCAGGCGGGAGCCATGCTGCTCGCACAGGCCATTGAGAAATGGTGGGTGGATCCAGATCAGGAACCGTTGCTCGGCAAGCTATTAGCGCGTCAGGGAGCACTCTATCTGCACCAGGGTTTCTATCGACAGGCCATCGCCGCGCTGGAACGCGGGTTGGAAATCGCCGAGCGCCGGGAGATACCGGATGAACAAATCTTCAGCCTGGTCAACCTGGCGAACGCCATCCGTCACCAGGGGCAGAACGACGAAGCTGCGCGACTGGCCGAGAAGAGCCTTGCCCTGTCCGAGCAGATTGGGGATCGTCGAGGCATGGCACAGTCGCTCCAGGTCTTGGGTCTCCTCACTTACAGGACCGGCGATCTGGAACAGACCGAGGCGCTGCTCGAGGAAAGCCTGGCGCTGGCGCGGGAACTCGGCGATCAGCGGCTCATTATGGCGCCGCTCAACGCACTGGGCGATGAAGCCTGCCATCGCGGGGACTATGGCACAGCACAACAGATGTTCGAAGAGTGCCTGGCCCTGAGTCGCGCCCTGGACGATCAATTCAACGTCGCCATCCACCTCAACAATCTGGGCACGATCTTCCATCTGCGGGAAGACTATTCACAGGCCGGGACATTTTACCAGGAAAGCCTGGACATCTGCCGCCAGATCGGCGATCAAACCGGTCAGGCGATTGCTCTGAGCAACCTGGGCGAGATCGCTTACACGCTGGGCAACTACCGGAAAGCGTCGCAGTTTTATCGGGAAGGTCTCAACATCGGGCGCGCTCTCCAGGAGCCGTGGACAATCATGACGTGCCTGAACAACCTGGGCGAAATCGCCTGCGCCCAAAACAACTGTCTCGATGCACAAACCCACCTCACCGAAGCCTTGCAAATCGCGCAGGACACCCAGACCCTCACCATGGCGACCAAAATCCTGGTGAACCTGGCCTGGCTGTTTGCGCAGCAGGGATCGAAACCCCAGGCTGCCGTGCTGCTCGATCTGGTGCGCCGCCACCCGGCCAGCGAGAGCGACATCCGAGAGAGGGCTGTCCGCTTACTGGATGGATTGGGCCTCGCTCCGCCGTCACATACACCCGGCGAACTCGACGAAGTGCTCAAGGAGATCCTGTCATAACACAACTAAAACATGAGCCGGAAGAACCCGGCTAAAGCCGGAGCACACACGTACCCGCCGACTTCAGTCGAGCCGGAGAACACACGTACCCGCCGACTTCAGTCGGCCAAGCCACTGCTAAACATAAACACGGTTCTTTCAAAACTCCGCGGCCCAACTCCATGGCCAGGCAGATGCATCCGAAACCAATCCGGCCTTGACAGGGTTGTTAAGGATATATGCTACGATGCGTCGGGTCTCATTCTCATTCCGCGACCAATGATCATACGACTCATGCGCCCAAAAATGTTGCCCCACCCGATCTAATTTCAGGTTAGCATAACGAGCCGAGCGACCTTTGAGCATCTTGGTAATACGAGCAAGAGGAATCGGTTTCCCGGTTTGCGCATCCTCTAATGGGTGGAGCAGAACGTGAACATGATTACTCATCACGGTATAAGCATACAAACGATATAGATACTCTTCTTCGCCTTGATGTATAACATCACGTACAATGGCTGCGATATCGGACTGCGCGAGCCAACGGGGACTATCCACTTTGTGCAGCTCATCATCAAAACGCGCTAAAAGGCGTTTGTAAGCGTTGATCGCCCAATCGCTGTGCTCATCCTGCGCGCGAGGGTCTTGAGCGATACGCTCTCGTTCAGCAGTATATTCGGCAAGGAAAGCAGCGGGCAAGGAACCGGCCAACCGCCAAGTGATGAAGAAAGGAACGCCTCCTGGCTGCCAATGTGGGAGATTACGTCTGTACCAAAGCTGATAGGACATGACAACTCTCTATCGAACTGCTGTAAAAACCGACTGAAGTCGGTGTGTACGTGTACGCGCCGGCTTCAGTTGGTAAAACTCGAGCCAGTGTTAGTCTACGCGACAAGCACCTTCACATCGTAGACGCCCAACTCGACCGCGCCGCTCAATGTCTCCCCGGTCAGCAGATCGGTGTACGTCGCCGCGCCCAGGTCGATAACCACAGGTTCCGCGTTGAAGTTCATCACGAAGATGTACTTCGTCTCGCCGTCGGTGCGCAGTTGTGCGCTGACGCCGTGGGGCAGTTCCGTATCGAGCGAACGCAGCAGTCCCAGGTTTGCATCCAGCGCGCCGTAGAAATCGCGCAGGAAGCGGTCGTCAGGATTGGAGGCAAGATAGTACGCCTTGCCGTCGCCAAAAGCGTTGACGGTGAGCAGCGGCCGGCCAGCGTAGAAGTCGTCCTTGTAGGTCGCCAGCACGTCCGCGCCTTCGGAGTGCACGAGCGCGCAGTAATCGCGCAATTCGTATTCACCGCTGAGGCCCAGCGGGTTGCCGGCAACGACGACTGCGGTATTGCGGTCGTTTTCGTACAACCCGTCGATTTCCTCGTCCCAAATTCCCAACACCTGACGCAGTTTTCCACCGGGCCAGCCGCCGAGGAAGACCAGGTCGTTCTCATCCACGATGCCACTCCAGTAGGTGGCGACGAACACGCCGCCCGCCGCCACGAAATCCGCAATGCGTTCATCCACCCCAGGCCGCAACATATAGAGCATCGGCGCGATCACCAGCTTGTAACGGCGCAGGTCCTGCTCCATATCGATCACGTCCACAGGGATGCCGCGCATCCAGAACGCGCGGTAGTGGCGCTTGCAGGCGTCCAGATAGCCCTTGTCGCCACGGCGCGGGCCTTGCGCGTCGTTTAGCGCCCACAGGTTCTCCCAATCGTAGATGATCGCCACATCGGGGCGCACCGTCGTCCCCACCACAGCGCCCAACTTCTCCAGCTTCACGCCGAGGTCGGCAACGTCGCGGAAGACGCGGGTATTCTCGTGCCCCACGTGATCGACCACCGCGCCGTGGAACTTCTCCGACGAACCGCGGCTTTTGCGCCATTGGAAGTACTGCACCGTGTCCGAGCCGTGCGCAACAGCTTGCAGCGACGAGAGCGCGTGCATACCGGGCCGCTTCACCTTGGCGGCCGGCGTCCAGTTGGTGGCGCTGGGGACACTCTCCAGCAACATAAACGGCTTGCCGCCCTTGAGAGAGCGGTTGATGTCCTGGATGAAAGCCACGTCGGAGGCCAGGGCCACGTCGTCATCTTTGTGCCACAGTGGATAGCTGTCCCATGAGATGACGTCCAGGTGCGGGGCCATCCGCCAGTAGTAGTATTATCAACAGACCATACATCTTGACGGCGCGTTTGGTCATACCATCCCGGCCCACGCGCAAGGCGGAGGCCTGAGCGATGACGTTATTACCGAGTAATAATGCAATAGTTATTATCGGATAATAATGACCTACCCAACTGCCTGCCTAAACGGAGATGTATGTATTTTGGCCTGAAAACCGGCATTTACGGGAAAGACTCAATAGTAAAATCCGCCTGTGCCAACCGCTTGACCTACTCGCAGATATGCGGCGTAAACGAAAGACTGTCAAACGTTGAGAGAGTGATGACTCGGCCGTAGTCGCATAAACAACAAAAAGCCCTGATCACAACGATTGGGGCTTTTCGTTTACCTACGTCCGTTCAGATTCGAACACACTACCTTTCTAGCGTTAGTAGATTTCACATCGTAAAAATACAGCCGCTTTTATCGGGCATCTCGTAGAAGGGTTCGCGGCCCGAAACCTTCATACTTTTTCATACTGCCGGCGAGACACAGTATGAAAAAGTATGAATCGCTCCTTTCGATTGCTGGCGACATCGGTTAATTCGACTCGGCCATA
>MTKY01051379.1_pt1 | contig 29475 bp, 17 predicted proteins | sample 1042731 | NCBI WGS metagenome assembly MTKY01 (sample SAMN06212206, study PRJNA360538) | anaerobic digester metagenome | biome: Wastewater treatment plant; material: sludge; isolation source: anaerobic digester fed with sludge from wastewater treatment plant | place: Denmark: WWTP Soeholt ...
CGCGGGCCGTCGGCGCTGTCGCATGCCAGCCTCAGCAGGGCGTTGACCGCGGCGGCCGCGGCGGGGCTGCCCCCCTTGGTGCCGGGGGCGGTGATCCACTCGCAGTCGAGCGACATCAGCTCGTCGTGGGACTCCGCCGCTCCGACGAAGCCTATGGGCAGACCCACGACCAGTGCCGGACGGCACTTGCCCGCGCGGACCAGGTCGCATATCTCGAAGAGGGCGGTGGGGGCGTTGCCTATAGCCACTATCGCGCCGTCAAGCAGGGGCAGCGCCTTGCGCATGGCAATCCGGGCGCGGGTCGCCCCCTCGGAGCGCGCTCGGGAGACGACGTCCGGGTCGTTGAGGAGGCAGAGCACCTCGTTCCCGCCGTCCTGCTCGCCGCTCAGGCTCGCGGTCGCCCTGGCGGCGGAACCCCGGACCCCCGCCCGCACCATCTCGACGTCCACAACGATCGGCGCCCCGCGCGCAATAGCCTCGACCCCGGCCTCGACCGCGCGAGGGGAGAAGCGCAGGGTCCTTGCCCACTCCGCGTCCGCCGTGGCGTGGGCGACTCTCCTGACGACCCGGGCCGCATCCCCCGGCAATGCGAGGTTGCCTAGAAGTCCGTCCAGTATGCGGAAGCTCTTGGCCTCGATCTCAGAGGGGGACAGGTCCCTGTCCCCCCTGCCGGCCGGCGCGGGCGACGTTCCGTCGATGTCTCGCACATTGCAGTCCATTGAAGCCCCCTGTCCGCGCGCTGCAGGGCGCGCAAAAAAAGATGGACCCCTTCGAGAGTCCATCGGCGGCGTCGGTATAGATAGCGCGGACGGTGCCAGGAGCTTCCGTCCGTCGCGAAAAATACGCAAGATGCCGACCCGAGTCCTCGCGGGTATCGCAACGACGCGCGCCTTCCGGGTATTCTGGCTTTCCCGGCAGGATCAAGACCGACCTGCCGGGGACACAGCGGCGGGACCGCGCCGGATTCTCACCGGTCTTCCCCCGGAAGGGCGCGCACGAGAACAGTTTTGCACTCTGCGAGGACCATCGTAATGCCCAACCCCTCGCCTGTCAATGTCACGGCGGCCCCACTCCAAAAGGCCACGCCCTTTACCTCGTCCCCGCGATTCCCCTTTCCTGTCTGTTTCGTATACCCAGCACACTAATGCGCATGCTATGCTGTGCCGATACGAAGTATAAGAACGTAGTATTTCAGTAAGCTCTGATCAGGTGCGATCTGCTCGTCACAAGCCCCGTTGGTTTCAGCGATCTCCGTAGACGAAAGGGACTTGATCAGAGTTTCTTTCAGACTTGAAAGTATAGCGTTTTGTGGTAAGATCTCATGTATCAGATCCTACCTAGAAGATAGTTTGTCATATTCATTATGAAGTAAAAGATACTATTCCAAAATGTTTAAGAAATTCCATGATATAGGAGGAAAGTTGCGAATTAATTCAACTGAATGTGCACTTGAAAAGACATGAGAATATGCGCTTGAATATCTCATTGGAAAGAAGTGGTACTGTTGGATTGCTGACGGCTTCTCCGTGGTCAACAGATTTGCAGGTCGCGCGAATGCGTTTTATTGGCGTAGTTAATGACGTGATGCGGGGGAGGGTTTTCTTATGAACACCTTAAGGTTTAGATTGGTCGCATCGTTCCTCGCGGTGTCCTTGGCGGCCCTGGCGGTGCTCGGACTGGTTTCGGTCGGCAGCTTCAGGGACGGCCTGGTGTCGACGGCGTGGAAGGAGGGGGAGGCCATCAACTCGGCCCTGTCCCGGGAGCTCGACGCCTACCTGAGGGAGAGGGCGACGGCCATCGAGCTGCAGGCGGAGAGCAAGGCTATAACCTCCATGAACTGGGAGGAGCAGGAGGCCGTGCTGGCCTCTCTGTACTCGAAGTACGGATTCCTCGACGTGTTCGTAGCGGGGGTGGACGGCGAGGCTCACTTCGTCAAAAAGGACACCTCCGGAGTCAACGTCAGGGACAGGGACTACTTCCAGAAGGCCGTAAAGGAGAGAGTCTCAGTCCTGTCCGAGCCGGTTCGGAACCGCGCCACCGGCGTCCTTACCTTCGTCTATGCGTCTCCGATCGTCAGGGACGGACAGGTCGTCGGGGTGCTGGTCGCGTCGGAGAACCTGGACAGTATCGGGAAGATCGTGGCGGGCGTGAAGTGGGGAGACAGGGGCTACTCGTACGTCGTGGACAGGAGCGGATTCCTGCTCGTCCACCCGGTGAAGGAGCTCGTCGGAGAGCTGAACGCGACCGTGGCGAGCGAAAAGGTCCCCCCCGAGCTCGCGGAGGCCACCCGAAACGGGCTGGCCGGAAACAAAGGAAGGCTAAGCTACTTTTTCAACGGCAGGAACCAGATGAACTCGTACTCCCCGGTGCCGAAGACAGGCTGGATGGTTGCGTGCACGACCCAGCTCGAGGAGTTCCTGGCGCCGGTGAGCGCGGTCCAGAAGGTTATACTGCTGGTGATGGGGGTCTCCTTCGTGCTGATCGTGCTGGTCTCTCTGTGGCTCGCGAGCAGCGTGGCCCGGCCGATCAGGATGGTGGCCGCCAAGATGGACGATGTCGCGCACGGCGACCTGACCTCCGGGATAGAGCTTCGAAGCGGCATGAGGGAGGTAAAGCTGCTCGTGGGGGCGGTTAACTCCATGATCTCCCTTGTGTCCGGGTCCATGAGAGAGGTCTTGGACTCGTCGAGGGACGTCCTGAGTCGGGCGGAGGACCTGAGCGCCGCCGCCGAGGAGTCTACGGCTTCCGTCGAGGAGGTGTTCGCCCTCGTTGAGAAGGCCAACTCCAGGACGGAGAGCGCGGCCGCCGCGGTGGAGGAGACCAACGCCGGCGTCGACGAGGTCGCGTCTGCCGCCCAGGCCGCGGCCAAGGCGGCTATGGAGGCGGGCGAGGGCGCCCTGAAGATCGCCTCTATGGCCCAGGACGGCGGGGATTCCGTGAACAGGATGGCCGGCAAGATAACCAGGACCGCCGAGGCAGGCAGACAGGTCGAGGAGGCGGTGAAGAACCTGGCCGGGACCGTGAAGGACATATCCGGCTTCGTCACGACCATCACGCAGATCGCCGACCAGACCAACCTGCTCGCGTTGAACGCCGCGATAGAGGCTGCGCGGGCCGGCGAGGCGGGGCGCGGGTTCGCGGTGGTGGCGGAGGAGGTCCGAAAGCTGGCCGAGGAGTCCAACCGGTCGGCGGGCGAGGTGGAGAAGCTGATCGGGGAGATAGAATCCCGCACGGAGAGCGCGCTCAGGGACTCGGAGAGCTCGGCGGCCGACCTCGAGGAGCTGGTCGCGATGGCCACGGAGACCAGTTCGATCATCAACGACGTGGTCAAGCACGTGAACTCCGTGACGGAGAGCATCCAGACCATAGCCGCCACAGCTCAGGAGCAGTCGGCCAGCGCCCAGGAGATGGCGGCGGGCATGGACCAGGTGAGGAACGTCACGGTCGAGATATCCGACCAGGTGGGCGGCATAACCCGCTCCATGCAGGAGCAGACCAAGGCCACGGAGGCCATAGCGGTGTCGTCGGAGGAGCTGGTCAACCTAGGGGAGCGCCTGCAACAGACGGTGTCGCGCTTCAGGGTGGAGGCGACGGTCTCGGGGCTGGCGATAAAAAAGTAGGATTGGTAATCAGGCTGATAAAATAACACGGGAGAGGCCCGAGGCACGGGCCCCTCCCGTGCGTCTTTTCTCTTGAGCGTGTATAATACATAACAGAAAGAATTTAATCTACGCCAAGGCTGTGATCGAATGAAGGTCCGGGAATTTCTGCTGGAGCGGTATTTCGCGAAGTACGAGTTTACGACGGAGCACATGTTGAGCGCCTCCGACTGCGAGACACTCTCGGTGGTCGAGCTTCTCCAGGGTGCTGACGGCGAGGTGATGGACCTCTGGAACGGGCTTCGGCTTTCCTACACAGAGTCCCGGGGGCACCCGCTGCTTCTGCGCGAGATAGCCGAGCGCGAATCGATGCCGCCTGAGAACGTGCTGGTCATGAACCCGGAGGAGGGGGTGTTCCTCACCCTTAACGCGCTTCTGGACGCCTCGGACCACGTAATAGTCCTGAGCCCGTGCTACCAGTCGCTGTACGAGATTCCAAAATCCATAGGCTGCGAGGTGACGCGCTGGTACCTCAAGAAGGAGGGAGGCGAGTGGCGCTTGGACCTCCGGTTCCTGGAGGAGTCGATCAGGGAGAACACCAGGCTGCTCGTCGTCAACTTTCCGCACAACCCGACGGGTTTCACGCCCTCGCGGGAGCAGATGGACGAGATCGCGGAGCTCTCCGCGAGGCACGGATTCTTCGTCTTCTCCGACGAGATGTACCGCGGGCTGGAGTTGTCGACCGCGACACTCCCGTCCGCGTCTTCGTACATCCGAAGGAGCGCGTCCCTTGGCGGCCTGTCCAAGGCCTGCGGCCTGCCCGGGCTCAGGATAGGCTGGGTATCCTCCCATGACTCGTGGCTGCTGAACAGGATAGCCACGCTGAAGGACTACACCTCCATATGCGCGTCGGCGCCGTCGGAGATTCTGGCCATTGCGGCGTTGAGGCGCTACGACGAGCTGACCGGGAGGTGCAGGGGTATCGTGAGGGGCAACCTCGAGCTGGCTAGGACCTTCTTTAAAGAGCGTGACGGGCTGTTCGAATGGTACGAGCCCTCCGGGGGGTCGACCGCCTTCCCGAGACTGCTGGGCGAGCCTGCCAGGGGTTTTTGCGACCGCGCCGTCGCGGAGCACGGCCTCCTGATCCTGCCCGACAGCGTGTTCGACGTGGACTGGAACCACTTCAGGATAGGCCTTGGAAGGTCGTCGTTCCCAGAGGCGCTCTCGGTCCTCGGGCGCATGCTCTCCGACCGCGCACAAGGCCGGTGGACGGGGGCGTGATGGCCGTGGGAGTGCGAGACGAGACGGCACGGGAGGATATGTTTCCGCACGACTGGGAGAACATGTTCTTCTACTGCGACGACCCGCAGAGGACCAGGCGCTACATGGAGATCATCAAGGCTGTCTTCGACAACACCGTGGAGGGGATAGTTATAACCGACGCGGCCGGCACGATTCGCATGGTCAACTCCGCCTTCAGCGCCATTACCGGTTACTCGAGGGAGGAGATAATCGGCGGGAATCCGCGCGTGCTGAAGTCCGACCGTCAGCCAAAGGAGTTCTACGACGAATTCTGGCGGCGACTGAGGACCGAGGGGCGCTGGGAGGGGGAGATCTGGAACCGCCGAAAGAGCGGAGAGGTCTACCCTGAGTGGATGGTGTGCACGGCTCTGTTCGACGAAAAGGGCGAGCCCGAGTACTACATATCCGTGTTCAACGATCTGTCCGAGGTCAAGTTCAAGGACGCGCAGATCGAGCTGCGGTCAAACTACGACGTCCTCACCGGACTGCCGAACAAGGAGACCTTCCGCGCCCGCCTGGCGGAGGAGATCCGCCGGGCGGGCGACGCCAGGCGCTTCGCGGTCCTTGTGTTCGACATAAACAGGTTCAAGAACGTAAACGACACGCTGGGGCACTTCATCGGAGACGCGCTCCTGAAGAGCGTCGGAGTGTTCCTCGCCGACTGCGCCGGGGAGGGGTCGACTGTCTCGCGCATCGGCGGCGACGACTTCCACATCCTGTTGCCCGAGGCGAGGACCCCGGAGGAGATAGCCGCCAGGGTGAAGAAACTGATCGCTTGCCTTCGCGAGCCGATGGAGGTGGAGGGGTACAAGCTGTTCGTCAGCGCCAGCATCGGGATAAGCGTCTACCCGGACGACGGCACGGACCCCGACGAGCTGCTGAAGAGGGCCGACATCGCCATGAGCAAGGCCAAGGAGGGCGGCATCAGCAGTTTTCGCTTCTTCACCGAGGAGCTGGAGAGGCACGCGTCCCTGCGGCTGACCCTTGAGAACGCCCTGCGCGAGGGGCTGGACAGGGATGAGTTCCTGATGCACTACCAGCCGAAGTACTGCATCAGGCGCGGCCACCTGTCCGGCGCCGAGGCGCTGCTGCGGTGGAGCAGGCCCGACGGGCTGGTGGGCCCCGCCGACTTCATCCCCCTCGCGGAGGAGACCGGGCTCATCCTGCCGATGGGCGGGTCGGTGTTCCGCATGGTCTGCTCCCAGATAGCCGAATGGAGGGAGAACGGTGGCCCCGAGGGCGAGGTGGCCGTGAACCTGTCGCCCCGGCAGTTTCACCAGGGCAACCTCCTGACCAGGATCAGCGCCCTTCTGAAGGAGTACGCCATCCCCCCGTCGTCGATCGGGATCGAGATCACCGAGTCCGGGATCATGGAGAACCTGACCGACTCGATAAAGGTGCTGACGGGCCTTAAGGACCTTGGAATGACGATATACATAGACGACTTCGGCACCGGCTACTCCTCGCTGAACTACCTGAAGCGCCTGCCGATCGACGCCCTTAAGATCGACAAGAGCTTCATCGACGGGGTGCTGGAGGACACGAACGACTCGGCCATAGTGCGGGCCGTCATTGGGATAGCCCGCTCGCTGGGACTTCGCGTGGTGGCGGAGGGGGTCGAGACGCGAGAGCAGCTGGAGTTCCTGCGACAGAACGGGTGCGACGAGATACAGGGATACCTCCTAAGCAGGCCTCTTCCACCACGTGATTACAAGGACTTCTGCAATACCAGCATCCCGAGCTTCTTCGGCTGGTTCAGCGGCTACACCTTCTGCTGAGGAGAACGACCCGCGCTTGCGACGGGTCTCATGAATCGACGATAGTGGCCGCCCGGAAGAACCTGAAGGATTTGCGGGTGTAGACTTTGCGGGCGTGAAGGCGAGGGGTGTCGAGCCGTGCAGATGATGAAGAGTGTGCCGGTCGAGGAGCTTTACATGTACAGGGGACAGGTGGTGGAGGACGTGATGTCCGCCACGGGCGCACTGCTCCTGCCGAGGGGGGGCGATTTAAAGACTCTGCTGGACTCGAACCCGTCCGTACTTCAAAGCCTGGTGCAGTGGGGTATAAAAACGGTCCTGATCAACATCCCCTTCGACCTGTCGGAGGATGTTTTCGAGAAAATCGTGGACAGCATCCACCCCAGGATGCGCGCACTGGAGGCGCGGATCGCACGAGGAGCGATCATGCAGGTCGAAAAGGTGTACCGCACGATCTCGGATAACGGCTCGCTCGGCGACGGGGCCTACGAGCTCGCCAGGCAGGCCTCTCTCCTGGCGGAGGAGGTGGCGAAGGCGCCGCAGATAGTCCACTGCCTGGGCAGGGTACGCGACATCGACGAGTACACCTACATACACTCCCTGAACGTGGGGTTGCTGTCGGGGTACCTGGCGAGCAGGCTCAAGCCGGGGGACAGGGAGTTCGTGACGACCATAACCTATGGCGGACTCCTGCACGACATAGGCAAGGCTCTGGTCTCCCAGGAGGTGCTCAACAAGCCTGGCAGGCTGACGGTAAGCGAGTACGAGGAGATGAAGAGGCACTCGGTCCTCGGGCACGAAATTGCGTTGAACTCGGGCATAACGGATTCCAGAATCCTCGTTTCCGTGAGGAATCACCACGAGCGCTGGAACGGCGAAGGGTACCCCGACGGCCTCGAGGGCGCCTCGATTCCGCTGTACGCGCGCATCATGGCGGTGGCGGACGTCTTCGACGCTCTCACGTCCAAGAGGGTCTACAAGGGACCCAGCAGCAGCAGGGATGCCGTGTCGATGATTTTGGAATCCTCCGATGAGAGCTTCGACAGGAGCATAGTAAGGCTGCTGCTGCTGTCCGTGGGGCTTTACCCGCCGGGGACCGTGGTGGAGCTGTCCGATTCGAGCGTGGGCGTCGTGGTGGGCGCCAGGGACTCGGACCTGCTTCGCCCCCTGGTCTACATCAACGTGGACGACAGGGGCAGGCGGGCGCCGGACGGGATCATAGTGGACCTTTCGCAGCAGGAACACCTGTACGTCCGACGAGCGCACTACGATGCGGGGAAGGGGATCCACTATACTTAAATCGGGCTGGGGCATCGGTTGAATACCGGCCGCTGCGGGCATCCCGAGGCCGACGTCCGGAGGTGCGCGCCGAGGCCCGCGTCACGCGCCGGAGGTCCTCTCTATCTCTCCTATCCTCTCCTCGAACCCGTAAATTGTCGGGTCGATATCGTCCACTGCTGAATTCAGCTCTCTCATGGACCGGAACGAGTAGTTTTTGGGCATCCTGTTGGCGAAGCGCTTAACCTTCAGCAGGGCCTGCAGGTAGTTCCTCTCGAACGGCAGGATCGACTGCGCCGCCATCAGAGCGCTGGGGGCGCTCTCGGTGTGGAACAGGAAGGCCATCTCGAGGTTCTCCTCTATCTCCATTTCGTCGTACCACAGGGCCGACAGGGTCCTCCGAAAGGCCTTCCTCTCGTCGTCGCGCACCATGCCGGACATTGCCCGGTCGATCCGCTTCAATCCCGCATGCACCTGGCTCTTTATCCTCCTCTCGCTCTGCCTGGGCAACGAGTAGAGTGCGATGTACTCGGCCTCCGCCTCCGGGATGACCTCCTTGCGCAGCAGCCTGCCGTACGACGGGCGCAGCAGGATGTTCGCGCTCTCGGGGGAGGCGTTCATCAGCCCCTCGAAGACCTTGCCGGTGGAGAAGCCTCGCCTCTCGAACGGGGACCTCTCCAGCCAGGTGACGAAGCCCGGGTTGAACAGCCCCTTGCGCCCCGCCCTCCCCGCCATCTGCAGGAACTCGTTCTTCGAGATCGGGGAGTCCGAGTGGTAGCGGACGAGCTGGGCGAATACGACGGTCTCGGCGGGCAGGTTGACGCCCAGAGCCAGCGCGTTGGTGCCGCAGACCACGTCCAGGATCCTCTCCCTGAAGGCGGACTCGACCAGGATCTTCTCCTTCGGCAGCATGCCCCCGTGGTAGATTCCCACGCCCTTGTACAGGGGCTGCTGCACCTTGGGGACGCCCAGGATGGAGGCGAGCTCCCCCAGTCGCTCTCGACCGTGGGAGGAGATGCCCTCCCTCTCGCCTGCGACCATGTAGGCGAGCTCGGTGGCCCCCTTCTGGGAGAACAGGAAGACAAGGGCGTTCTTCACCGTGTCGATCCGCGCCGGCCTCTCCGAGACGAAGATCAGCTCGGTCTCGCGCCTCTTGTTCTCGTACAGCAGGAACGGTCTTCCGGTGGTCCTCTCGAGGTACCTGCATACGGAGCGCGCACCCCCAAGGGTGGCCGACATGACCAGCATCATGGTCGACTCGTCGGCGTTCCTGATGCCGTCGATGTAGGCGCGCGCGCGGTCCGGGTCGTCGAATATGTAGTGGAACTCGTCGACGATCAGCTTCTGCCCCGGGACTCTCGCGTACTTGAGAGTGTAGATCTCCTGGGTGCAGCACACTATGCGGGCGTCCTCGTTCTTCTTGAAGTCCCCCGTCTCGATGCCGACGTCCAGCCCCAGACGCCTGAGGTCGAGGTAGCGCTCGTTGCTCAGCGCCTTTATCGGCGCGGTGAATATGATCCGCCCCCCGTCTGGAAGGACGGGCAACCCGTCCTCGCCCAGCAGGCCCGCCCAGAGGTAGGCGACCATCGTCTTGCCGGAGCCGGTCGGCGCGGACAGGACCGCACTCCTCCCGCGAATCGCATCGAACGCCCACTGCTGCCATGGGTAGAATGATATGCGCGCCAGGGTCAATCCCTCCCGGGGAACTCTTCTCGATAAGCTGACGGCCAACCTGTCAACCTTCCATTTCATGATATCATAATCGGATTGCAACTGCCCTCCGGGAGCCGTCCTGGCACGGCCGCCGACTGCGGAGGGCGCTTGCGGCCGAGGACGAAAAAACTACACACATGCGGAGGGATAATCCACGATGGCGGAGTTTTATATTGTCGTTCAGGGGGGGGAGGAGGCGCCCGCCGATTACTGCGTGTACTCCCTGGAGCCTCGCGCCCCATTTGTATCGAGGCGCAGGGAGTCCGCCTTTTGGAGCAGGACGGGCGAGGAGGTGGCCGATGCGGCGGCCCTGGCGGGGCTTCCGTTCGAGTCGGCCGAGCTGTTCTTGAAGAGGGCCCGGCGGGCCCCTGGCAAGAGGATCTCCCTGTGCAGGGCGGTCCGGGGCGAGGAGCTCGTCCCGGACGGGGAGGCGGCCGCCAGGGCGGCGGAGATAGCCGAGCGCAACAGGGCGGCGCTCCCGGACGCGGGCGAGGAGATGCTGTCGGCCGAGGAGCTTGAGGCGATGCTCGGCATAATTCCAGGCGACGAATCGTGACGTTGAGCACTGCCTTCCAGCTTTTCGGCGGTGTGGGGCTCTTTTTGTACGGCGTCAAGCTGATGAGCGAGTCGCTGCAGAATATCGCGGGCGACAGGATGCGGAGGTTGATAGGCTCCCTTACCAGGACCCCGGTGATGGGGGTGGCCGTGGGCGCTCTCGTGGCCATGCTGATCCAGAGCAGCAGCGGGGCCACGGTCATGACGGTGAGCTTCGTGCACGCCGGGCTCATGTCGCTGAAACAGGCGGTGGCCGTGATCATGGGCGCGAACATCGGCACTACCGTCACTGCCCAGATCGTGGCGTTCGACGTCGAGGACTTCTCCCTGCCGGTGCTGGGGGTCGGAGTTCTCCTGGTGTTCTTTGGCAGGTCGAAGCGCTGGAGGTACGCGGGGCACGGGCTGATCGGCTTCGGCCTGCTCTTCCTCGGCATGCGGACCATGAAGGACTCCATGTCCTTCCTGCAGGACAGCCGCGACCTGTTCCTGATGTTCGACTCGTCCCCGCTCCTCGGAGTGTTGGCGGGCACGGTGCTTACGATGCTGGTGCAGGCCAGCTCCGCCACCATAGGCCTGACGATGGCGATGGCGGCGCAGGGGCTGCTCTCGCTGGAGGCGGCGCTCCCCATACTGCTGGGGGACAACATAGGCACCACGATAACCGCCGTCCTGGCGTCCCTCGGGTCGAACCGCTCGGCGAAGCAGGCGGCGGCTGCCCACGTGCTGTTCAACGTAATCGGGGCGGCCATATTCCTGACATTCCTGCCGCTGTACGCCTCCGCGGTTGAGACCACGTCGGGGGACATCGTCAGGCAGATCGCCAACGCTCATACGATCTTCAACGTCGCCAACACTCTGCTGTTCCTGCCTGCAATACCCCTGTTCGTCCGGATAATCCGTCGCGTGATCCCCGACCGGGAGGACGCGGTGATCGCCGGGCCGGTCTACCTAGACATTAAGCTGCTCTCGGCGTCGCCCTCGGCGGCGGTAGGTGCGGTCAAGAAGGAGATCCTGCACATGGGCGGGATAGCAAGGTCGATGCTGGCGGACGTCCGGGCGGCGTTCACGAACAACGACCCATCCATGATCGAGGAGGTTGCCCGGAAGGAGAGGGCGGTCAACGAGATAAACCGTGCGATATCGGCGTACGCCTGCGAAGTATGGCAGTGCGACCTTTCCGCGGACCTGTCGACCGTGCTCGGGTCGTACGTGAACGCGACCGGGGATGTCGAGAGGATCGGCGACCATGCCACGAACCTGATCGAGCTGTACGAGTACAACCTGGACAACAGGGTGGAGTTCTCGGCCGTGGCCTGGGCCGAGTTCGACGAGATGTACGACCTTGTCGAGCGTGCAGTCCGCGTCAGCATGGAGTCGCTGGACGAGGAAAGCGTGGAGAAGGCGGCGGAGGTGGACGTGCTGGAGGACCAGGTCGACCTGAAGGAGAAGCTTCTCAGAAAGAACCACATCCTGCGCCTTAACAGGGGGGAGTGCACCCCCGCTGGAGGAGTGGTGTTCATCGACATACTCAGCAACCTTGAGCGCGTGTGCGACCACGCGCACAACATTTCGCTGGTGTCTTTCGACATCTCAAGGCTCGGCGACTGACTTGGCTTTTGCTATAATATGGCTTCGGGAGATATATTGCGCGAGGTTTTGTGAAGAATCGAACGGGGGAGTTGCGCTTTGAGGATGAACGCACCGTCTCGGGAGGGTTTCGCCTCGGTCGGCAGAACGAGGCTGTTTCTGTCGGGCCTCTGCTTTGCGCTGGCCCTGGCAGCAGGCCTCGCATTCCTCCCCGCGTCGTTCGACGCCAGGGGCGCGCGAAGGCAGGGTCAGCTCGTGGCGGAGGTCCGCTTCGTAAATGTTACCCTGGCCCGCACCGCGCTGGAGGACAGGATAACGTCCGCGGTCGCCCAGCAGCGCTTCCTGATGGATCACCTCGTCCTGGACAGGGACGCGCCGCTGGACGACGTGCAGCGGTCGCTGCTCGGATCAATATATAACACCCCCGACGTCCTAGGCTACTACCTGTTGCCGCTCCCAAACCAGCCGCAAAGGCGGTTCAGCGCGTTCAGATCCACCCCGCAGGGCGACGCAGCCAGGGATTTCGCGAGGATCCTGGCCTACAAACTGGAGGAGGACGCGACCCCGTTCGTGGAAGGACGGCAGCAGACGCGCCGGTTCATGCCGTCCTCCAGGGTGAACATGCTGGCCCTCGTCGAGACGGCGCCGGGTAGGTCGGTCACCTGGCATTCGATAGCCGTATTGAACCTGGCGCCGTTCCTCGCTCGCTTCGTCGAGCCCCTGGAGACGAGCGCGGAGGGTGGGTTTTTCGTCGTCGCGTCCGACGGCACGATAATTGCCCACAAGGACGGGACGTTGGTAGGCAAGAACGTCGAGGACCTGTCCTCCGGGGAGGGGGAGGGCCTGCGCGAGTTCTGGGGGAGGGCGAGTCAGGCCTTCTCCGGCATGGAGGTAGTGGAGGCGCCGCTCTCCTCCCTGATCGGCTCGGAGCGCAAGAGCATCGTTTGGAACTCCCTCAGGATGGGGGATGAAAGGGTGTTCATCGGCTCCTACGCCCCGGCAGAGGGTGGCGGAGCCGCCTCGTCGGAGCCGGGTGCGCTTTCGCGACCGCTATCCGTGGTGCTGCCGTTTCTTCTGGTCCTGGCCGGCATCCTTGTCCTGACGGCGGGGAGGAGACCCGGTGGTGGAGAGAGAGGCCTTTCGAGGGTGCCGTCCCTGGACGACGCGCCGGTCGCCGCCGCGCTGCTGGACGTCAAGGGTGCCGTACTGTACTCGAACGACGCACTCATTGCAATGACCGGCCGAACAAGGGAGCAGCTCAGGATGCGCACCATCTTCGACCTGGCCGGAGAGACCCCCCGGGAGGAGAAGGACCGGGTAAGGGAGGCGCTCCGCGTCGGAGCCCGGTCATCCGGGTTCGAGATGCTGTTCTCGAACAGGGAGGCTGATCCCTCGCCGGCCGCCGACAGCTTCTGGGGCCTGGTGTCGCTGAGCTCGCCGGGGGACGGCTTCCCTGCGGGCAGCATGCTCGCGCTCGTCTCCGACATATCGGAGCTCAGGCAGGCGCGCCTGACGTTGAGGCACAACGCCGAGGCCTTGGACGCAGGCAAGAGCGAGCTGGAGCACCTGGCGGCAAGTCAGGCGGCCTTCCTGAACATGCTGACCAGGTTCTCCGAGTGCAGCTCGATAGAGGAGCTCTTCGACGTATTGTCCGAGCACATGATGCCCATCATCCAGTTCCGCTGTCTGACCCTTTACATCAGGAGCTCGAGGGACTCCTCCTTCTCGGTGATAGACACCGGGGGGGACGTGGTCCAGTCGAATCAGACCGACTTTCTCGACAATAAAAAGGGAGTCCTGGGGCATGTCGCCGAGACCGGAAAACCCTACCTGATGGGCGACGCATCGGTGGACCCCTACTTTATCCCGCACTCCCGCGAGGTGCAGTCGGCCGTGTTCGCCCCGGCCCTGTACAAGGACTTCCTGTGGGGAGCGCTGATACTCGACAGCGAGAGGAAGTTCGCCTTCGCGGCCAGGGACAGGGATATGCTGAGCATCGTGGCCTCGTACGTCGCGCTTCACGCGGAGGAGTTCTCCGTCAGGAGGGAGCTGGACAAGAAGGCTGTCCAGCTGCGCTTCCTGCATGGAGTGGTGCAGAAGATAGCGGCGGAGCGGGACAACGAAACCCTGGCGAGCAATATCGTGGACGTGCTGTGCGACGAGCTTCACTTTCCGGATGCCCGCTTCTACACCCCCGCGCCGAAGGGAGGGGGCGCGCCGGTCCAGGCGGCGGGGCGAGCGTCGAGCGACTGCGCGGAGTGCGCCAGGGGGTTCGAGCTGGAGGCGAGCGCCGCGATGAGAAGCAGGACCCTGGTGGAGAGGATGGAGAACGGCAAGGTGATGGTGCTGGCCGTCCCTCTCGTCTTCGAGAACGAGGTGTTCGGCGCGCTGGCCGCGAGGCACGGGGCGGGTTTTTCCGCCTCGGACCGCGAGCTCCTGGAGATAACCGCGGAGCACATGACGACCTTCTGGGCGCTTAACAACCTGATAGCGAAGCGCCGCCATGAATCGCTGGTCGACCCCCTGACCCAGGTGTGGAACAGGCGCTACATAATGCAGAGGCTTAACGAGGAGAGCTCTCGCATCAGCAGGACGAGCGGCAGGGGCGCGGTAGTGCTGGTCGACCTCGGCGACTTCAAGATGATAAACGACAGGTACGGCCACATGGTCGGAGACGAGGTTCTGCGCGTCACCTCCGAGACGATGAGCAAGAACCTGCGCGATTACGACATGATAGGCCGCTACGGCGGCGACGAGTTCCTGGTGTACCTGCCCGACGCATCCAGGCAGGGGGCCGAGGCGATCATGGATCGAATGGAAAAAGAGGTGGGGAGGCAGATCATCGACGGCTTCGACGGCGCCGTGATCCTCGACTACGGGATCGCGGTCTGCCCCGAGGACGGACCCGTCATATCGGACGTGGTCAGAATAGCCGACATGAGGATGTACAAGAACAAGGAGAGGAGAAAGGCGGGCCTCGCCCGATGACGGCCGGCCTGATGCCGGATTTCGCGGCAAAGTCGTCTCGAACCGTGTCATGTTGATAGATCTGTCCGCGCTCCACAATCAGAAGATCCTCGTCGTCGAGGATTCCCCCAGCCAGAGGCTGATGATATCGCAGCACCTGAGAAGATGGCGCTACGATGTGGCCGAGGCCGCGGACGGCGCCGAGGCCCTCGCCCTTTTCAAGTCCGACGGGCCGTCCATCGTGGTCACAGACCTTGAGATGCCCGTGATGGACGGCTTCCGCCTGATAGAGGAGATTCGCAAAGTCGAGGCGTCCCGCACCTACATCATAGTGCTCAGCGCCACCGAGGCGAAGCGAATGGTGGTGACGGCTCTCGCGCTCGGGGCGGACGACTACCTCGTGAAGCCATACCATCCGGACGAGCTGCGCGTAAGGCTGGCGGGTGCGGAGAAGATGTTGCAGCTCCAGAACCAGGAGCTGCTCATATTCGCCATGGCCCAGCTCGTCGACATGCGCAGCTCGGAGACTGGAGCGCACCTCGAGAGGGTCCAGTTCTTCTGCAGACGGCTGGCCGAGGGGCTGGCCGCCGAGGGAGAAGCCGGGATCACGCCGGCCTGGATATCGTCGCTGGTGTCGATGGCCCCGCTGCACGACATCGGCAAGATAGGAATCCCCGATGCCATTCTCAACAAGCCGGGCAGGCTAACCCCCGAGGAGTTCGAGGTCATGAAGGGGCACGTCGGGATCGGCGTCTCGGTCATCTCGCGGATCTACGAGCGCACGCGCTACGCCCCGTTCGCCTTCGCCATGGACATCATAGGCACCCACCACGAGAAGTGGGACGGGAGCGGCTACCCCGGTGGACTGGCGGGGGAGGAGATCCCCCTGTGCGGCCGGATTGTAGCACTGGCAGACGTGTTCGATGCGATAAGCAGCCACAGGGTGTACAAGCCTGCCTATCCAAGGGAGAGGTGCTGGGACATAATCAACGCGGGAAGGGGCGCTCACTTCGACCCGCGCCTGGTCGACGTGTTCAACAGTATGGAGATGGACATGTGGGAGGTCGTCGAGGAGATGCGCGATGCGAGCCATTGAGCCTCTCCGGCATCTCGAGCGCGCCGCCGCGTGGTTGCGGCGCCTCGTCGGGCGTTTCTCGCTGAGAAGCGTGATCCTGGCGACTTTCACCGTCCAGGTGCTGTTGCTGGCCTCATTCCTGGGGTGGAGGTTCATCAGGACGTCGAGGGAGAGCGCCGACGCGCTCGCCCTTCGCCTAGGGCGCGAGGTGGCCTCGAGGATCGCAGAGCGCGTGGAGTCCTGCATGTCGATTCCCCTCTTAGTAAACAAGCTTAACAGCGACGCCATGACCTCGGGAAGGGTGGACCTGTCCGACCCGCGCAGTTGGCAGCCCTTCTTCTCGCAGACCATCCGCACATTTCCACAGATTGCATACACTTTCGTAGGCACCCCCGATGGCGAGTTTCGCGGGGCGAGAAGGTACAACGGGGAGGTCGAAGTCTTCACTGCGAGCCCGGTGGACACGGAAGGGGCCTCGGTCTACTACAGGACCGACGACGACGGGCTGGCCACGGAGCGTACCGCCTCGTACCCGGACTTCGACCCCCGCACTCGCAGGTGGTACACGGACGGCGAGAAGGCCGACGGAGCCGCTTGGAGCGAGATATACCGCCACTTCGTGCTCGAGGACCTGACCATAACGGCGGTGCTGCCCCTTAGGTCGCGGGACGGGTCGCTCTCCGGGGTGCTCGGCGCCGACATCACCCTCTCGTCCATCAACAGTTTTCTCAAAGAGCTAAAGGTGGGCGCGGAGGGGGAGATATTCATCTTAGACCGGGACGGCCTGCTCGTCGCCGACTCTACCTCGGAGAGCCCCTTCGTCGCTCGCGGTGGTCTTTACGTCCGCACTGCCGGGGTCGAGTCGAAGAACCCGGCCATTCACAGGGCGGCCGTCGAGATGGGGCGCCATAAGACGGACGATGGCGAGCTCGGCCTTCTGGCGGTCGAGAGAGAGTCGGGGGTAAGGGCCTACGTCAGGACGATGCAGTTCAAATCTCTGGGGCTAGACTGGGTAATAGCCGTGGTAATGCCCGAGAGCGAGTTCATCGGTCCTGTCGAGTCGATGGCTCGTTCCGCAGTCCTCGTGACGCTGGCGGTGCTGCTTTTGTCGCTTTTGAGCGGGGCGCTGATCTCCGGCTGGGTCTGCCGCCCGCTGTCGGACCTGTTGCGGTCGGCCCGGGCCCTGACCCGGGGCGACTGGAGAATGCCCGCGCCATTGGACAGAAAGGACGAGGTGGGCGAACTCTACCGGTCGTTCAGGCTCATGGCGGAGCAGCTGTCGAACGCGTTCTCCGACCTGGAGGAGAAGGTGCGCGCGAGGACGGCCGAGCTGGAGGAGAGGAACAGCGAACTGGCAAGGGCGATGGCCGAGTCCGAGTCCCTCGCGGAGGCGGCTAACCAGGCCAACAGGGCCAAGAGCACTTTCCTCGCCACCATGAGCCACGAAATACGCACCCCCTTGAACGCTGTGCTCGGGTTGAGCGACCTGGTGCTCGCGTCCGATCTGAACGGGGAGCAGCGCAAGTACGTAAAGCTGATCCAGGAATCCTCTGAATCCCTGCTCGAGATCATAAACGACATCCTGGACCTCGCGAAGATAGAGGCCGGAAGAATGGAGATCGAGAACGCGCCTTTCGGGCTGGCCAGGATGATCGAGCAGGTGATGGCAGTGGCTCGACCCCTGGCGGAAAAGAAGGAGCTCGTCCTGTCATCGTCGATCGCCCCCGGCCTCCCGGCGTTTCTCCTGGGGGACTCCCTGCGCATCCGACAGGTGCTCGTCAACCTTGTCGGAAACGCGGTAAAATTCACGGTGGCCGGATCGGTTAAACTCTTAGCGACCTCCGAGGGCGAGGCCGAGGGAGCGGTGAGCGTAGCGTTCATCGTCAGGGACACTGGCGTCGGCATCCCGCCCGACAAGGTCGCGATGCTGTTCGAGTCCTTCACCCAGCTCGACATGTCCACGACTCGAAAGCACGGCGGGACGGGCCTCGGCCTGTCGATATCGCGGTCGCTGGCCAGGATGATGGGCGGCGATATCACCGTGCGTTCGGAGGTCGGCGTCGGCAGCGAGTTCCGCTTCGCAGTCCCGTTGCGGCCGCAGCCGGACGTGCCCGAGGAGGGCGACGCGCTCGACGAAACCCTTCCCGAGGTGCGCTTCAGGGGGAAAGTCCTGGTCGCGGAGGACAACTCCGTGAACGCAATGATGGCCGAGGCCATGCTGAGCAGGGCCGGGGTCGAGTCGCGCCGCGCTTCGAACGGGCTCGAGGCGATCGAGATGTGGCGCAAGGAGAAGTTCGACCTGGTGCTGATGGACTGCGAAATGCCCGTGATGGACGGCCTGGAGGCCGCAGGCGTGATTCGATCGGAGGAGAGGGGCGGTGAGTCCGTTCCGATAGTCGCCCTGACGGCGTTCGCCATGAAGGGGGACCGGGAGAGGTGTCTGGCCGCGGGCATGACGGACTATGTCGCGAAGCCCCTGCGCGCGAGGGCACTATACCCGCTGCTGGCCCGCTACCTTGGAGAGGCCGTCGAGTCCCCGCCTGAACACCGCGCAGAGAACGGAGAGCAGGGCGAGCGCGATCGTTGGAGAAGCGCTCTGACGAGGCTGCTTGACGAGCTCGACGGTGACCTGCAGGATTTGGAGGAGGTAAAATCCGCTTTCGTCGGCGAGATACGCGAGCTTTTGCCGGAGCTTGACTCGAACCTTGCGGAGGGCGACGGCGAGGGCGCGGGCCGCCGTCTGCACCGGATCAAGGGGATGCTCTCCTACCTTGCGGGGGAGGGGGAGGTCTCCATGTTCAGCGACTTGGAGAGGGCCGCTAGGATGTCCATGCTGAAGGAGGACGACCCCGCCCTTGCGGAGGCGCGCGGGCTTCTCGAACGTCTCGCGGCCTTTCTCGAGGGCGCGTCGCCGGGCGAGTGAAACACCCTGACGAATGCACCCCTCTGCGTTTTGTCGAGACAGGCCCGTCGGCTCCGCATTCCGACGCGAGACGATTGTCGACCCCTGCTTTCGCGCTTTACGTTGTACACGTTTCAATGTTATCATGCTCCGTGAGGCGAAATTTCCAAACAGGAGGTTTTTTCAATGGCCGGCAGGATAATCGAGTGTGTTCCCAACTTCAGCGAGGGGCGTCGCCAGGATGTGATAGAGGCCATAGTGGCCCCGTTCAAGACCACGAGGGGCTGCGGTCTTCTCGATTACAGGGCGGATGCCGACCACAACAGGCTGGTGGTCAGCCTGGCGGGCGCCCCCGAGCCAGTCCAGGAGGCCCTTCTAAAGGCCGCGGCCGTGGCGGTGAGGGAGATCGACATGAACAGCCACCAGGGGGCTCACCCCAGGATAGGCGCGGTCGACGTGATACCCTTCACGCCGGTGAGCGGCATCTCGATGGAGGAGTGCGTGGCCCTGTCCCACTCCTTTGGCGACCGCTACTTCAACGAACTTGGCGTGCCGGTGTACTACTACGAGGACTCCGCGAGGAGGCCCGAGCGCAAGCGGCTCGAGGTGATCCGCAAGGGGCAGTACGAGGCGCTCAAGACGGAATCCGTCAACCCGGACCGGAATCCCGACGTCGGCGGCCCGGCCCTGCACCCGACCGCGGGTGCCACGGTGGTTGGAGCGCGCAGGTTCCTGGTCGCGTTCAACGTGAACCTGAACACCGCCGACGAGGAGATCGCGAAGAGGATAGCCAACTGCGTGCGCGCCTCCAGCGGCGGACTCTGTCACGTGAAGGGGATGGGAGTGGCGCTTCACGAGCGGGGGATGGCCCAGGTGAGCATGAACATAGTCGACTTCGAGAAGAACGCGGTCTACAGGGTGCTGGAGCTGATCCGCATGGAGGCCCGCCGCTGGGGGGTCGAGGTGGTCGAGACCGAGATCTACGGCATGATACCGGCGCTGGCCATGCTGGAGAGCGCAGCCTACTACCTCCAGGTCAAGGATTTCGACCCCATGCAGGTGCTGGAGCTCAAGCTGCTGGCGGGCGGTGAAGTCGAATGACCGTGAAGATCTTCCGCAACGCCCGCATCTACACCCCCGTGGGAGACGCCCCTTCTCGGGGCCTGGACCAGGGGATGATTCATATCCTGGAGAGAGGGGCCCTCATCAGCAGCGACGGGATTATCTCCGCGGTCGGGCCGGAGGAGGAGGTCCTGGCGCTTCGGCAAGCGGGGGACGCTGAAGAGGAAGTGGACTGCGGCGGCTGCTGCGTCATACCCGGCTTCGTCGACCCTCACACCCACATGTGCTTCGCGGCCCGCCGCGAGGAGGAGTTCTCCATGAGGCTGGCCGGGGCTGCCTACCTCGACATACTGAAAAAGGGGGGCGGTATACTGTCGTCGGTCCGGCACGTCCATGCCGCGTCGGAGCAGGAGCTGTTCGAGAGGACCAGGGCGCTGGCCCTCTCCGCCCTGTCGTTCGGAACCACCACGGTGGAGATCAAGAGCGGCTACGGCCTCGACACCGAGAGCGAGCTCAAGATGCTGTCGGTCATAAGGCGGGTCGGACGCGAGACCCCGCTGCACGTCGTGCCGACCTTCATGGGGGCCCACGCGGTCCCCGAGGCGTACAGGGGCGACGTCGACGGGTACGTTGATCTGCTCGTGAACGAGATGCTCCCGGCCGTGGCCGAGCAGGGCGTCGCGCTGTTCAGCGACGTGTTCTGCGAGGAGGGGGTCTTCTCGCCGGGACAGGCGCGAAGACTGCTGGTGGAGTCGCGCAGGCGCGGACTGGGATTGAAGGTCCACGCTGACGAGGTCCACGACACCGGTGGCGCCGCGTTGGCGGCCGAGCTCGGAGCCATTTCCGCGGAGCACCTGCTGGCGGCGAGCGACGAGGGCATCAGGGCCCTGGCGGCGAGCGGCACGATAGCGGTCCTGCTTCCCGCTACCGCCTACAGTCTTCGCAAGCCCTACGCCCGCGCGCGCGCCATGATCGACGCCGGTGTCCCCGTGGCGCTTGCGACCGACTGCAACCCTGGTTCGTGCTTCACCGAGTCCATGCCTTTCGTCTTCGGACTGGGCGTCATGGGGATGGGGCTGTCGGTGGGGGAGGCCCTCGTCGCTACGACAAAGAACAGCGCTCACGCGGTAGGACTGGGCGCGGTGTGCGGCACTCTCGAGCCCGGGAAGAACGCGGATCTGCTCGTCCTCGACGGCGATACGCCGGCCATACTGGCCTACCACGCGGGGGTCTCCCCCGTGAAGAGAGTCTACAAGAAGGGGGAAAGGGTTGTATGCACGGCATGAACGCTGACATCGTCCGTCTTGACGGAGTTTCGCTCACCCTCGAGGACGTGGTGCGGGTGGCCCGCGGAGAGGGCATGGTCGAGCTGGACGCGGAGGCCGCCAGGAGGGTGGAGGCCTCGTCCGCCGTGGTCAGGGCGTGGGAGAACTCCGACGACGTGGTGTACGGGGTCACCACCGGATTCGGCGACCTGGCGACCGTCAACATCTCGCGCAAGGACAGGAGGCTGCTGCAGGAGAACCTGCTGAAGAGCCACGCCTGCGGCGTGGGCGAGCCCTTCTCCGAGGAGATCACGCGCGCGATGATGCTGCTCAGGATCAACAGCCTCATCAGGGGGTTCTCGGGGATAAGCCTGTCGACCCTGAAACAGTACGTAGCTTTCCTGAACCTCGGCATCACCCCGGTGGTCCCCTCGAAGGGGTCCGTCGGGGCCAGCGGGGACCTTTGCCCGCTCTCCCACCTTGCCCTGCCGCTGCTTGGGCACGGCAAGGTCCGCTACAAAGGGAGGGTGATGATGGCGGCCAAGGCGTTGCAGGCGGCGGGTCTTCAGCCGGTGCAGCTGGGCGCCAAGGAGGGGATCGCGCTCAACAACGGCACCGCCTCGATGGGCGCGATGGGAGTGATCGCGATAATGGCGGCTGAGGACCTCGCGAAGACGGCCGACATAGCCGCTGCGCTCTCCATCGAGGCTCTTCACGGGGTCCCCTATGCGTTCGACGAGCGGACGCATGCCCTGCGCGCCCACAGGGGGCAGGGCAGAGTGGCACAGAATATTAGACGGCTCATCGAGGGCAGCGAGATAATCGAGAAGTACCGCAAGGGCAGGGTCCAGGACGCCTACTCCCTGCGCTGCGCGCCGCAGGTGCACGGAGCCACCCGCGACGCGCTGGACTACGTGCGCAGGACCCTCGAGGTCGAGATAAACTCAGTGACGGACAACCCCCTGATATTCGCGGACGCCGAGGTGGCCATAAGCGGGGGCAACTTCCACGGACAGCCGCTGGCTCTGGCGATGGACTTCTTCGGCATCGCAGTGGCGGAGCTTGCGAACATATCCGAGAGGAGGCAGGCCAGGCTGGTGGACGCCTCCCTCTCGGGGCTGCCCCCCTTCCTGGTGGAGGACAGCGGGCTGAACAGCGGCTTCATGATAGCGCAGTACACCTCCGCGGCCCTGGTGTCGGAGAACAAGGTTCTCGCCCACCCGTCATCGGTGGACTCCATTCCCACCTCCGCAAACCAGGAGGACCACGTGTCGATGGGAGCGTTCGCGGCGCGGAAGGCCCTCGCCATCCTGGACAACGCCAGGAAGGTCATAGCTATAGAGCTGCTGACCGCCTCGCAGGGACTGGACTTCAGCCGCCTGCTCAGGCCGGGCGCCGGCACTGTAGCCGCCCACGACTGCGTTCGCGGCGTCGTCCCGTTCCTGAAGCACGACGAGTACCTGCACCCGTTGATCGAGAGGGTCGAGGCTCTGGTCTGCCGGGGTGCCGTGACGAGGGCGGTGGAGGAGGCAATCGGCCCGTTGAACTAAAGGGTGTTGGATGCGGCGGCGGGGGCTCCCGGACGAGGTCTCGCCGGACGACCTTCGGAAAAATGCGGGGCCGCTTTCGGGGCCCCGCTTTGCTCTGTTCGTCGAGGTTGGCTAGGAGCCCTCGACGAGCCGCCTCCATGCGAAGCCCGCCAGTATTGCGGCCCCGGCCGGCAGGGCATCCTCGTCGACGTCGAACTTCGGGTGGTGGTGGCCCGTGTCGGAGCCCTTATCCGGGTTCGCCGTGCCTAGGAAGATGTAGGTGCCGGGCACCCTGTCCAGGAAGTAGCTGTAGTCCTCCGAGCCCATTATGAGCTCGGTCTCCGTCACGTTGTCAGGGCCCAGTATCTCCTCGCACACGGCCTTCCCGGTCATGGTGGCACCGTGGTCGTTGATAGTGGCTGGAATGAAGCTCCTGTAGTCCAGCTCGTAGTCGCATCGACCGGCCTCGCACAGACCGGCTATCACCCTGCGCAACGACGCCTCTACCAAGCGCTTCACCTCGGGGTTGAAGGTGCGGACGGTTCCGTTCATGGTGACCGTGTCGGGGATGATGTTGAAGGCGGAGTCGCCCGCCTTTATTACGCCGATGCTGATGACCGCGGTCTCTTTGGCGCTTACCTCCCTGCCGACTATGGCCTGCAGGTTGAGCGCGAGGTTGGCGGCCGTGATCGTCGGATCTATGGTCAGCTCGGGGGTCGATCCGTGCCCGCCGCGCCCCTTTATCACCAGGTACCAGCCGTCCGCCGCCGCCATGACAGGCCCGGAGCGGTAGAGGGCTGTCCCGGTCCGCGCTTTGGACCACACGTGGATCCCTCCGACCGAGTCTACTCCGTCCAGGGCTCCTTCGTCGACCATCGCGGCAGCGCCTGATTTCAGCCCGCTCTCCTCGGCCGGCTGAAAGAGCAGCCGCACCGTCCCAGGGATCTCGTCCTTGATCTCTGAGAGGACCATGGCCGCGCCAAGCAGCATGGCGGCGTGAGCGTCGTGCCCGCAGGCGTGCATGACGCCCGGGTTTCGGGAGGCGTACGGTGCGTCGTTCTCCTCCTGGAGCGGCAGTGCATCGATGTCGGCGCGCAGTCCGACGCATCCGCCGGGTCTCCCGCCGGATATTTCGGCCACCAGGCCGCTCCCGGTCCCCCCGAACCCCCTCCTTGATATTGTGCAGCCCAGCCTCCCGAGGACCTCCGCGATCTTGTCGGTGGTCCCGATCTCCTCCCAGCCAAGTTCGGGGTACATGTGAAAGTGGCGCCTCAGCGCCGTTATCTCCTCGCCGTGCAGTCCGGCGATCTCCTTGATTCTCTTGAGCAAGAGCAGGTCACCTCGATTGAATGGAATGACGATACAAAACGTCCGGTTGCGTTAAGTCCGCACAATGACAGTACCACCGGATACGATATATTTCAAGCCCCGCGTGCGCCGCCCTCGCGAAGACGCCGCGACAGTTTGATCGCCGGGGGGTGGATTCGCTCTTGTGTTACTCGTGTGTTTGGGGGAAAATGAAGTTGCACTGATAAACCATTACCCGGGCTGGGAAGGAGTGATGAGGAAGTGGCAAAGAAAAAAGGGCGCCTCGACTTCGTCGAGATGAAGAAGAGCGGCGAGCAGGTGACCTGGGTGACCGCCTACGACTTCCCCATGGCGAGCTTCGCCGAGGCGGCGGGCATGGACATGATCCTGGTGGGAGACTCGCTCGGCATGATCACCCTGGGCTACCAGGGCACCATTCCAGTGACGATGGAGGACTGCATCAGCCACTGCAAGGCGGTGAGGAGAGGGGCGCCCAACACCTTCGTGATGGGCGACATGCCGTTCGGCTCCTACCAGGTCTCGGACGCCGATGCGGTGGTCAACGCTGTCCGTTTCCTCAAGGAGGCTGACATGGACTCCATAAAACTGGAGGGCGGAGTGCGCGTGAAGTCGCGAATCCGCGCCATCGCGGACGCAGGGATCCTGGTCTGCGGGCATATAGGGCTTACGCCTCAGAGCTCCGGGCCTCTCGGCGGGTTCAAGGCCCAGGGGCTCGACCCCGAGTCCGCCCGCTTCGTGATCGAGGACGCGCTGGCGGTAGAGGAGGCGGGCGCTTTCGCCCTGCTGGTGGAGGCAGTTCCGCCGGAGCTCACGCGTTTCCTCGCGAAGAGGCTGTCGATCCCGGTCTACTCGATCGGTGGAGGCGGGCCGTGCGACGGGCAGCTGCTGATATGTGGCGACATGATCGGGCTGTTCCAAGCCTTCACGCCCAAGTTCGTCAAGGTGTACGCCAACGTGGCAGAGACGATCACCAACGCCTTCAAGGAGTACGTCGACGACGTCAGGACGGGCAGGTTCCCGGGCGACGAGCACTGCTACCACGTGCGCAAGGGCATGGAGGAGGAGTACGCCGCCCTGCTCAAAGAGTACGAGTAGTAGGGCGGCCGCTCGAAGGCCGTGCGCGGTGCCCGGCCGGTAAAAAATGGAGGGGACGCAATGAAAAGGTGCTACCGTAGTGCCCTGCTTATTCTGTGCATAGTGCTGCTGCTCGCCGGCCCGGCCTCGGCTAACTCGGCCCTGGTATTCCAGACGGACTTCGGGCTGAAGGACGGTGCCGTCTCTGCGATGAAGGGGGTGGCTTTCGGCGTCGACCGCACCCTGCCCATGTTCGACCTCACCCACGAGATACCCGCCTATTCGATCTGGGAGGGCGCGTACAGGCTTCACCAGACCATGGAGTTCTGGCCCGCCGGCACGGTGTTCGTGTCGGTGATAGACCCCGGAGTCGGGACAGAGCGCGGCTCGGTAGTAGCCCTGACCAGGGACGGCAGGTACGTGGTGACCCCCGACAACGGCACTCTCACTTTCATCGCGGAGACCGTCGGACTCGAGGCCGTGAGGACGATAGACGACACCAGGCACCGCCTGCCGGGGTCGGAGGAGTCCTACACCTTCTTCGGGCGCGACCTGTACGCCTACACCGGCGCCAAGCTGGCATCGGGCGCTATAACCTTCGAGGAGGTCGGGCCCCTACTGGAGGGCGACGTGCTGACGATTCCGTACAGGAGGGCCGAGGTCAAGGACGGAGCGGTCTTCGGCAACATCCCCGTGCTGGACGTGCAGTACGGCAATATCTGGAGCAACATCCCAAAGCGGCTGTTCGACCAGCTCGAGCCTCGGATCGGCGACAGGTTCGAGGTGGCGATCTTCAGGGAGGACGAGAAGGTTTTCGGAGGGACGATCCCCTATGTGAACACGTTCGGAGACGTCCCCGACGGCGAGCCGCTGATCTACTTCAACAGCCTCATGAACCTGTCGCTGGCGCTGAACATGGATAACTTCGCCGGGACTCACGGGATCGAGTCCGGCCCGGAGTGGTCCATATCGGTGCGCCCGGCGGAGTAGGATGTCGCGAGGGGTGAGCGGATTGAGAAGGACGGTTCTTTACAACGGCAGGATCGCGACCCCGGGCGGATTCGTCCGGGGGATGGCGACGGACGGACAGCGCATAGCCCTCCTGGGAAGCTCCGAGGAGGTGCTGGCCCTCCACGCCGACGAGAGGATCGACCTGGAGGGGAGGCTGGTCCTGCCGGGCTTCATCGATGGGCACATGCACCTTCTCTCCTGCGCGCTGTCGCTGGAGAGGGCGGCCTTGGGCGGATGCCGCTCCATAGCCGAACTAAGGTCGCGCCTGGCAGCTTTCGTCGACGAGACGCGCCCCGAGCCGGGGGAGTGGGTGGTGGGCCGCGGATGGAACCACGAGCTCTTCGCCGACGGCCGGCTGCCCGACAGGGAGGATCTGGACGACCTGCTGCCCGGAAACCCTACGCTGCTAGCGCGGGCCTGCGGACACGTGGCGGTGCTGAACACGCGCGCCTTGACAGTGCTGGGACTCTCAGCGGACACACGTTTCGCCGGCGGGGTGGTCGACCTGGACCGCAGCGGGGCGCCGTCGGGAGTGATTCGCGAATCCGCGGTCGATTGGGCCTGGTCTAGGCTTCCCGTCCCGAACCCCGGCAGGATCAGGGAACTGCTTTTAAAAGCTGCGAACGAGGCCGCGAGGGCCGGGCTGACCTCTGTGCACTCGGACGACCTTGGGGCCGCCGGAGGGGATTTTCAGATGCTCGCGGACCTCTTCTTCTCGCTCGACCGGGAGGGGGTCCTCCCGGTCAGGGTCACCGAACAGCTGCTGCTGCGCGATCCTTCGGCGCTTGAGTCCTTCCTGTCGACCGGGTGGAGGACGGGCGACGGCGTCCCCTTCTTCCACTTCGGGCCGCTTAAGATACTCTCCGACGGGTCCATGGGCGGCAGAACGGCTCTGCTGAGAAGCGAGTACTCCGACGCCCCCGGCGTGTTCGGGGTCCCCATCCACGGGAGAGGAGAGCTGAACGAGCTGGTCAGGACGGCCCACCTTGCCGGCATGCAGGTGGCGGCCCACGCAATAGGGGACGGAGCCCTCGACATGTGCCTGGACGCCTTCGAAGGCGCCCTGCGCGAGAGGCCGCGGAGGGCGCGGCACTACATCGTGCACTGCCAGACCGGAGATAACGGTCAGTACCGGAGAATGGCCGCCCTTGGGATCGGCGCGGCGGTGCAGCCTCCGTTCGTCCCGTCGGACCGAGAGATGGCGGTTAAGCGGCTGGGGGAGGAGCGCGCCCTGTCAGGTTACGCCTGGAAGACAATGATGGACCTGGGCATCTTCATGTCGGGAGGGTCGGACTCCCCCGTGGAGAGCTTCAACCCGCTCTGGGGGGTATATGCGGCGGTCACCAGATCCGATGCGGACGGCCGCCCCGAGGGGGGTTGGAATCCATCCCAGAGGCTTTCCGTCCAGGAGGCGGTGGACCTCTACACCAGGGGAGGGGCGTACGCGTCCTTCGAAGAACACCGGAAGGGCATCCTAGCGGAGGGCATGCTCGCCGATGCCGTGGTGCTCGACAGGGATATCTTCACGGCCCAGCAGGCGGAGATCAAGGACGCCAGGGTGGTCCTGACGATGTCCGGGGGACGCGTAGTGCACAGGACTGCCTAGCCCGGGCCGAGGACGCGCCTGGAGGCGGATGAGGTAGAATACTTTTCGAGCAGACAACTTTTGATCGGAGAGAGGCCTGATGACTTTAAAAGGTACCCTGCGCTCATTCTTTAGCATGACGGACCGCGGTCCACGCTGGACCGGGATGGTGATTGTCGCGGTTGCGTTCCTGGCCCTGCTCGGAACTCCCGCCTGCGCAGAGCGCATGCGGCTGGATTACGACGTGCTGGTGGTCGGTGGTGGCGCAGGGGGGGCCAGCGCCGCGATTGCCGCCGCGCGCCTGGGCGCCTCCGTGGCCCTGCTCGAGGAGACGGATTGGCTGGGAGGACAGATGACCGCCGCCGGAGTGTCCACCATGGACGACCTCAGTGGCAACAGGACCGGGCTGTACGGCGAGTTCATAGAGGACGTCCGGTACGCCTACTTCAAGAGAGAGAAGTCCATCTCCACCTGCTACTGGGACGGCAACACCGCTGCCTTCGAGCCCTCCGTCGGCAGGGATGTGCTGGTGTCGATGATAGAGCGCGTCAACGGAGGGGGGGCCAAAAGCGGCGGGGGTCGCGTGGACGTGTTTCTCGGCGCGAGAGTTGCGTCGGTGCTGCGCCGGGGGACCGTGATCCAGGGCGCATCGGTCGACCTCAAGGACGGCAGGGCTGATTTTCTGTGCAGGGTCCTGGTGGACGCGACGGAGTACGGCGACATCCTTCCGCTGGCCAAGGTACAGTACCGGGTGGGGAACTCCCTCAGCACCTCGCTGAACCCACGCTCGCGAATCCAGGACATAACCTGGACCGCCGTGATAAAAAAGTACCCCGGCGGCGTTCCGCAGAACCTCAGGTTGAACACTCCTCCGCCTGGCTACGCCAAGTACGTGGACGGCTTTCGGAGAGTCGTGGCGGCCGGAGGGAACTCCTTCCGCAGCTACCCTCTCCGAATGCCGGTCGACTTCCCGACTCACAACGGCTACCGCGGGCTGCCGGACTCCTCGAACCCGTTCGACTACACCGCCGCCACCCCGGACGGCTGGGAGAGGATAACAAAGACGGGGGTGAACTGGGCCAACGACTTCCCTGGCGCCGAGAAGTGGGAGGGCAGGGGCGGGCTGCCGGTGGCCTACCTCGAGGACCTCTCGGTCAGGAGGACGGTCAACGCGGAGGCCATGCTCAAGACCCTCTGCTTTCTTTACTATGTCCAGCACGAGCTTGGGGAGCCCTGGTCGGTGGCCGACGATGAGTACTACGGCGAGGGCCAGGTGATACAGACCCTGGGAGTCGTGCCGGAGGAGTTCGTCGAGATAGTCAGGAGATTCCCCCCGATCCCGTATGTGCGGGAGAGCCGTCGCATTGTGGGTATCGACACCCCGACTTCGAAGTCGGTGCGCCGCAACTCGGAGAGCTACCGGGACGGAGGGCCGGGGCACGAGCTGCCAGATTCCATGGCGATAGGCGGTTACATCCTCGACCTGCACGCCGGGGACGAGGACTCGGACATGGAGCCCGAGTTCGGCGAGAGCTCGGCGTCCATACGCACCGACATGCCAATAGGACCCTTCCAGGTGCCATTCGGCAGCTTCGTGCCGGTCGAGGTGGACGGGCTTGTCGCGGCGGAGAAGAACCTGTCCATGTCGCGACTAGTCAGCGGAGCGCTGCGACTGCAGCCGATTTCCATGCTCACCGGGCAGGCCGCCGGCACGATCGCGGCCCTGTCGGCCAGATTCGGCATTCGCCCCAGGGACCTTGACCCGCGCCTGGTCCAGCAGCACCTGCTGGACGCGGGAAGCGCGCTCTCGCTGTGCGAGTATCACGACGTGCCGCGCAACCACCTGATGTGGCCGGGGGTGCAGATGTCAAACCTGTACGGATGG
>MTKY01051845.1_pt1 | contig 29162 bp, 22 predicted proteins | sample 1042731 | NCBI WGS metagenome assembly MTKY01 (sample SAMN06212206, study PRJNA360538) | anaerobic digester metagenome | biome: Wastewater treatment plant; material: sludge; isolation source: anaerobic digester fed with sludge from wastewater treatment plant | place: Denmark: WWTP Soeholt ...
GCGCTGGATCACGATCCGAAACTATACTTGCTTGCGCCGGATTACAATCCGGCGCTGCGGGGCAAAGCCACGCCTGCGTTTGCGCGAAGACAACTTCGCGGTCGTAATCCATGACGACGGTGTGCCCGCCACGTTCGACCCAGAAAATGCGCGACGGCCCGTCCAGCTTTGTCGCGATGTGCTGTGGGGTTCTAGCCGGGACTACCAGGTCGTGCCGTGCCTGTACCAACAGGGTGGGGGCGGTGATGTGTGGCAGATGGTCGTCGATGCCTGCCATTAACGCGATGATTTGCAAGACGCCGTGCAGTGGTACGCGCGTGTACGTGAAATGCGCACGCCGCGCTCCCGGCTCGCGTACGTCCGAGCCGATCTTGGGAATGTAGCGGACGATCCTTGAGCCAACCTGTGCCAACTTCAGCAGAGGATGCCGCGCCAGCGCGCTATCCGGCGCGGAGAAGGTGACAACGCGCTCGACCAGGTTGTGAGCGGCGGCGTACAGCGCCAGCGCCCCGCCGAGGGACAACCCAGCGACACAAACCCGCGCGCAATGCCGTCGCAATTCAGCCAATCCAGCGTCGACGTCCGCCAGCCAATCCCGCCAGGAGACCTTCGCCAGGTCTTCCGGCTGCGTGCCGTGCCCGCGCAGGCGGATACCATTCACGGTCATCCCGGCGGCGGCGAGATATTCGCCCAGCGGCCGCATCTCGCCAGGCGCGGTGAGAAAGCCGTGGATCAGCAACACGCCCGGTTCGCCGCCTGCGAAAAAGAACGGTTCGGCCATTCGTCGCGTATCCATTTGTTCACGCATCGTCTGAAGTATAGCACAAAATTGGCCAGATCAATAGCACGCCTTCTGTAACTGCGGGTGCTCCCGGCAACTCCTAACTCGCGACTCGTAGCCGCACCTGATTGACAAATCCCTTTGCCGGGCTATAATGCCCTCCGTTGTTATCTGGAAGGCGCTCGCTTTTTCCGGGGAGAGCCTTCTTTTTGTGCAGGAGTGTTTATGGAAAGACGAACTATCATCAATTTCGTGTTGATTCTTCTTTTGACCGCCGTAGCGATTTACGGCGTTGTCTTGCAACAGCATCCCGATTGGGTTACGAATCTGCTGTTCTGGCAGCCGGCCTCTTCGCGGAACCTGGACTTTCAACTGGGATTGGACTTGCAGGGCGGTTTGCAGGTGCTGATGGTGGCCGATCTGCCGGAAGGTCGCTCGGTGAGTTCGCAGGACATGGCCACGGCGCGCACCATCGTTGAAAACCGCGTGAATGCGCTCGGTTTGACCGAACCGGTGGTGCAGGTTCAAGGTGGTGAGCGCATCGTGGTGGAAATCCCCGGCATCGAAGATCCCGCGCAAGCCGTGGACACGATCCGCGAGACGGCTATGCTAGAGTTCGTCACACCGCCGGCTGGGTTGAACGCCGAATTGCTCTATATGCTTAGAGAATCACAGATACCCATCAGCACCACCCACTTGATGTCGGATGCTGAAATCCAGAGCGTTTCTGCGATGACCGATGTTCTGTTGTTCCAAACCGAGCTGACCGGCGGCGATTTGGATAGCGCTTATGTCGTCCGAAACCCCAACACATCGCAGCCCCTCGTCGCCATCGAATTCAAGTCCGAAGGGGCGTCCAAATTTGCGAGCTATACGGCAAGCCACATTGGGGATACTCTGTGCATTGTGCTGGATAAGCGCATTCTTTCTTGCCCGAGCATTCAAACCTCTATCCCTTCCGGGAAGGCCACGATTGAGGGGAGTTTTACTTACGAGTCGGCGAGCCAACTGGCCGTCCAATTGCAGTACGGTGCGCTGCCGATCCCACTGAAGATCGAAAGCTACAAGGCAATCGGGCCGAGCCTGGGCGCCCTCTCTGTGGAGAAGAGTGTGCGCGCTGGCATCGTTGGGTTGGCGGTGGTTTTTCTGTTCATGCTCATCTACTATCGCCTCAACGGGCTGGCTGCCGATCTGGCGCTGGCGCTGTATGTTCTGTTGAACTTGTTCCTGTACAAACTCGTACCGGTGACGATGACACTGCCCGGTATTGCCGGTTTCTTGCTCTCCGTGGGGATGGCGGTGGATGCCAATATCCTCGTGTTCGAGCGGATGAAGGAGGAATTGCGGCACGGACGCTTGCTCAAGCGGGCGGCTGAGGCGGGTTTCTCCCGCGCCTGGACCTCGGTGCGCGACTCCAACCTGGCGACATTGCTCACCTGCCTGATCCTTTACCTCTTCGGTAACGCCTTTGCCGCGAGTCTGGTGAAGGGCTTTGCCCTCACCCTGGCGATCGGGACGGTGATCAACCTCTTCACGGCGATCGTGGTGACCCGCACGTTCATTCGCATTGCCTTTGGCGCTGCCGGGGAAGCGATTCAGAAACACGCCTGGTTGCTGGGGCTGTAGGAGGAACGGCTATGATTAACTTCGTACAAAATCGACGTCTGTTCTTTACCATTGCCGGGATTTTGATTGCCCTCAGCCTGGTCGCGCTGTTGGTTTCGGCCATTATGTTCGATGGGCAATTTTTACGCATCAGCATCGATTTCAAAGGCGGAACGCTCTTCGTCTTGCATTTCGATGAAACGGTGGAAGAGTCGGCGCTCCGCCAGGTCTTTATCGACAATGGCCATACGGGGCCGATTGTGCAGCGACTTGGTGCGGTAGACGACAACACGTGGCAGGTGCGAACGCGCTTTGCTGAGACCGAAGAGGTGCAGAAGATCCTCGACGATCTCGATACGCAGGTTGGCCTTGTCAACCGCACGCTCTCGAACTGGAACACGGTCGAGTCGACTGTGGGCGCTGAAGTGGCGCGCTACGCGGCGCTGGCCGTGCTGGCAGCATCGATCGCAGTCCTGGGTTTCATCTGGTTCTCCTTCCGCCGGGTTCCCAACCCCTTCCGCTACGGCGTGGTGTCGATTGCGGCCATGTTGGTGAACGTCGTCATTACGTTGGGTTTCTACGCCTTGATGGGCATCCTGCAAGGGTGGGAGGCCGACGCACTTTTCCTGACGGCGCTACTCACCGTGATTGGCTTCTCGGTGCAGGACGTGATCGTCGTGTTCGACCGCATCCGCGAGAACATCCCGCGCCACCGCGGCGAGCCGTTCGAACTGGTCGTCAACCGCAGCGTACTGGAAACCGTACACCGGTCGCTGGCGACGCAGCTTAACGCGATGTTCGTTATGATTGCTATCCTGCTCTTCGGCGGGGCGACGATCAAGCCCTTCATCGCCGTGATGCTGGTGGGGATGCTTGCGGAGACGTTCACCTCATTGTGCGTCGCTGTCCCTTTGCTTGTCGTGTGGGAAGAACGCGATCACAGACACTCGCTCGCGCGCGCGGCGGCATGATGCTATGTCTAACGAACACAAGACGGCCTCCGGGCCGTCTTGTCGTTTGACAGCGGAAAAGCTGTTTGTTCACAAAAGCTCACACTTGCCCTTCTTCACGCCAACTGTACAATGAGCGAAAACGACACTATCTGCCTATCAGACTGACGACAACCAGATCATTTCCGAGGGGGATATCGATGACAGAAGAACCAGAACAACCCGAACAGCCGCAAGTGCAGAAGCAGACCGAACCTCCGGTGACGCGCGGATGGGGAAAGCAGCTGTTAGGGGCGGCGATCGGTATGCTGTTGGTGGCTATAGCGTTGCAAATCGGCCCGTCGCTGGGCTGGCAACCGCCTGCCAATCGCACGATGGCAGTGTTGATCGGCGGTGCTATCGGCGCAACATTGCTCAATCTGGATCGTTTCGAGCAGGCCGGCTCGCGCTTGACCCGGCGCACAGAAGGTGCCAGCGCGCGCGTTTTCAACGTGTTGGTGGGCTTACTCGGATTGCTGGTGATAACCAGCCTGATCTTGATGCTGACTTCTTCGCTCGGGTGGCTTCTCGATCAGTTTGTGAAATAACTGGACTGTATGCGCCTTCTAAACCCGGCCGGATTGTTGGGCTTTCTGCTGGCTGCGCCCATTGTGCTGCTGTATATGCTGCGGCTGCACCGGCAGAATGCGCCCGTGCCGAGTTTGTTGCTGTGGGAATCCGTCCTCGCCGACCGTCACGCCAACCGCCCCTGGCAGAAGCTGCGCCGTAACTGGCTTCTGCTGTTGCAGTTACTGGTGCTGTGTGCGTTGATCTTTGCCCTGGCTCGTCCGGCGATTCCCGCCCCATTGACATTCCACGGGCAGACGATTGTCCTCCTCGATGTCTCTGCCAGTATGCGAGCTACTGTCGGCTCTGGTGACGTAACGCGTTTCGATGCGGCGCTACGCGCCCTGCGCGATCTTGCGGCGACGCTCGATCCGGGCGACCGCGTGGCTTTGATCGCCGCCGGCCCGACACCCCGCCTGCTCTTGCAAAGCGGCGATGCTGCGGCATTGCGGCGCGCCCTTGACGATGCCGTGCCTGTCGACGGCCCGGCGGATTGGCGCGCCGCGGCGGCTCTGGCCTCCGGGATGGCAACTGGTGACGATGTCACCACGCTTATCGTAACCGACGCCGCTTTCGATGCGGCCTTGCCCGCGCTTCCCGGCGTGGCGCGCCTGGTCCTCGTGGGGCAGGAAACCGCATCCGACAACGCCGGTCTGGTCGCCTTTGCGCTGCGGCGCACCGCCGAAGGGTTGAAGGCCTTCGTCCAGGTTTACAACGCCAGCGCGGCGACATCGCGCACGCTGGCCCTCTATGCCGACGGTGTGTTGGTGGAACGCCGCGTCGTCGATTTGCCGGAGTGGGGAACAGCGTCATTCACCTTCGCTGGCTTGCCTGTGCTGGCGTGGGCCGAGGCGCAGCTTGAGGGTACGGACGCACTCGCTCTCGACGATCGCGCGTGGGTGGCGCTCGCAGCCAGCGACGGCGCGAGCGTTCTCCTGGTGACGCCGGGCAATCGTTTCCTGGCGCAGGCGCTATCTACACTGCCCGACCTGGCTCTCTCGCAGACTGCGACATGGGTCGATGGCGCGGAAGCCGCCGGCTACGCCGTGATGGTCGCCGATGGTCCGGTGACGGTGACATTACCTGCGGTCAACCTGTGGCTCATCGCGCCCGGCGGTGTCTCCCCGTGCGGCGAAGCAGGTGCTGTGGTGACGCCCACGGTGAGCGTGCGCGGGCAGTGGTCGCACCCGTTGCTCGGCTACGTTGATTGGGCCGACGTCCACGTGGCGCGCGCGCGGGCCTACACCGTCCCTGCCGATGCGGATATACTGGTGGAGACGGCAACCGGCCCGCTGCTATGGACTGTCGAGCGGCCTGGGCAGCGCATTGCGTGTCTGGCGTTTGACTTGCGTGATTCGGACTTGCCCTTGCGTCTGGCCTTTCCCATTCTCACGGCCAACTTGATGGGGTGGCTGATGCCGGAGTTGTCCACGGAACCGGCGCTGTCGTTGCCGTCTGGCTTTCCGTGGGCGCCGCCCCTTCCGGCAGCGGCGACGGCGGCGACACTGGTCACGCCAGATAACCGCCGCCTGCCCTTGCCCCTCGATGGTTCATCTGTGTTTAGCGCAGGCGCGCTGCAGACGACGGAGATGGCGGCGGGTCTGTACCGCATCGAAGCGGAGTCGTCCGCCGGGACAGCTGTCACTTATGCCGCGCTGTCCTTACTCGATGCCGGCGAGACTGATCTGCGGCCGCGGGAAGTGCGCGTGGGAGAGAGCGTTGTCCCTCCGGCGGCGGATGTGCCCGGCTGGCGCGATGTAGGGCGCTGGGGTGTGACGACGGCGTTGCTGTTGTTGTTGCTGGAAGCCGTCTTGTGGTGGGGCCCGTCCTGGCGCAGAAAGCGCGTGGCATCAGGTCTCTCAAAAGGCCAAAATCCAAAATCCAGAATCCAAAATTTCTTCAATGCTGCGTTTCCCATAGCAAAACCCCCGTTTCTCTTACGATTGGCGCTGGTTGCACTGTTGCTCCTGGCGCTGTTCGGTGTGTATAGCGGGCAGCGGACGCGCGATCTGGCCGTTGTTTTCCTGCTTGATCGCTCGGCCAGCACGCGAACAGCTTGGGAGGCGCAACTGGCGTTTGTCGAAGAGGCACTGGCCCACAAGTCGCTGCAGGATCGCGCCGCGCTGGTCGTTTTTGCCGGAGATGCGTGGGTGGATCGTCCGCTCTCGACCGCATCGACGCTGCCAGAGGTGGCGACATTGCCACGCATCGATGCCACCCGTCTTGAGGAAGCCGTGCGGCTGGCGCTGGCGCTCATCCCAGAAGGTGCGCCGGGACGTCTGGTGGTGTTGACGGATGGGCTGGAGACCTCCGGTTTGGGTGCGTGGGCGTTGCGGGAAGCCGGGACGCGCGGCGTGGACGTACAGCTCGTGCAGACCGGCTCTGGCACGCCGGGCGCGGAAGTGTGGATCGCGGATGTGTCCCTGCCCGCGCGCGTCTATCCCGGTGACCGTGTCCCAGCAATTCTCGAGATCGGCAGCAACACGCCGCAGAACGTCGGCTTCGCCTGGACTGCGGCCGGGCAAACCGGCTATGGCGAGGCAGACCTGCTCGGTGCGGAAACGGGCCTGGCGTTTGCCTTTGCGGCGGATGAGCCGGGTTTTATTCCAGTGCGCGTGTGTGTCGAGCCGGAGCTGGACACTTTCACCCAAAACAATTGCGCCGATGGCTGGGTGCTGGTGCAGGGGGCGCCGCGCGTGCTGGTGGTGGGCGCGCCTGAAGACAGCGATTCCGCTGCGCGCGCACTGGAAAACGCCGGGCTGACCGTCGAACAGACGACGCCCGCCGCGCTTCCGCTTTCTGCCCAGGGGCTGGCGGAGTATGCGGGCGTGGTGTTGGTCAACACGCCCGCGCGAGATTTTGCACCGCAGTCGCTGAACGCTCTGCGGGCATTTGTGCGCGACCTGGGCGGCGGGCTGGTGGCGGTGGGGGGGCCGCAGAGTTACGGCGTCGGCGGCTGGCTGGGAACTCCGCTGGAAGAGGCGCTGCCGGTGCAGATGCAGGTGCAGGACCCCACACGCTTTCCGCCGATGGTGATGGCGGTCGTGATCGACAAATCTGGCAGTATGGGCGTGCAGGAGGGGGGGATAACGAAAATTCGACTGGCGGCGGAGGCGGCGATCCGCGTGGCGGAGACGTTGAACGACGCGGATACACTCGCCGTCGTCGCTTACGACGACCGCCCGGCGGACACAATTGGCCCGGCTCCGATGACGGAGCGCGACCTGCTGACCGCGCAGTTGCGCCGTTTGCAGGTGGGCGGTGGCGGCATCTATGTGCGCGAGAGCCTGGCCTATGCCGCCGATTTGCTGCGCGGTGTGACACTCGCGCCCGGCCAACAGCGGCACATTCTATTGTTGGCTGATGGTGCGGACGCCGAACATCAGGAGAACGTTCCGGCGCTGGTGCAAGGCCTGGTGGAGGAAGGGATGACGCTGAGTGTGGTGTCGATTGGCACAGGGCAGGACGTCCCTTTCTTGATGAACATTGCCAAAATTGGTAACGGGCGCTTCTACCTGACCCAGCGGGCCGCCGGTCTGCCCGCGATCTTCACCGAGGAGACGGCACGTGCCAAACGGTCGTACATCGTCGAGAAGACGTTCTATCCCGCGCCGTTGACGCCGTGGCTGCCTGTCGCCGACATCACGGTGGCGCCGCCGCTGCGCGGGTACGTCGCCACGACGCCGAAGGCGGCATCGCAGGTGGTGTGGGAGGCCTTGGAGGGCGATCCACTGCTCGTGGTGTGGCAGTACGGTCTGGGCCGCTCCGTGGCGTGGACGTCGGACGCGACCGGACAGTGGGCGGCGGGTTGGATGGAGTGGGAGGGTTTCGCGGGTTTCTGGGGCGCGGTGGTGCGCGCTGTGTTGCCGTCCCCTGCTGATACGGACCTGGCGTTGCGCGTGTTGCCCGACGACGATGGCGCGCGGGTGGTGGTGGATGTGGTCGATCCAGACAGCGGCTACGTCGATGGATTGGCGCTGAACGTGCAGGTTTCGCCGTCATTGGGAGAAGGGACGCCACTGATCGTACCCCTGACCCAACGCGCGCCAGGTCGTTACGAGGGTCGTTTTGCGCTGCAAGACCGCAGCTCCGTGTTGTTGCGCCTGCACGGCGACCGCGACCTGGTGACGGGGTGGGTTGCGCCTTCACCGCCGGAATACATCCCTGGCGATGCGGGTGCGGCGATGGCGCGTCTGGCAGCACAGGGGGGCGCGGCGCGCATTGAGGTTCCGGAGGAAGTCTTCGTTCACGACCTTCAGGGACGGGTCACGGGCGAGCCGCTGATGCCCTTGTTTGTCCTGCTGGCGGCATTGGCATGGCCGGTGGACATCGCCTGGCGGCGGCTGGCGCCGACGCGAGCGGATGTGGCGCGCTTCTTCGCGTGGTTGCGTGTGCGCCTGCCGGATTTGCTACCCGGGGCGCTGCGCCGGCGACCGCGTAGAGCGCAACTGGCAGCGGGGACAGCCGCCTCATTGGCGGCAACGCTTCGCCGGAAGCGCAAGATCACTTCTTCGGAAACACCACCGGTTGTGACGGACGCTGTCCCGCCGGAAAAAGCGCCAGGTGGCGAGCGTGTTCTACCTACTCAAGCATCAGCTTCGCCGTCTTCACCTGAGGCCGAAAAAGGCGCGGAGCCGGAGACATTAGCCGCGCGGTTGAAGCGCCGGGTGCGCGAGTAGTTTGTTTAGAGTTTCTTATCTTGAAAATCCTGTTGATCCTGTCAAAAAAAGAACGGCGTTGCCTGTACAGGGGCAACGCCGTTGTGTTACGTGAATCTGCGGGGCTATTCCGCCGTGGCGACCTCGTATTTCGGGGTAGCGGCGCGCAGTTGGAGCAGCGCTTCCATATTGCCCTGAAGGTCTTCCATTGTTTGACCGGCTGCCTCGACGCGCTCCTTCATCACCGCTTCCCAAATCAGACTGGCAACCTGCATCAACGCTCCGAAGGTGGGAATGCCGATGGGGGATTTGCCAGGGACGATCACCGTCAGGTCGGCTTTGCGCGCGGGTAGGGCTACGCCGGAATTGGTCACAGCAATGGTCTTGACGCCTTTCTCGCGGGCCATGTGAACGGCGTACCCGGTATCGAGGTTGGGTTCGGTGCCCACGAAGGTGACGAGTGCCTCGCCGGGTTGCATTTGCGGAAGCACGCTTGCGGTCTCATTCATCCCTGGGTAGAAAACGCTCGCCGGGACGCCATAGGCTTTGAATTTCTTGGTCATGAAGACCGCCAGCTCGTAGCCGGTGAACTCGCCGGTGAACCAGATATGTGGGACAGCCCGCAGAATCTCGACGGCTTTGACGACATTCGCGAGATCGGTGGTGACGAAGTGCTGCATGTTTTGCTCGGCGTTATCGATGAGCGAGTGGAGCAGCGCCTCGATGGACTCCGCTTCACCAGCCTTGCGATACGTCGCCGTTACCTGGTCGCGCACGTAGTGCTTGACTTCGCGGGAAAGCTCGCGGTAGCCGGAATACCCGAGTTCTTGCGCAAAGCGCACGACGGTTGCCGGATCGACACCTACACGGCGCGAGAGTTCGGTGGCGGTGAGGAAGGCTGCGTCGAGGGTGCTGTTCATGATAAAATCCGCTAATTTTCTGAAACCCGGCGTCAGGTTCTCGTAGTTTTCTCGTATGCGATCTTGAAACATAGTTTTTCTCCTTTACTCAAAAGTGTAACGACTCTTGATATAGTCGCCTGAGTGTGTCAACGCTAATTCGTAACTATTCAGCCTTGAGGTAGGACGCACTTAGCTGAACCCAAAACGGCAATTTTTGCGCTTCCTACTGTCGTTGCAGGCGTAAAAGTGCGCCCCACCTGAATAGTTACGTTAATTCTAAGTAAAGAAAATTATAGCACAAATAAATGCAAAGGTCAAGTGTGAGAATGAGGTTGCGATCAAAATAAATAAGTATGATTTCGGTTAAAAACCACAAAGATTATTGCCGCTTACCCTTTTGCTTTGTTACCGACAGGCGGTAGAATAAGTCTGTTTCGACTTTTTGACTTGGTCGGACAGTCGGTGGCAGTAGTAGACGACAGATGGGGCTGGGGGAATGATGCGTCGTTTATGGATGGTGTTCGGATTAGTGCTATGCGTTGGGTTGTGCGCGGGGTGTGAACGAGCGGAGACGCTAATCACACAAACCACGCCGACCCCGATTGTGTTGTCACAATGGGCGGTTTCGGCGGAAGCCAGCTCGCAGTTTGGCTTCCCTGATTGGAGCGTGACACGAGCAACCGGCGCGCCGGAGGTCAATGCCTGCGCGGACGACTCCAGGGCCTGGGCGTCCGCGCGTGGGAACGGTGTGGAATGGCTGCGCCTGCGCTATGCCCGACCGGTGTATGCCACCGAGGTGCGGATTCACCAGACGCTGGGCCGTGGCGCGATCTCCCGCGTCTCTCTTGTGACCGAGGCTGGTGTGGCGCAACGTATCTGGGAAGGTGAAGACGCGGATCGAACGTGCCCGGGGATGTTGATCGTGACGGTGCCGCAGACTATCGAGCGCATCGTCGGTGTGCACATCGACCTCGATGAGTCGCGCACAGGATTCTGGAACCAGATCGATGCCGTGGAGTTGATCGGCGTGCGCTAAAGCACAGGATTGTGAACTCGCGCAAGCAGATTATCTAGCTGCCGAAAAGGCGCTTTTTTAACGCATCGGGGACGCGCCCGCCCTTTTCCAGGACACGCAGCGCTTCTGCCGGAGTGGGCGGGGGACCGGCGGGTGGTTCTGCCGCCAGCTCCAGTGATGCAGACACCGTGGTCGTTGCGGAGTGTTGTGGCGCGTTGAGCGGTGCGGTCGGAAGCTCGGTGAGCCATAGCGCGGCCTCGGCGGCGTTGGTGACGACGCGGACACCCTGGGGGGCGCGGATGCCGGGTGCCGCAGCGAGCAGGATCGCGTTGGCGGAATTCTCGACTTTGTCCAGTGCTGCGGCATGGCTGTACACGCAGCGTATGGCCGCGCTCGCAGCGACTTGCTGCAACACGTCGTCCCAGGCGGGATTGGAGGGCGTGGCGGGCGGCATGGGGCTGACAACAAGCAGACGCCCGTTTTCCAAGAGTATCCGTTCCTGTTCGGGCAGCTTGAGCTGCGCCAGACCCTGCTTCGCAAAGAGCAGCGCCTCACCTTCGCTGGCGATCATTTCTTCCAGCAAGGCTGCCGTCTGTGGGCTATCCCGGAACGTGGCAAGCAGCAGGCTCTCCCCTAACAAAATCCCCACTGTCTCTTGCAGAAGCTCTTGCGTTTCAGCATCGAGGGGACCGGGCGCCAGGTAGATGATGGGGCGCATCAGCAGGCTTAGATCGCCGATGTAGAACAGTAGCGCCGGGCGCAGTTTGAAGGGCAGCTGGTGCAATCCCATAGGGTAGAGTGGTTCGTTCCAGCGCAGGGCCGTGATCTCCGGCAGGTGGTGCGGCGGATGCAGTTTGGTGGCTTCCTCGGGCGTCAAACCGAGCGCATTGGCCTGGGCAGGCAGGGCTTCCAGTATGGCGTGCAGCGTCAGTCCGCGTTGATCCCAGGCGGAAAGCAGCGTCTTGGCGTGCTGCGGCGCGAGTCCGGCATTGAACAGAAACCACATCCAGAGTTGCGTTTCGTCAGCCATTGGCGTCTCCGGGTTCTTTGTCGAGGATGATCGTCACTGGGCCGTCGTTGACCAGGCTGACGTGCATGTGCGCGCGGAAGACGCCGGTGGCGACGGGAATGTCCGCCGCCCGCAAAGCGTCCACGAAGACGGCGACCAGCGCCTCGGCGACGTCCGGCGGCGCAGCTTTGACGAACGAAGGCCGGAACCCACGGCGAATGTCGCCGTAGAGCGTAAACTGCGAGACCACCAGGACGCTTCCGCCAATGGCTTGCACGGAGAGGTTCATCTTGCCCTCGACGTCGCTGAAGATGCGTAGATTGGCGGTTTTGTGCGCCAGCCAGCGGGCTTCGGCCTCGGTGTCATCTCTGCCGGCGGCCAGCAGCACCAGCAAACCGGGACCAATTTCGCCGGCGATGGCGTTACCTACGGTGACGGAAGCGTGTGTGACACGTTGTACGACTGCGCGCATAAGTTTGCTCCTATCAGGACCTCCTCGTAGCGACGACGAAGGCAATGGCCAGCCCACTGTCGTGGCTGAGGCTGACGGCCCACTCGGTCAACCCTTGCGCCTCGGCGAGCGTGCGGGCGCGTCCGTGGAGGATGACGTAGGGCTTGCCGCTCATCTCGTTCAGCGTTTCCACCTCAAGCCAGCCGATGCCTGTCGGAGAAAGGACGCGCATCCCCACGCCTAGCGCTTTGGCGACGGCTTCTTTCGCCGCAAAGCGTGCTGCCAGTTCCGCCGGACGTCCACGGCTGTAGCGGACCTCGTCCGATGTGTAGACGCGCGCGAGAAACTTGTCGCCGAAGCGATCCAGCGCCCGCTCGATGCGTGGGATGTCTACGAGATCGACGCCGGTGGTGAGCATATTACACCGAGGGATCGACGATGGCGAGCGCATAGTGCTCAGGATCGAGCCAGTGTTGGGCGACGTCCTGCACTTGTGCTGCGGTGACGGCCATGATCATATCGGAGTATCGCTGGAGGTAATTCAATCCCAGATTGTGTCGCTCGATGTTGATCAGCGCGTGGGCGACGCCGGCGTTGGTCTCCAGTTGCAGCGGCAGGCTGCCGATGAGGAAGGACTGCGTATCCAGAAGTTCCTCTTTGGTGACGCGCGTATCGCGCAGGCGGCGCAGCTCCTGCAGGATCAGCTCGACTGTCTTATCGACGTTGACCGGGTTGACGCCAGCGATGACGCGCCAAGGGCCGGGGCCTTTCCCGCCCTCGATGTTGCTGTAGATGTAATAGGCCAAGCCGTTGGTCTCGCGGATGATTTTCCCCAGCCGCCCGTACATCCCGAAAACGCCGAACAGGGTGTTGGCGACGAAGCACGGGACGAAGTCGGGGTCTGCGCGCGCCGGGCCAGGCCAGCCGAGGACGAGATCGCTTTGTGCTTTGTCTTCGATGGTCAACCGTTGCTCGTAGCGCTCGGTTAATACGGGTGCAGGCGGCATGTCGGCTCGTGCTGGACGGCTGCCTTGCCAATCGCCGAACGCGGCGGTAACGGCCTTCACTGCATCTTTCGCCTTAATCGCGCCGACCACGACGATGACGGCGTTCTGTGGGGCGAAGAGGGCTGCGTGGAACTGCGCCAGATCGTCACGGGTGATGTGCTCGATGGTCTCGCGGTAGCCGGTTTGGCTCCAGTGATAGGGATGATTCTCCGGATATGCCAGCGTGCGGAAAGTCAATGAGGCCATGCGGTGCGGATCGGTTTCGCGCTCCTGGATGTCGGTGAGGATTTCGGCGCGGGCTTTCTCCACCTGATCTTTCTCGAAGGCAGGATTGCGCAGCACGTCGTTGAGGATGTCCAGCAGCAGCGGCAAGTGTTCGACCAGCCCGCGCGCGCCGAAGCCGGTGGTTCGGATCCCCGCATTGATGCTGAAGCTGGCAGCTATGGATTCGATTGCCTCGTACAGTTGTGCGAAGCTGCGCGTGCGCGTGCCGCGTTCCAGCACATCGCCGGTGAAGCCGGCCAAGCCGATCTTTTCCCTGGGGACATCGATGGCGCCGGCGAACAGGTAGCCGCTGACGACGACGGTGGGGCTGCTGAAGTTTTCACGGGCCAGCACGGTGATGCCGTTGGGCAGAACCTGGCGCACAATATCGTCAGGGCCGGGCAAAGAAAGTGCAAGTTTCTGTTTATACATTGTCTCTCCAGGATGTTTTCTTGCCAACGCTAAAAGACTGGAACCACGAATCTACACGAATTCCCACGAATAGAAATCAAAATTAGTGAAGATTCGTGGTGAAGAGTCATTTTCTAGCCAGATACCAACCGGTGGTGCGATTCTGGGAGCGCAGGTAGGTTTGCGCGACACGCTGTACGTCCTCCGTGGTGACGGCGGCAATGTTGTCCAGATAACGTGTGAACCATTCATAATCGGCGAAGATCTCGCTGTAGCCGAGCCAGAATGCTTGATGAGTGGTGCTTTCACTGGCGTAAGCGAAGAGCGCGCGCGCCTGTTGTTGCGCTTTCTCCAGTTCTGCCTGTGTGACAGGCGATGCTTGCAGCCGTTCGATTTCAGCCCACAGTGTGGCTTCGACGTCTGCGAGGGTACGCCCCGGCCAGACGGTTGCCGTCAGTTGGTAGAGGCCGGGATCAACGGTTGTCATCAAACCGCCGTTGATGTCGATGGCGAATTCTTTCTCCACGAGCGCCTGGTAGAGACGGCTGGTGTGGTTGGTGACGCCGCCGCCGACCAGGAAGCCCGATGCGCCCGCCAGCACGGCGTTGAGCACTGTCAGGGCAAAGAAATCTTCATGGCGGGCGGCGGGGATGTGAAAGGCCACGTTGAGGTAGTCGGTTTGCCCGGCGCCTTCGACGACGACGCGCCGTTCGCCGCGCTGTAGCGGCTCGACGGCGGTGACCGGAGGGATTTCCGGCCCGGCCTCGATCCCGCCAAAGTACCGCTCGGTGATGCGTTCGATCTCTCCGGCGTTGAAATCTCCGGCAATGGCAAGAATGGCGTTGTTGGGCGCGTAGTACGTGCGGTAGTAGCTGTGCAGCATGTCACGCGTCATCGTTTGCAGGTCGCAGAGATGGCCGAGCGTCTCGTGCCCGTAGGGATGGACGCGATAAGCCGCAGCCGAGACTTCCTCGCCGAGCAGGAAGAGCGGCGAGTTCTCGTTGCCCTGCCGTTCGCTGATGATGACGGTGCGTTCAGATTCGACCTCGTCCGCGTCGAAGGCGGCATTGCGCATCCGGTCGGATTCGATGTCGAGCGCCACGGAAATTTTGTGAGCCGGAAGGGTTTCGTAGTACGTGGTGAAGTCGTACCACGTCATCCCATTGAACACGCCGCCTTCGCGGGCGACGGCTTCGTCGGCAGCGCCTTCCGGCCACCGCTCCGAGCCTTTGAACAGCATATGTTCGACCCAGTGCGAGATGCCCGTCATGCCTTGGCGTTCGTTGCGCACGCCGGCCCTATACCAGACCCACACGCTGATGACCGGTGCTGCATGGCTTTCACGGATGAGCACATGTAGACCATTATCGAGTTTCGTGCGCAATAATGTCATTCAAAACGCTCCCTTACTCAATGATTTCATCGATTCCCACACCGTTGTAGCCACGCCCGATGGCCATATATAGAAATCCCATGTCGCGCACCAGGTGGGGGTCGTAGATGTTGCGCCCATCAATCAGAATGGGTTGGGTCATCGCATCTCGAATACGCGCCAGGTCCAGGTTTTTGAACTCGTTCCACTCCGTCACCAGGATAAGCGCGTCGGCGCCGTCCGCCAGGGCGTAAGGATCGTCGGCCATTTGGACTTCGGGTAATATTCGCCGCGCGTTATCCATCGCAACCGGATCGTAGGCGCGGACTTTGGCGCGTTCGCGGAGCAAGTCCCAGGCGATGTCCACGGAGGGCGCTTCGCGCATATCGTCCGTGTTAGGTTTGAAGGCCAATCCGAGCAAACCGATGACCTTGCCTTCGAGCGTGCCACCAAGTAGTTTTTTGACTTTGCGGATGGGCGCTTTGCGTTGATCGGTGTTGATGTCCATCACGGCGTGGATCAGTTGCGGATGCCGTCCAGCGAGTTCGGCCATGTACGCTAACGCCTTGACATCCTTAGGGAAACACGAGCCGCCCCAACCGATGCCGGCATCGAGGAATGACCTGCCGATGCGTTTGTCCAGCCCCATACCGGAGGCAACCTCCTTTACGTCCGCGCCGAGCGCCTCGCAGATGTTGGCGATCTCGTTGATGAAGGAGATTTTAGCCGCCAGGAAGGCGTTGGAGGCGTACTTGATCATTTCCGCCGTGCGCAGGTCGGTGATCATGATCGTGGTGCGCAGCGGCAGGTGCAGTTGGGCGACTTTTTCGGCGGCTTCGCGGTTGGTTGAGCCGAGGATGACGCGGTCGGGACTCATGAAGTCGGTGATGGCTGAGCCTTCGCGCAGAAACTCCGGGCAGGAGACCACGGCGAATTCTGGCGCATCGGGCCGCCGGTTGCGGACGATGTCCGCCACCCAGTCGCCCGTTCCGACTGGCACGGTGGATTTGTTGATGATGATAATGGGATGGTCCATCACATCGGCGATGGATTCCGCCGCCATCCGCACATAACGCAAATCGGCCTGCCCATCCACGTCCGATGGCGTACCCACGGCAATGAAAGCGTATTCAGCATCCTTCAGGGCTGCGGCGTAGGAAGTGGTGAAGATCAACCGCCCGGCCTTTACGTTGCGCTCGACGACTTCTTCCAAACCCGGTTCGTAAATCGGCATGATGCCCTTATTGAGGTTCTCGATGCGCGCTTCGTTGATATCCAGGCAAATCACCCGGTTGCCCAGGTCGGCAAAGCTGGCTCCACTCACTAATCCAACGTAGCCTACACCAATTACGGCGATATTCTTCATTATGGTTCATCTCCTCTTTGCAGTATAATCTGGCCACGCGCTTGAAAGTTAGAGAATGATACCACAATTGCAATGTTTTCCAAGCACTGGAAATCGAAAAGTTGGAGGATAAATGATGATTGTCCGTATTGATGCGTTGACCGATGCGATGGCCCCGAAATTGGTTGCCTATCGCCGCGACTTTCACCGTTACGCCGAGTCCGGCTGGTTGGAGTTTCGGACGGCGTCGCTCGTCGCCCGGCGGTTGGCGGACCTGGGCTTCGAAGTGCAGGTGGGGCGGGACGTGATGCGCGACGAAGCGCGGATGGGGTTGCCTGAACTGGCGACGCTGGACGCGGCCTGGGAGCGCGCGCTGGCCCAGGGCGGCGACCCGGTTTACCTGAAAGCGTTGGCGGGCGGCTTCACGGGCGTCGTGGGCGTGTTCAGGAACGGCGACGGCCCGACCGTGGGCCTGCGCTTCGATATGGACGCGCTGGCTCTGCAAGAAAGCGCCGCCGAGACGCACCGCCCCGCGCGCGAGGGCTTCGCTTCCGTCAACGCTGGCGCGGCCCACGCCTGCGGTCACGACGGGCACACGGCGCTCGGGCTGGGCGTGGCCGAGGTGTCGATGGTGCTGCGAGACTCGTTTCGCGGCACGGTCAAGCTGATCTTCCAACCGGCGGAGGAAGGCGTGCGCGGCGCGAAGTCGATGGTGGAGGCCGGGGTGGTGGATGACGTCGATGTCCTGTTGGGTCTGCATCTCTACGGCAGGTGGAACCTCGGCGAGATCGAGTGTTCCCGCAGCAATTTCCTGGCGACGAGCAAATTCGATGCGCTCATCAAGGGCGAACCGGCGCACGCTGGCGGTGATCCGCAGGCGGGCAGGAATGCGTTGTTGGCCGCAGCGACCGCCGTGCTCAACCTGTATGCCATCCCGCGCCACCGCCAGGGCGCGACGCGCATCAACGTGGGGAAGCTGATCGCCGGGGAGGGGCGCAACGTCATCTGCCCAGAGGCGCGGCTTGTCATCGAGACCCGTGGTGCGACGACAGAACTAAACGACTACATGGTCGAGCGGGCTACGCGCGTGCTGACGTCTGCCGCCGCGATGTATGACTGCGCCGTGGACGTCATAGCGATGGGGAGCGCGCCGTTAGCCGAAAGCGACAAGGCTCTTGGCGAGCGCGTGGAGGCCGTCGCCTTGAGCATAGGCGGCTTTTCCCTGCATCCATCCGAAAACGGCGGCGGCAGCGAGGACTACACCTATATGATGCGTCGCGTGCAGGAGCGCGGCGGCCTGGCGACGCACATCGGCCTGGGCGCGGACATCGGCGCTGGCGGGCATCACACAGCGACGTTCGATTTCGACGAGCGGGCGCTGGTGGAAGCGGTGAAACTACTGTCGGCGGTGACGCTGGATGTGCTAGAGAAGTAACCTGTGCACACTGGCAGATGAGTATGGCCCATCTGCCAGTGTGCTATTTACAGTGTTCCAATTGCTATAAGAATACCCACAATGATAAACAAAACACCGCAAACAATGTAGAAAACTGTAGCGGTTGTGTCCCCAGCTCTTCTAACGCGCAACACCTTATAATGGTTCCACCACCAGTTCCAGCGGCGAACAGTGGCAATGATTATCATCAAGCCCGCAAGTACACTTGTGACCCCCGGACACACATCCAAGTTTGTACCTACTTTGACTGTTGTGCAGGTGAATTACTTCGTCGCAAACGTATCAATCATTAACCGCACGTCGCCCAACGGATACAGAATCGGGCACGTCGCGCCGCGCTTGATGTATTCCTGCACTTTGGCACGCGCTTCTGCCGGCGTGCCGGTGGCGGTGATCTTCAGCACCAAGTCGTCGGGTACGTACACCATCGCTTTCTCGATCTGCTCCTTGGTGGCCGGCCAGCCCAAAATGGCTTGAATCTTTTCCACCACGTCCTTCGTCACGCCGCTGGCCTTGGCGATGTGCGGCTGTTGCGCGAGATATTGCGTGAGCAGCATCTTTGCGCCGCGAATGGCCTCCGCCTGGTCTTCGTGTACCGAACAGACGACGAGCTGCGGGCGGTCGAGGTCGTAGACGGTGCGCCCGGCCTTGCGCGCGCCCCTGTCCAGCAGTTCCATCGCCTCGTCGTTGTACTCCGGCGGCACGCAGTAGTTGAGCACCGCGCCGTCGGCAATCTCGCCCGTCATCTCCATCATCTGCGGGCCGGTTGCGCCGATCATCATCGGGACGTGGCGCGGTTCGCGCCGCCCGTGGACGACGTCCAGCTCGATGTTGTCCACGTAGTGAAATTCGCCGTGGTACGTCACCCGTTCCAACGCCAACAGTTTGCGCATCACCTCGATGGTCTCGCGCATTGCCAGGAGCGGCTTGCGCCGGTCGATGCCGACGTTCTTCGCCAGCGGGTCCCACCATGCGCCGATGCCGCAAATGATGCGGTCCGGCGCGAGGTCGTCCAGCGTGAGGAACGTCGCCGCCAGCAGGCCGATGTTGCGCGTCCAGTTGTTGATGACGCCGGAACCGATCTTGATGGTGTTCGTCGCGGCAGCGAAGGCCGCCATCGGCACGATGGCGTCGCGGACGAGACGGCTCTCCGCCTGCCAGACAGCCTCGAAACCGCGTTCCTCCGCGTACTGCGCGTAAGCCATCCCGTCGCGGATGGGGTGCGCATCCTGCAAATATAACCCTACTCGTGGAATATCGTTTTGTGGCATGATTACCTCCTGAATGTATGGAAGAATGAGCGAATCAGCGAATCAGCGAATCAGCGAGTCAGCGAGTCGGCGAGTCGGCGAATGAGCGAGTCAGCGAGTCGGCGAATGAGCGAGTCAGCGAGTCGGCGTGATATTCTTCCGCCCGCTGATTCTTCCATTCGCTGATTCTTCACTCGCTGATTCTTCACTCGCTGATTCTTCACTCGCTGATTCTCCCATTCGCTGATTCTTCCATTCGCTGATTCTTTTTATCTGAACAAGTCTTTCTCCGGCGGGCGCTGCATGTCCTTGGCGCGACCGTCGCCGTGGGGGTAGTCGGCGCCGCGGATGAGGACGACGGGCAACCCCTCCGCCGCCTGCCCGGTAACGAGGCCCGCCGCTGCCGCCAACTCATCGGCGCGGGCGACGGTGGTGACACGCAACGTGTAGCCGAACATGTCCGGCTGCCCGCGCAAATCGGCGATGGGCAGCATCCCGGCGACGCCTATCGCCACGTTCACCGTCCCCAGACGCCACGCGCGCCCGTGCGTGTCGCTGATGATGACGGCGACGTCCGCGCCGGTCGCCGCCATCAGGGCATCGCGGATGTGCTGCGCCGAGGCGTCCGAGTCTTCCGGTAGTGTGAGCGCGATGTCGCCTTCGGGACCGGCTACATTGGAGCGATCCACGCCGGCATTGGCGCAAATCCAGCCGTGGCGCGTTTCTGTGATGAGCGTACCCTCGCGTTGGCGCACAACGCCCCGCGAGCTGCACAGGATCACCTCGACGAGGCGCGGGTCTTTATCCGTGGCGGCGGCGAGGGCTTGCGCTTCCGGCGACGGTTCCACGTCGGCCAGGCGCACGGCGCAGCCTTCGGCCTTGGAGACGATTTTTTGCGTGACGACCACCACGTCACCATCGACGAGCGCGAGGCCCGCACGGCGCAGCGCGTCAAGGATCAACCGCGCCACGTCATCCCCGGCTTGCACGTCGGGGATGCCCGGCAGAGCGTAGAGCGCGATTTGCGGTTTAGTCATTTTGCGAGTCAAGAGTTGCGAGTTGCGAGTTAAGAGTTAGGAGTTGCAGGTTTCGCCTCTTGCTTCTTGCCTCCTGCATCTTGCTTCTTGCCTCCTGCATCTTGCACCTTGCCCCCTGCCTCATGGCAACCCGGTGATGCGGATGCCCGACCCCGGTACTTTGTAGCGGATGTTGATGCCGATGAGGACCGAGGTCAGCCCTTCGACGACCTTGGCGTTGACCAACGGCCCGGCGTCGATGCCGCGCGCGCCGATGTCCTCCGCGAGTTGGATGGCGATGGCTTTGGCCGCCTTTTTGTCGCCGCAAACGAGCACGTCGCAGTCGATGGGCTGCTCCGGCGTTTCCAGCGCGTGCGCGCCGACGTTCTGGAACGCGGCCACCACGTCCACGCCCGGGCCGAGGAGGGCTTGCGCTTGTTCGCAGGCGGAGCCTTCCGGCGGGATGTAGACCTGGGCGACTTTGGGCGGTTTCAGCGCCACGTTGACGTTGATCAGCGTTTTGCCTTGCAAGGCGTCTCTGAGCGTTTCGAGCAGGGCGTTTTGCGCGGCGTAGGGCACGGTCAGCGCAGCGACGTCGCAGGTGAGCGCGGCGTCGCTGTTGGCTGCGCCGGTTACGAGAGGGGCGCCCAATTTCGCGTTAATCTCAGCGGCGACGTGCTGCGCCTTCTCCGCTTCCCGCGAGCCGATGATGACGGTGTGCCCGGCTTTGGCCCAGCGCATAGCGAGGCCGGGGCCTTCGTTGCCCGTCCCGCCGAGGACGGCGATGGTGTAATGTTGTGTCACGGTAGTCCTCCTCGATACTTTGATAGTTTTAGCTGTTCGTCCGGCAATCGAGCGCGAATATTGTAGCGCATTTATGCGATTGTGAACAGTCAAGAACCGGCAGTATTACTTGGCCCAATCGATCAAGAAAGTTTCGACGTACCACTTGAGAAAGAAATTGAGCCGCTGCCAGATGAGACGCTGGACGTTCGGGTTGCGGATGCCGTAGAGCATCGCGGCCAGACGTCTCCGGCGTTTGAGGATCGCGCCCATACGGCTTTTGAGAATGCGCGCTTTGTACCCGCTGAAGGAGAAATCGCCCCGCGCGAAAGCGGCTTCCAGTTCGCGCGCCGCCAGTTCGCCGTAGCCCAGCGCGAAGGAGATGCCCTCGCCATAGGCGGGATCGACGCCGGCCGCGTCGCCCGCCAGCAGGATGTGGGGCGCTGCGAAACTGTCCGCCGGATCGAACCAGCGAATAGGGTGGCTGTGAAGCGTGTAGTCTTCCAGCGTTTGCCCGTCCTCCGCGACGGCTTGCTGCAAAATGGGGCGCAGGTCTTGTAACGGGCTGTCGTGCATCCGCAGGTCGAAGATGCCGCGATTGCGAGCGGGACGCCCGTCGGCAAGCATCGGGAAACTCCACACGTACCCCTGGATGCCCTGTCCGATGACTTTGTAATCGAAGATGCCCTTGTCATGGTTTTCCGGGGGCGTGTTTTCCGGGGGAATGTAGAACTCGAGCAGCCGCGCCGTGTGTCCGGTGCGCGCCCCCGGCACAGCGCGCCGGACGACGCTGAGCGAACCGTCGGCGCCCACCACGGCGCGGGCCGTATAGGCGGCTTGATCCGTCTCCACAATGACGCCGCCATCGGTGGGCGTGACCTTGCGAACGCGGGTCCCCTCCACAATCTGGATGCCGCGCTGTCGCGCCTCGTCTGCCAACCATTGATCGAACAGGTCGCGGGCGAAAACCCGAAAACTGACCGGCTGGCGCGCGATAAAGAAGCCGCGTCCCTCGAATTGAAAGTGCGCCTCTTTGACAACGACGTGCGGCACTGTGTCGATATCCATCCCCAGGCGGCTCAGGATAAACTCGCCATCCTGAAGAACGCCGCCGCCGCAGAGCTTGGGGCGCGGGTGGCGTTCTTTTTCTAACATCAGGGTGCGCTTCGCCAACTCCGGTGCGATTTGCACCAAATGCAACGCGGTCGACGCGCCGGCGGGGCCGGTTCCCACGATAATGATGTCGTAGTCGTATTGCATAGGTTCTCCTTGAAATTTGAGATTAAGCGCTTATTGTTGTGAGCAGGTTCAGCCACGCCTGCGCTGTCCGCACCCAGGTGAAGGTCGCGGCGCGCGCCAATCCGGCCTGGCGCAGGGTTGCGCACAGCGTCTTGTCGTCGATCGCCCGCGTCAGCGCCGCCGTCCACGCCGGAACGTCCAGCGGATCGACCAGCAGCCCGGCGTCACCGACGACTTCCGGCACGCTGGAAGCGGTGGAGGCGGCGACGGGCGTGCCGCAGGCCATCGCTTCGAGGGGGGGAAACCCGAAGCCTTCGTACACGCTGGGAAAGGCCAGCGCCTCCGCCTGCCGGTAAAGCGCGGGTAGGTCGGCATCGTCGAAAAAGCCCATCAGGTGGACGTAGGGCCGCTGTTCCGCTGCCGCGAGGATCGGTTCGGAGAGCCACGCCGGGCGGCCCACGATGACCAGATCGAGATCGCGCTGGGCCGCCAGCGGGTCGCAGGCCTCCATCAGGCGGACGTAGTTCTTGCGCGGCTGGACGGTGCCGACGGCGAGGATGTAGGGCCGCGCGCCGACGCCGTACTGTGCCTGTAGGCGCTCGCGCTCGTCGTCGGCCGGTTGCGGGGTGAAGCGCAGGGAGACGCCGCCGTAGAGCGTCGTGACTTTGCCGGGCGGGACGTCGAGCAGTTCTAGCAGATCGCGCCGTGTGGCCTCGGAATCGGCCAGGATGTGGTCGGCGCGGGCGACGCTGCGCGGGACGGCCCGGTTGAGGTATGCGCCCAGCTTCGGTGGGAACGTCTCCGGGTGGCGCAGAAACGAGAGATCGTGGACGGTCAACAGCGCGCGGGTGCGCCGGCGCAGCGGCGGCAGGACGAAATCCGGCGAGTAGAAGGCGTCCACGCGACCGGTGATCCATTCGGCGGGCAGGGGGAGGCGCAGGCGCTGCCACAAGCGAGCCATCCAATCGTCGGTGAGTGGAAGGTCGCGGAACGTCAGGTTGCTGGGATGCGACGCTACCTCGCGCAATCGCTGCTGCGTGTGTGTCCAGGCTTCGCCCAGGCCGGCGGACGCCGTCAACAGCACAAACTCGTGATCGCTGGCGACGGCCAAGACAGCGTCGATCAACTCGCGAGCATATCTCCCGATCCCAGCGCCTTGCCGGGCGGCGGCTGTGTAGTCGATGGCGATCTGCATCGAAAAGCTCGCTCTTCTATGCCACGTCGTTATAGGTCCAGACGCGGTTGATAAAGAAATTCCAGAACAGGACGATGCCGACCGCCAGGGCCAGGGCCATATTGCTCCCCAGGCGCTCGGCCTGGGCGGCGAGGGGCGGTACAACGGTCTGGATCAGCCGGGCAAAGGGGCGGTGGGTAAACGTCAGAATGGGAACTCGAATCACGATGCCGGTCAAGTTCACGAAGAAGAACTGAACAAACTGGCGTACCAACGGTTTGCTGCGTGAATCGGGATACGTCCAGTAGCGGTTCCATAGGAAGTTGCTGATGACGGCAATCACGAAAGACAGACTGCCTGCGAATGTAGGACCGAGGTTCTGCGGGTCCTTCAACCCTAACGTGAGCAGTGGTGTGTACAGGAAGCCCCCCGCGTCGACTGCCCTATTGGTTGGGTTCAACAAGATGTTATAAGTGCCAAAGTCTATGATGGCGCCAATCGTGCCCACCACCAGGAACTTCGAAAAGCGCACTATTTCCTTCCGGTTGGCCGCGGCCCATTGCTTGAGTTTCTCGATGCTCATCTATCTCTCCCGTCATAAAATAAGCCGGGCTTCGCGCGCCCGACTCCTCGCGATTATAACGGGCGGCGGGGAGATGTCAACTGCTCGCTGCTCGTTGCGTCTCTGGCTCTTCGTGGTATAATCTCGCTCGCTAGGAGAGGTGCCGGAGTGGTTTATCGGGGCGGTCTCGAAAACCGTTGTAGTCTTAGGGCTACCGTGGGTTCGAATCCCACCCTCTCCGCTGTTAACAGTCTGGGCTGGATATAGCGATGGCTGGTGTTCACACAAATCGTGTCCCTCGAAAGGATGGCGATGATCAGCGATCACGTCCGTGTAGGCGCCTTCATCAGCCCAAATGACCCCTTTTGGGTGCTGGTTCGCGATGCTGTGTACCGGCAATTGCATAACCTGGGCGCCCACATCGAACCGTTTGAGTTTGCCGGGTCGCCGGCAGCGATTGCGGCGCTGGACCCAGATGTTCTGGTGGAAGAAATCCTCGCGCGCCAGCTCAAGGCGTTGATCTGCAATAACCTGCCTGACGGCGCGATGCGGCTGCTCTTGCATAGCGGGTTGCGTCTTGTCTATCTGAACGAATCCACCGTTCGGCATCCCCTGCTTTGTTCCTCCACCGGCCTGTATACGGCGGCGCAGATTGCGGCGCGCTTCATCGTGCAACGGCTTGCCGGACGTGGGCGCACAGTGGTTATCAGTGGTATGGCGGATGAAGAGCAAGGCGGAGATAGCGCCGTCAGCCGCTTGCAGGGATACTGCGATACTATGCAGGCTTATCCCGAAATCACAACGTATCACATTCCCACGCTGTGGCGTTACGATCAGGCTTATGCCGGTATTCGGACGCCGTTGGCCGAATTCGGAGCGCCGGTAGATGCAGTTTTCGGCATGTCGGATTCTCTGGCGCTCGCCGCGCGGGATGTGGGGCGGCAGCAAGGCGTCATCGACGATCATACCGTTATCGTAGGACTCAACGGGGACCCCTTGGCATTGGCGGCCATCGCAGAAGGAAGCATGATGGCGACGGTCGAGACTTCGGCGGAGCGTTTGGGTTATGATGCGGCGATGCTTGCCTATCAGTCTGCTCTGGGACAGGCGCTTCCCGCGCACTACACGTACGAGACTCGTCTGATCACCGCCGAGAATGTTGCCGACGTCGCATTGAAAAAACTGGTCGCCATCGCCGACATTCCCACCCAGCTTGTAGGATTCAACCAACGCCGGGAACGCAATCGCCTGCTGCAATTGGAGACCAGCGTCGCCATCAACCGGCGTGTGGGGGCGCTGCTCGACCGCAAACACCTGCTCGAGGAAATCACCGATCTCATTCGCACCAACTATCATTACGACGACGTACAACTCTTTTCGTGGCTGGAGGAGGCGCAGGAGTTGTGTCTGGAGGTGGGTGAATTGCCTTCCGGCAAGCGCCGCCTGCGCGTGGACGAAGATGGGTTACTTGGGGCGGCTTTGCGCCAGAACGAGGTGCAGTACATTCCTGATTACTACCGCAGCCACCGCCTTGCTCCCGATCCTGAGCGCCCGCACATACGCGCCCGCGTTGTACTGCCCATTCGTTTAGGCGAGCACGTGCTAGGCCTGCTGGACCTTCATAGCCGGCAGCCGAAAATGGAGTTGCGCTGGGAAGTCATCGGGCTACAGACCTTGGCCGGGCAATTGGGTATCGCTATGCGTAACGCCGAGTTGTATGCTGAGGCCGTGCAGGCTCAAAAAGCGGCAGAGCAGGCGGATCAACTTAAAACACGCCTGCTCGCCAACGTAAGCCACGAACTCCGCGCGCCACTGAACGTGATTCTGGGTTATAGCCAGACTGCACTCAATACCCCCAGTCCTTACGGCGCCGAACTGCCGGATGCGTTGTTGCAGGATTTGCGGCACATCTATCACAGCGGTGTCCATCTGAATCGGATCATCAACGATCTGCTTGACCTCTCCCGCGCTGAAATCGGGGCGCTCGACCTGTATCCGGAAGCCATCGAGCCGCGTCCCTTTTTGGAAGAGGTCTTCTACAGCATGGCGCGCAGTGCGGAAACCCCTCAGACGGTGGTGTGGGATTTGCACCTTCCCCAACGGCTCCCCCTCATCCAGGCTGATGTGGTTCGCCTGCGACAAATCCTGCTCAATCTGTTGAGCAATGCGGCCAAATTCACGCCGGCCGGGCACATTGCGCTAGGCGCTGCCGTCGAACCGCCTTACTTGCACCTGTGGATCGCCGACACGGGTATCGGCATTCCGGCGGAGCGGCAGGGGCAGGTCTTCGAACCTTTTTTCACGGGGGATCGCAGCGCCCGCCGCCGCGAGGGTATTGGGCTGGGGCTAACCGTCACCCGGCACCTCGTGGCATTGCACGGCGGGCTGATGTCGTTGGAGAGCAGCCCTGAGCGGGGCAGTACCTTCCACGTGTACCTGCCGCTCCCCACTTTGGAGGGCGGCCTTACGTGCCCGCAACCGGTTGCGATGGGTGCGCCTTCCGCGCTGATCGTGCTCACAGCCGGCGAACGGGCGCCGGAGGACCTGTGCGCCCTGGCGCACCGGCAGGGGTTGAAACTCGTTCTCTTGCGCCCAGGGGACGACCCGGAGGTATCGCTGCGTGAGATACAGCCGGCGGCGCTGGCATGGGATATGCGCAGCGCCTCCGCCAACGATTGGCCTCTCATTCGCCGCCTGCGCAGCCACACTTTCTTTTCGCAGTTACCCTTTATGCTCTTTGGGCAAGATGCTGGCGCCGCCGGCCCGGATACGGGCGACCCGGAGCCGGGTATCACCAATGTGTTGCTCAAGCCGCTTGCGGGCCGTTTGTTGACCGATGTGCTCGATGGTTTGTGCGCCGGGATGACCGGTGCGATCCTTATCGTGGACGATGATCCACGCGCCAGGGCGCTGTACCGGCGCTCCGTCAGAGACGCCCTGCCCGATTTCACGGTGCGGGAGGCGGAAAACGGCGTGCAAGCAATGGCTTTGTTGAAAGAACAGACGCCTTGTCTTGTCATTCTTGATCTGATGATGCCCGAAGTGGACGGTTTTGCCGTGCTGGCGCACATCCGCGCGACGCCGGCTACGCGCAAAGTCCCTGTCGTCGTCGTCAGCGGTAAGGTATTGACGTTCGAGGATGTCCAGCGGCTCAATCATGCGCGGGTCATCGTGCAGTCCAAGGGCATTCTTACGGCGGAGGAGATTGTGGCGTCGCTGCGCCAATCCTTTGACGATGATACGGCGCTCTCTCCGCCGACCAGCGCCGTGGTGAAATACACCCTGGCCTATCTGCAGCAGAATTATGCGCAAGACCTGACCCGCAACGAGTTAGCCGATGCCGTGGGCGTGAGCGAGAGCTATCTGAGCCAGATCTTTCATCAGGAGATGGGGATCTCGCTGTGGGAGTTTCTCAACCGTCTGCGGATTCAGCAGGCCCAGGCGCTCCTGCGCGCGAGCGACGAGACGATCACCGCGATTGCCCGCCAGGTTGGGTTCAACGACTCTGCCTATTTCAGCCGCGTTTTCCGCAAATTGAGCGGTCGCAGCCCGAGCGCGTACCGCGAAACCCCGGTTATTCCTCCCAAGTCATAACTTTTTTACAAGTGTTCCGCATTTTTATCCAAGACAAAACCCCCTGTCTTCGACTATAGTTAGGAGAAAGACCGCAATAGTCTCGTGTGTACTCTGGCGCGAAACCGGTTGAGCCAGGACTGTTATCGTCTGGTTTGGTAGGGGGGAGTTATGGCATCCAACAAGCCAACCGTCCTCATTATTGATGACGACCTGCTCATGCTCGAGCTTTACCGCCGCGAGTTGGGACAGGATTACGCCGTTCTGACCTGCACCGATCAGAATGAGGCGTTAACGTTGTTCGACACCCAAACGCTTAACGCGCTGGTCTTGGAACCCGCCCTGGCCGAAGGCCGCGGGTGGGATTTATTGGCCTCCGTGCGTTTGCGCGCTCAGGAACTGCATCTCCCGATTATCCTCTGTAGCATTCTTGACGAGCGTAAACGGGGCATGGAAGGCGGGGCCGCCGCCTTTCTGGTGAAGCCTGTCTTACCCGCGCATCTACGCGATACTTTGCACCTCACGATTGGGAAGAACTCATGAATCAGATAAAACAACCCCATGCAGTGACAGAGACGATCCTGGAGATCAAGGATTTACACACCCGTTTCTTTCTCGAAAAAGGCGTTGTCCGCGCCGTGGATGGCGTCGATTTGGCTTTGAAGCGCAAATCCACCCTCGGCGTTGTGGGGGAGAGCGGCTGCGGTAAAAGCATCACCGCGATGTCTGTGATGCGGTTGATTCAATCGCCCCCCGGCAAGATCGTTCAGGGTGAGATCAACTTGTACCGCAAAGATGGCGCCATCGTCGATCTAACCAAACTCGATCCCCGTGGCCCGCGTATGCGTGCGATTCGCGGCGCGGAGATCGCTATGGTGTTCCAGGAGCCAATGACGTCGCTCAATCCACTCTTTACCGTTGGCGAGCAAATCGCCGAGTCGGTGCGCTTGCACCAGCATCTCGACCGCCGGGCCGCGCTGGAACGCGCTCTGGAGATGCTCTACCAGGTGCAGATTAGCGAGCCGAAGCAGCGCCTGCGCGCCTATCCCCACCAATTGAGCGGCGGGATGCGGCAACGGGTGATGATCGCGTTGGCGCTGTCCTGCAATCCTTCTATCCTCATCGCCGACGAGCCTACCACCGCTTTGGATGTCACCGTACAGGCGCAGATCCTCGATTTGATGCGCCAGTTGCAGGACACTATTGATTCCTCGATTATGATGATCACGCACAACCTGGGTGTCATTTCCCAGATGGCGGATGAGGTCGCGGTGATGTACTTGGGGCGTGTGGTGGAATACGCGCCCGTGCGGGAGTTGTTCCACCATCCCCTGCATCCCTACACTGTGGGGTTGTTGAATTCTGTGCCGGTGTTGGGGCGCAAGGGACAAAAAGTGCTCATCCCCATTGAGGGGATGGTGCCGACGCCCACCACCGAAATTCAAGGGTGCGCCTTTGCGCCACGTTGTCCGCGCGTTATGCCGGCCTGTCACGAACACAATCCCCGTCTGGAATCGGCGGCGCCGGCGCACTACGTCGCGTGTTGGTTGTACACCGACCCGCCTGTTTGAGCCTGGAGTCCTGGAATGAAGAAGGAGGTGTGAGAGAAAAACTAAAGATTGAAGGTCGTTTACTGTTCCCATCAATTCTATGATCATTGAAAGGAGTGTTAGAGTCATGAGGAGAATCATTTCGAGCGTGCTGTCGCTATGCCTGATCGTGGCAACGCTGGC
>MTKY01047464.1_pt1 | contig 29109 bp, 22 predicted proteins | sample 1042731 | NCBI WGS metagenome assembly MTKY01 (sample SAMN06212206, study PRJNA360538) | anaerobic digester metagenome | biome: Wastewater treatment plant; material: sludge; isolation source: anaerobic digester fed with sludge from wastewater treatment plant | place: Denmark: WWTP Soeholt ...
AACGTCGCGGCAGACGGCGCCCGGCCACAAAACGGTCACGGGAAACGTCACCTCATGCGTTCGGCAGGCATGGCGAACGAGTTCGGCGTGGTCGTCGGCGTTGTACCTGGCATTGAGGTGATAGAGCACCAGATGTCCCGGGCGAACCTGAACCGCGTTGGTCAGCACGCGATCGAGCAGTCCGTGTTGGCTCAACCCGGCGTATGGCTCCAACACGTCCTGGCGACAGAGGTAAGTGCAGTCGCAGAACAGAATCTCCGGCGGGGCGGGCAGCTCGAGAGGGGCAACCGCCGAATCCCCCGTCACGGCCAGCGGCACGGCGTCATTGTCCACGATGGCGTAACCGAGGGCTCGGTTGTACGTCTTGCGTACCGCGTGGGTTGCCGGCAGCACGAGCAGATGCGGCCGGGATTCTTTGTCGGTCAAGGGAATCCGCTGGCCCGGTCGGACGGGCGTCCACCGGGCGGTGGCAGCGCAGGGCACACCCTGTGTCGGGCCGGCCTGCCGCACCGCCACTACATGGTCGCTCTCGGCGGGATAGAGGACGCGACAGGGTCGTTCGTAGGCCGCCCAACTGATGACTTCGAGCAGTCCGGCCAGGTGGTCGCGATGCTGGTGCGTGATCGCGACCAGGTCGATATGCTCACAGTCGGCACCGAGGTGAGCGGCGGCCCCGTCACCGGCATCCAGCAGGAGTCTGTATGCGGGCACGTAAATCCAGGTTGCCACCTGCGCGGTAGAGAAGCCAACAATCTGCATGGCGGCAGTTTACGAGGCGTCCGGCATTTCGTGAAGATGACCTGGGCGACCAAGAACCCCGCTTGCAATGGGTACCCCTGGACCCTAAGCTACGCCGTTTCCAATGCCATGGGGAGCGGTTTTCCCTGGGCAGGCCAGGGACAAAGCCGGCCGCGGACCGGCGCCCTTATTTGTAACGTAGGCAGAACGTTCGTGGACGTTGAACAACTCAAACTGTCGTTGGCGGAAATCGAGCGGGAAGCCCGACAGGCCGCACAGGCTGCGGCAACCCTGGACGCCCTGCGCGGGGTCCGGGCGAAGTATCTGGGCAAGAAGGGCAGTCTGGGGCAGTTGATGGGAACGATCCGGCAGTATCCGCCAGACCAGCGGGGCTTGGCCGGCCAGATTCTCAACGCGGCGAACCAGGCGGTCACGGCCGTTTTTGAAGAGAGACAACAGCAGATTGAGTCGTCGGAGGTGGCTGCGGATGCCGGCGGCGCTGGTGCGTACGATCCATCGTTGCCGGGCGTACGGCTTCCGCTGGGCAACGTGCATCCGGTAACGGCGGTCCAGTGGCAGATCGAGCATGTGTTCGAGCGTTTGGGTTTTACGGTGGAAGCCGGCCCGGAGATGGAGTCGGACTACTACAATTTCGAGGCGTTGAACATACCGGCCATGCACCCCGCGCGCGACATGCAGGATACGTTCTGGCTGACGAACGGCCTGCTGCTTCGGACGCACACGTCGCCGATGCAAGTGCGGGCGATGAAGAAGTTCGGCCCGCCGATCCGATGCGTCGTGCCCGGTCGGTGCTTCCGTTACGAAACAATCGACGCTTCGCACGAGAACACGTTCCATCAGTGCGAAGGGCTGGTGATTGACCGGAACATTTCCATCGCGAACCTGATTGCGGTGATGAAGCTGCTGCTGCGGGAGGTGTTTCAGCGGGAGGTCAAGGTCCGTCTTCGGCCGGGATACTTCCCGTTTGTCGAGCCGGGATTTGAGCTGGACATGAGCTGTCTGATCTGCGGCGGCAGCGGCTGCGGCACGTGCAAGCGGTCGGGTTGGGTGGAAATCCTGCCGTGCGGCATGGTGCATCCGAATGTGTTGCGATTCGGCGGGATCGACCCGCACGAATACACCGGTTTCGCGTTCGGCCTGGGCCTGACGCGGCTGGCCATGATGAAATACGGCATTTCGGACATCCGCGTGATGAACGCGGGGAACCTTCGGGCCCTGGCTCCGCCTTCGCGGATGTCCGGGCCGACGATCGTGGAGAGGAATTAGCGGGTGCGCCGGCGCGCCCCAAGCAGGCAAGCCCAATGCTGGTTTCGCTGAACTGGATTCGAGATTTCGTGGACCTGCCGCGGGACGTGAGCCCGCCGGAGCTGGCCGAGCGGTTCACCCTGACCTGCGCGGAGATCGAGGGCCTCGAGCCCATCCGGGTGGATGCCCGTGGGCTGATCGCGGCCCGAGTTCTCTGCCACCGTGAGTTGTCCGGGGGCCGGGGCCTGCGTCAGGTCGTGTTGGAGACGGGCGGGGGCAAGACGATCGAGACGGTAACGACCGCGTCCCTGCTGCCCGAGGGCGGCTGCGTCGTCTACGCGCCACCGGGCGCCTCGCTGGCGGCGTTCGGAGTCATCCGCGAGGCGAAGATCGAGGGCCACGCCAGCGTCGGCATGATTCTGCCGGGCGAGGCCCTCGGGATGGCAATGGCCGTCCAGACGGCGGTTTTTCTGCCGCCGTACGCGGAGCCGGGCGAAGAACTCCCGCCGGAGGCGTTCGACGACTGGGTAATCGAGGTGGACAACAAGTCCATCACCCACCGACCGGACCTCTGGGGGCACTACGGCATCGCCCGCGAGCTGGCGGCGATGTATCGCTGCGAGCTGAAGCCGTATCCGGTGGTGCGGCTCGAGGAACTCACCGGGGTCGATCTGCCGGAGATTCCGATCGCCATCGACGATCCGCGGCGATGCCCGCGGTACAGCGGGCTTCGGTTTGGGAACGTCGGATCGCAGGCGGCGCCGCTGTGGATGCAGTTGCGGCTGGGCCATGTGGGACTGCGGCCGATCGACTGCCTGGTCGATCTGACGAACTACATCATGTTGGAGCTGGGCCAGCCCATGCATGCGTTCGACGGCGACAAGGTCGAACGGATTGAGGTGGGCCTGGCCGAACTCGGCACCACGTTTGTCACGCTGGACGGCATCGAGCGCGCGCTGCCCGATGAGGCGTTGATGATTCTGTGCAATCGTCGTCCGATTGCGCTGGCCGGCATCATGGGCGGGCTGGATACGGAAATCCGCCCACAGACGCAGAGTCTTCTGCTGGAGTCGGCCAATTTCGAACCGTCCACCATCCGCCGCTGTGCCAACGCGCTGGGACTACGGACGGACGCCTGCGTGCGGTTCGAGAAGTCGCTCGATCCGACCAACACGGTGCTGGCCATTCAGCGGTTCATGCATCTGGCCCGGCCGGAGTTTCCGCAGATGCAGTTGGCCAGCCGATTGTCAGACGCGTATCCGGAGCCGGCCGAGGCGGTGCGGGTGGAGGTGAACTCGCGCTTTGTGGCCCGGTTCATGGGGCACCCGATTGAGGACAAGGACATCGTGGACATCCTCACGCCCCTGGGGTTCCATGTCGAAAGCGCCGGCGACAGGCTGGTCGTCGAGGTGCCGAGCTGGCGGGCGACGAAGGACATCTCCATCGAAGCGGACGTGATCGAGGAAGTGGCCCGCTACGTGGGGTTCAACTCCATCGAGCCGGTTCTGCCGGATGTAGAGGTGCGGTGCTTCGAGCCCAACGCGCTGCATGAGCTGGAGCAGGCGTCGCTGAGACTGTTGTGCCTGGGACTGTCGTTCTGCGAGATTCAGGGGTACATCTGGTACGATTCGAACTGGACGCGACGGCTGAAATTCGACCCGGGGCCGTGCTGTGAACTGAAGAACCCGGCCTCCGCGGGCATGCACCTGCTGCGGCAGACGTTGATGCCCGGACTGCTGGCCGCGGTGGAGTTGAACCGGCATTACGCCGCGGACCTGCGGCTTGTGGAGCTGGGCGGCGTGTTCTTTCCGGAGGAACCGCCGGACCGGGACCCGCACGAGCGGCGCCACCTCGGCCTGGTTCTCGCGCGGCGTCAGAAGGGAGTGGAAGAGACGCTGCTGGCCGAGTTGAAGGGCGTGCTGGAAACCTGGTCGACCCAGACGCTGGGAAGGCCGGCCCGCTTCGAGCCGGACCAGACCGGCGCGGCCCGGCCGTGGGAACATCCGCAGATGACGGCCCGCGTCGTCGTCGGCGATGCCCCGGTCGGCCGGCTGTCGGCGCTGCCGCTGAGCCTGCGACGGGCCATGGACGAGCACCTGGCCGCGTGGTCGGCGGTCTGGGCGGAAATCGAGCTGAACGGGCTGTGCACGCCGTCCCCGGTGGAGAAGCTGCGGCCCGTGCCCGCGCACCCGGAGGTGGATCTGGACTTTTCGTTCCTGGTGCCGGTGTCGGCGCGTTATACCGCCGTCGCTGGGCAACTGGCCGGTTTTGAGCACGCTCTGCTCAAACGGATTTCGTATGTCGGGTGCTACGAGGGCAAGTCCATCCCGTCCGACCGGCGGAGCCTGACCGTCCGATGCCGCATCGGCGACTCGGCCCGCACGCTGGTGGATGACGATATTGCGTCGTTCCGCGTTGCGTTCGAGGGTTTTCTCGGTACGTGCGGCTGGACCCTGCGACAGTAGGGTTCGGCGCGCCGACACACGGTCGGGATTGCGGCCATGCACCCGGAGTGCATGGGCCCAACCTGCTCCGCGGCGAGAAACATCATGAAACGAACCTTTCGATCGGGCTGGCGGCGTATCGTTCCGGCGCTCCTGCCATGCGTGTGCGCAGGCTGTCCGCAATATCGCGACGCCAGCGTCCCCAACCAGATTCTGACCCTGGAGGAGCCGTTGTCGGGTGAAAAATACCTGGCGTACGTTCCGTCCGTGTACGATCCGTCCCGCGCGCACCCGCTGATCGTCCTGTGCCACGGCACAGAGCCGTTCGACACGCCCCGCCGTCAGATCGGAGATTGGGTCAAACTCGCGGAAGAAAAGGGGTTCGTGGTGATCGCCCCGCACCTCAAGGGGACGGCCGCCCGCCTGTTCCACAACGTTCAGGAACAGGTCCGTCGGCAGCGGCGGGACGAGCAGACCCTTCTGGACGCAGTGCGGCACGCGCGCGGGGCGTACAACATATCTGATGACCGGGTGTTCCTGGTGAGCTGGTCGGCGGGCAGCTATGCGAGCCTCTTCACGGGGCTGCGGAACCCGGGTGTCTTCCGGGCCGTGGCCGTGCTGCAGGGGAACTTTGACCCCGCGCTGTTCGAAGACGCGGTGAGGCGCGTCGATCCGCACCAGCCCGTGCTCGTGCTCTCCGGGGCGGAGGATGTGCTGACCGGCCGCGAGGGCCGCAAGTGCGCCGACTGGCTGGAAGAGCATCGCGTGAACGTGTTTCGTTCGGAGAAAGGCGGCGGGCATCAGGGCCATCCGAAAGAGGCGTGCAGCTTCTTCGAAAACGTGGTGCGCTCGGTGCCCTGGATGCACATCCGGGCGATCCTGACCGGCGACGATCCGTTGACCGTTCAGTTCAAGATCCGCTCCTCCTTCGAGCCCACGCATTATGCCTGGGCTTTCGGCGACGGCCAGACCTCCCCTGTCGCCGAACCCCGACACACCTATGCCCAGCCCGGGACATACCGCGTCACCCTGGACGCGCGACGCTCCAAAGGCGCGGTGGTGCGCCGGACCGTGGAGGTGAAGGTAGGGGAGCGGGGGTCTGTCGATGTTAACCCGCCGGAAGCGAGGTAAGCCGCGCGGCCCGTGTCAGCCTTCTTCGGGCGGACCGTATATCATTGCGGTTCTGATGCCTCCGGAGCGTCTGCTGCGTCAGCGGGCGGCGTCCTGACCGAGTCTCCGTAGAGAGCGTGGCGATCATCCTGCAGTCCATCTCAGCCCGCTTCTGGACGTTGCACCCGATCGGCATACCCAGTCCGAGTACCTGCTCGCCGAATGCCGCTATCCTTGGGCTGTTCGATCCGAAACGCCTCTTCCGTTCGTTCGGGAACGGCGGCGCCGGCGAGACTCTATACGCGGGTTCTTGGCCACCGGCGGCTATGCTTATGGGACGGGCTATCCGGGACCGTCGGTTCGCAAGGGGCATCTGTACGGAAAACGCAGTGGTCGCTCGTCGGGAAAAAGTTCTCGCGCCGATGGAACAGCAGACCCGGAATCACTGGGCCGGGGGCGCGGTGGAATCACGCGGAACCAGGGCGGGTGGAAGCAGACGGGTCGCCGGTTTCTGGCTTCCGTTGCTCGGATCCTGCAGGCGGGCGAGCAGGATCCCGGTCGCCTCTTTAGCGATGTCATACGACGGTTGGCGAATGGACGAAAGCTGCGGACGACAGGCGATGCTGGTGGGATGATCGTCCACGCCCAGCAGCGACAGCCGGCCGGGCACGTCCACGTTCATCTCTCGAGCGGCATCCAGGGCGTTCAGCGCCATGGTGTCGTTGCAGCAGAAGATGGCCGTCGTGTCCGGCATGCGTTCCAGAATGGCGCGACAGCCGTCGCGCCCTGTGATCTCACTGGTGTTGATCTCACCGTGGAAGATGCGCCGCGGGTCCAACGGACAGCCCGCCCGCGCCAGCACACGCTGAAACTCCAGGGCCCGATCGATCGCCGACTGGTGTGATCGACCTCCGTCAATGAACCCGATGCGCCGATGCCCGAGGCCCAGGAGGTGCTCGGCGGCGATCCGGCCCACGGCGATGTCGTTTGTCCGCACGGCCGACAGGCCCAGGTGGGCGCCTTCTCCATTGATGATGACGACGGGGGCGTCCTGCTCGGCCAGGTCCGCCAGATAATCCTGATCCAGCGTGGGCTCCAGCAGCAGCAGGCCGTCCACCTGGCCGCTGCGGAGCATCTTGATGTGGCGGCGCTCTTCCAGAAACCGCTTGTTCGACGTGCCCAGGACCAGCGAGTAATCCTGATCCTCCAGCGTGCCATATACGGCGTCGACGATTTCCGCGTGCCGCGGATCATGAAAGACGCTTGGATACGACTGGGCAATCAGCGCCACGGCCATGCTGCGCCGGGCGGCAAACCGCTGCGCCAGAGCGGACGGGACGTAATCCAGCTCGGCCATGACGGCCCGGACGAGGTTGGCCGTCGCTTCGCTGACCCCCGGCTTCCCGTTGATCACGAAGGACACCGTCGTTTTGGAGACGTTCGCTCGCCTGGCGATTTCGTCGATGGTGGCCATTCCGTTCCTCGTCGCAGGGGTTTCCGAGCGCAAAGACCAGTTCCGTCGTGGCGGCGTCTGCCGCCGCCCACAGACCCGCAGCCCCTTTATTCTACGTTCTTTGCATACTCAACTCAAGCGGTTTGGTAAGGGGGTGCCCTGATGAATCCAGCGAGAATCGTCGGGGGAGACGGTCTGAAAAGGGGTCAGAAAGAGAGTCTGGGGGGGTACGTGCCGTTATCGATCAGGCTGCGAAGATAGTGAATTACCTGGTGGCGATCCTGCTGGTACGTGATGCCGCACCACGCCTCCGGCGTACTCAGAACGCGGACGCGAGCCTGGCCGGTGTTCACCAGATCGTTTACGGCCGCAGGCAGGTAGTATTCGGACTTCGGATCCTGCCCGCTGTGGTCCAGGAACTCCACGAAGCCCTTGCCGAGATGGCCAAAGAACGAGGGGTGGAATCCCCACATGTTCATCGAGACCAAGGTCTGACCGGACAGGACACGAAGTTGGCCGTGTTCGTCCGTGTACCGCGCGCCGGCAGGATCCTTTTCGATGTTGGTCTGTTCCTGAATGTGCCGGAGGTATCCGGCGTCATCACAGCGGCACACGCCGCGAGACACGCCGCCCGCCTCCGACAGCGTGTTGGCCAGTTGGAAGCCGACCATGGCGTAGTTGGCCACCTCGGCGTCCGGCGTATGGACGAGGAAGTCGCACAGGAGCCGGTAGGACGCCGGGCCGTAGAAGTCGTCGGCGTTGATCGCGGCAAAGGGTTCGCGGATGAGATCGGCCGCCACCAGAACCGCGTGGCCCGTGCCCCAGGGCTTCGTCCGATTGGCCGGGGGCGCATATCCGGCGGGCAGCGCGTCGAGTTCCTGGAATGCATATGTCACGGGCAGCTTGTCCTCGAAGCGCCGGCCGATGGTTTCCCGGAAGGCGGACTCGATGTCGCGGCGGATGACGAAGACCAGTCGGCCGAAGCCCGCCCGCATGGCGTCAAAGACGGAGAAGTCGATGATCGCCTCGCCGTTGGGCCCGACCGGGTCGACCTGCTTGAGCCCACCATAGCGCGAGCCCATGCCGGCGGCCAGAATGAGCAGAGTCGGTTTCATGCGCAGCATGGTAACCGCAAGTGGAGAAATGAGAAGGGACCCACTCTCGGCCGTCCGAACGGCGAACCGGGGCGTGGCCGGGATTGCGCCGGCCGTCCGGCCGCGCGGTATAATCCGTGGCGATGACCGAACCGGCTGATGACACGAACCGTGCGGAGCGATCCTCGCCGTGGGTTGCGTTGCGATCGGCGGCCTACCAGACGTTCCTCTATCAGAAAATGGTCGGGCGGGCGTCGCCGGACGCTCGGCCGGGCGACTGCGTGGCGGTATACGACCGACGGGGCTCACTGTTCGGACACGGACTCTACAATCCCCGGTCGGCCATTGCGGTGCGGATGCTGCGTTTCGGTGAGGGCGTGCTGGATGAGGCGTTCTGGCAGGATGCGATCGGCCGGGCGGCGGCGTTGCGGCGCGGGCGGCTCGGGCTGGACGCGGTGACGAACGCGTACCGGCTGGTCCACGCGGAGGGGGACGATTTGAGCGGGCTGGTGGCAGACCGCTACGGCGACGTGTTGTCGGTGGAGGTCTTCAGCCTGGGAATGTGGCGGATGCTGGATCGCCTGCTGCCGCTGTTGCACGAGGCGGGGGGCACGCGGCATCATCGCGTACACGTGGATGAGCGGGTGCAGCGGCAGGAGGCGTTCACGGCCGACTCGGTGGTTTCCGCCCGGTGCCCGGAGTCGGTGAACATCACGGAGTACGGGGTCCGGTTTCGTGTGCAGTTCGAGGCCGGCCACAAGACGGGCTTCTTCTGCGACCAGCGGGAGAATCGGCGCCGGCTGGCCGAGCTGACCGGCGGCGGCCGTGTGCTGGACATGTGCTGCTACAGCGGCGGGTTCGGCATTTATGCCAAGGTGCTGGGCGGGGCGGCGGAGGTCACCTGCGTGGATCTGGACGAGGCGGCGGTGGCCATGGCGCGGACCAACGCGAACCTCAACCAGGTGCGGCTGGACACCGTGCAGGCCGATGCGTTCGCGTACATGCGGCAGATGCAGGTGAACCGGCGGCAGTATGACGTGCTGGCCCTCGATCCGCCCAAGCTGATCTTCGGTCGCAACGATACACAGGAGGGCCGCCGGAAGTACGCCGATCTGAACCGGCTGGCGGCGGGGCTCGTGGCGCCAGGCGGGCTGTTGCTGACCTGCTCATGCAGCGGCGCGCTCGGGCGGGACGAGTTTGTTTCCCTGGTGACGGCATCCGTGCGGCAGGCCGGCCGATCCGCGCAGATTCTTTCGGTCAGCGGCGCCGGCATGGACCATCCCGTCTCCCCGCGATGCGCGGAGTCGTCGTACCTCAAAGCGGTGTGGCTGTGCGTGCGGTGAGACGCGCGGAGGTTCCCCGGGGCTCGATCGGTTGTGCGGTCGGCTTCGTCAGTCGTTTCGGTGCGCCGCCTGGAAAGACGGGGAGCAAGGGGCCTCCTGCCGGCTGACGATGACCCCGTGTTTCAGCACGATTCGCGGCGCCGGGCGGGTGCGGAACGCCTCGTGCATGGAGTCCACCGGCAGGATCGCCAGGTCTGCCCGGCAGCCCGGCTCCAGCCCGTAGTGCGACAGCCGCAGCGTGCGTGCGGCGTTCCGGGTGATCATGTCCGCCACCTGCTCGATCTGGCGGGCCGTGGAGAGGTGATCCGCGTGGATCAGCAGATGCCCTGCTTCCAGCAGGCTGCCCGTGCCCAGCGGATAGAACGGATCGCGAATGCAGTCCTGTCCGACCGACACGTTTACGCCGGCCGCCAGCAGTTCGCGCACGCGCGTCAGCCCGCGGCGCTTGGGGTAGCGGTCGAACCGTCCCTGGAGATGGAGATTCACGCCGGGGTTGGTAACCACGTTCACCTCGGCGTCGGCCAGCAGGCGAATGACCCTGGCGGCGTGGACGTTGTCGTAGCCGGCCAGCGCGCAGACGTGCGAAGCGGTCACGCGCCCGTTCCATCCTCGTTCGATCGTGCGGGCCGCCAGCACCTCCGTGCAGCGCGAGTTCGGGTCGTCCGTCTCGTCGATGTGGCAGTCGATGTCGCGGTCGAACTCCTCGGCCAGGTCGAAGAGCAGGTCAATATGCTGCCGGCTGTCCTCGTCGGTCCGCTCGTTGTGGGCGATGCCGCCGACCAGATCGCAGCCCATCCGCAGGGCCTCGCGCATCCCGTCGAGCACGCCGGGATCCTGCAGAATGCCGTCCTGCGGGAACGCGACGACCTGGATGTCGACGAAGTCGCGCGTCCGCTGGCGCGCGGCCAACACGCCTTCGCACAGCCGCAGTCCGGCCGACGTGCCCACGTCCACGTGCGTGCGGATGAAGCCTATGCCGAACGAGACCTCCTCGTGGACGGCCCGGATCGCGCGTTCGCACACGTTGGAGGGGGACAGGTCGCGTTTCACCCGTGCCCAGTGGCGGATGGCTTCCGTCAGCGTGCCGCTCTCGTTCGGCGGCACCAGGTCCAGCGAATACGCCAGGTCCAGGTGCAGATGCGAATCGATGAACGACGGTATCACCAGGCAGCCGCCCGCGTCGATGTCGGCCGGACCCGCCGGCCGACCGGAGGCCGGCTCGACCCGCTCGATCCGCCCGTCCGAGGAGAGCGCAAGATCCACGCGATCCGCCCGTCCACGCATCCGTGCGTTTCGGACGTTCTGGACTCGTTCCATTTCCGGCTCCCCGCGGCTACTGAATGCCGTGCATCCGCCGCTTCATGGCCTCGACGACCGGCAACATGATCAACGCGGCCACAAGCGCCATCGCACCGAATATCATGAAATAGGTCGTCGGGGTCATCTTGCTCCAATAGCCCCCGATGGTATGCGCTGCGAAATTGGCGATTCCGCCGGTCGTGACGAACCACAGGCCCATGAACAGTCCCACATGTTTGGGCGGAGCCATTTTTGTCACCAGCGAAAGGCCGACCGGCGAGAGGCACAATTCGGACATGGTGCAGGTCAGGTAGAACAGAACGAGCCACAGCACGCTGACCTTCCGCACCGAAGAATCGGCGTAGACCTGGTTGACCGCCTCCCGGAATGCCGGTTCGGCCCCGCCGGCGTACAACGCCAGCTTGTCCCGCTCCGAGAGTTCCTGTCCCACCCGAATCGTCCGCGTGGCCGCGTCCCAGGTGACCTTGTCCGGCAGCTTCACGCTCCACTCGGGATCGGGCATGTCCTCCGGAATTACGACGGAGACGTGCCAGATTTCGGCGTCCGCAATGTGCTTCTTCAGAATCTCGGACCCGGTGCCCCGCGGCACGCGTGTGCGGGCCTCTTTGACATCCGCCAGGGACTGTGCGTGGCGCGCTTTCGCTCTGGCCAGCAGGTCTTTGATTGCCGACCGGTACTCCGGAGGCGCCGACTGCCCGAGCAGACGCAGCCAGTCAAGATCGCTCAGGACTCCGTTCATCAGAAGCCTGCGCGTCGAGGCGTCGTATCGCAGGCGCTTGTTGCCGTAGTACTCTCGCTTCGGAGTGGCACGATCGTCCGGGGTCTTTTCCTGTTCGTCCGGCTCCTCAAACGTGTAGAGATGCTGCTTCTCATCCAGCGCCACGGTGCCCGGCAACGAGTCCAGTGCCACGCTGGTCGGAGCGTTCTCGCGGGCCGCGGCAACCAACATGATGACATACGCAAGCGTCATGCCGAACATGGCGATGGTCATTTTGGCGGGCGTGGACGGTTGTTTCTTGCGTCGCTCCAGCCAGATCCATAACCCCGCAAACACGCCGCCGAGCGTGACAATGAAGAGCGGATTCACGGACTGCATGAACTCGGCGCCCATCTGCCAGTCCCGCCAGCTCTTCGGAGCTTTGTCGCCGGTCGATTCCTCCGCCTGGACCGGGGCGCGCGGCGCCTCCGCCCGGAATACGTGAAGGTTGGTGTTCTTGTCCGCCCAGACGGTCATGACGTTGGCCGCCTGCTCGAAGGCCATCCAGAACACCAGCGCAAAGATGAAGATCACGAATAGAACGATGATACGGTCCCGCGCCACATGCCGCGGGATGTCGGCTTGCGGCTTTTCGTTGGCGTTCTGAACCGCGGGCGCGGCCGCCGCGGCCGCCGCCTCGCGTTTCACCGTCCCCATCCCGATCAGGTAGACGATCAGCCCGCAGGCCATGCCCACGCCGGCCGCCGCGAAGCCGTAGTGGAAACCATACGTCAACCGCAGCCAACCACACACCAGCGGCCCGATGAACGCGCCGAGGTTGATGCCCATGTAGAAGATGGTGAATGCCGCGTCCCGCCGACGATCGCCACGCGGATACAACGAACCGACCTGCGTGGAGATGTTGGGCTTGAGCAGGCCGCATCCGACGATCAGGAACCCCAGTCCGGAATAGAAAAACGGCAGCGGTTCAAACGCCAGGAGGAAGTGCCCGATGCACATGAGCGTGCCGCCGATGACGACGGCCCATCGCGCCCCGAACACCTTGTCCGCCAGAATTCCGCCCAGCGCTGGCGTGAAGTAGACCAGACCGGCGTACCAGGCCAAGACGTCGGACGATTTCTCCTGGTTCCAGACCAGGTAATTGAGCATGTACAGCATCAGCAGCGCTTTCATGCCGTAAAAGCTCATCCGCTCCCACATTTCCGTCAGGAACAAGACGTACAGGCCGCGAGGATGACCCAACATGGAACGGTGCCCTCCGGTTCAAGTATCCAGATGTTCGGCGAAGGATACACCGAAGAATCCGGGGGTGCTATTGCCTCGCCGAGCCATCAAACCGTTTTTCGTTGGTTTGCGGGTGACCGCGGACCCTGGCCCATCACCCGCCGCACCAGTACTGGGAGGGCCATCGTTGGCATCCTTCCGGCCAGATCACCGCTTTCCCGCGTCCGGTGCCAAAAACCGTTCGGGCGCCTGTAGGAGTGACGTTGTTTAACATTTGTGCCCGTTCCATATTGACCCATATGCTCCAAATTGCCCAGTTTGTTAATCTATTTTCACAGGTACGACCGATAACGGACTTGCGGGACGAGTCTGGTCGGTGAAGCACCGGCCACAACATTTCGAGGGAGGCGAAGCCATGAAGGCGCGGTGGATACAGGCGTGGAAGCTCTTGCTCGCATTGCCGTTCTTGGGGGCCTACGGCGTGCAAGGCTGTACGGCCGACATGATGCGCGGAGCCGCAAGCGTCCTGGAAGATCAGGCACGCGAACTCGATGGCAAAGACAAAAAGTTCGAGTTCGGCGAGTGGCTGGCAGATGAAATTCGTCATTGGTGATCCTGGCTCAGAGCGCGGATCGCCTGTGATCCCGTGATTCAGGCTAATCTGGTCGATCCGGGGTCGAGAGAGAGCAGGGAGGCTCCTTTCGCCTCCGGACGTCCGTAACCAGCGTTGAGGGCAGCACCTCCTCACACGAGCCCCCGGTACCGCGCCACCGGGGGCTCGCTTCTGCGCACGTCCGGACCATAGATGCGGCGCATGGCCTTCCGCCGCCGCACTTGACCACGGCAATTCCAGTGTTAACGTCTTGGCATCATGGCGCTTGTCGTGCGAAACCTCACCCTGGACCTGAGCAGTCCGGAAGACGAGCTGGCCGAGTTGGCCGCCCGCCGATTGAAGATGCCTGTCAACGCGATTCGGCAGTGGCGTCCGGTTCGTCGGTCGGTCGATGCCCGCGAGCGCGACAACATCTGCCTGGTCTACCACGTTGAACTGACGCTTGACGGCGGAGTCGCCGCCGAGCGGTCTGCCCTGCGGCGCATTCATGGTCGCCACGTGGATGTGGTGAAGCCCCGGCGGCGTCACGACCCCACGCCCGGCACGAAGGCCCTGCCGCACCGACCCGTCATCATCGGGTTCGGGCCGGCCGGGATGTTCGCCGCCCTGCGGCTGGCCGAGTTCGGGTATTCGCCTGTCGTGCTGGAGCGCGGTCGAGGGGTGCGTCAACGCCATCGGGACGTGCTCCGCGACTTCTACCGGCGGCGGGAGTTCCATCCCGAGTCCAATCTTCTGTTCGGCGAGGGTGGCGCGGGCACCTACAGCGACGGCAAGCTCTATACGCGTGTGTCCGACCCGCTCGTGCGTGAGGTCATGGAGCTGCTCGTGCGCGACGGGGCGACTCCGGACATTCTGATCGACTCACGCCCGCACGTCGGAAGCGACAAGCTTCCGCTTATCTGCTGGAACATCCGCAATCGGATTGAGCGGCACGGCGGAGAAGTCCGCTTCGAGAGCCGGGTCGACGACCTGGTGGCAGACGACGAGGGTGTCAGGGCACTGGTAGTCAACGGTCAGCGGCTGGAGGCCCGCCAGGTCATACTGGCGATTGGACACTCCGCCCGCGGCACGATCCGGATGCTCGCCGGCCGAGGCGTGCGGATGGAAGCCAAACCCTTCCAGTTCGGCGTGCGGATTGAGCACCCGCAAGAGGTGGTTGACCGCTGGCAGTACGGATCGCTGGCCGGCCACGACCGCCTGCCGCCGGCCGAGTATCATCTGGTCGCCAAGGGGGCGGCCGGGCGGCACGGCGATCTGTTCAGCTTCTGCATGTGCCCCGGCGGGCAGATTCTGCCCACGAACGAATCTCCCGGGTTGATCGCGACGAACGGGGCCAGCAAATCGCGCCGCGGCGGGCCGATGGCAAACTCCGGGCTGGTCATCACGCTGGGGCCGGATGTGATTGGCGGGGATCCGCTCTATGGGCTGGATTATCTCGAGCGCTGGGAGCGGCTGGCGTTTCAGAGCACCAAGGAAAGCTACGCGGCACCCGCCCAGCGGGCGAGCGATTTTCTGGACCGCCGCGATTCCAATGGCGCGGTCGAGACGACGTATCCGTTCGGCCTGGAGTGGCGGTCCATTCGACACTTCATCCCGCCGGAGGTGTCCGAGGCGTTGGACCGCGGCTTGCGGATCCTGGACGGCCGGCTGCCCGGCTTCGGCGGCGGCGAAAGCATCCTGACCGGTCCGGAAACGCGGGCGAGCAGTCCGGTCCGCATCGTGCGCGACCCGCTGTTGCGCCAGTCTCCCACCTGTGCCGGCCTCTATCCGTGCGGCGAAGGCGCCGGCTACGCCGGTGGCATCGTCAGCGCCGCGGTCGACGGCATCAAATCCGCCGACGCCATCATCAACGAATATGCGCCGCTGGCGTGCGCCGCCGCTTCTTGAGCCAGAGTCGCCTGCCGATGCCCGGCTCGCGTCCGGCGTCCCGGCCGCAATCCTTGTGCGGGAAAGACGCCCGCACCACAATACCGGGCAAGGGATGACGACCACGCTGCCGAGGAAACAGAGTCTCCAATCCGAGAGTCTGATGTTGCCGCACGCACACCACGGCCTCTTCACCCTACGCGGGTTGCGAACCTGCCTCGCTTTCGTGGGTTTTCTGGCCGTCGCGGGGTGTGTGCGGAACGAAGCCCTGCCCGGTTTGTCCATCTGGGCTGCGGACGATTTTCACCCCGGCACGCCCCGACAGGAAATCGATATCGGCTCGACCCTCTACGATCCGGCAGCCGGACGCATCAATCTGGCCGGTGCGGCCAATGAGACTCTGGGACTGTATCTGATCGTCACGGCCGACGGCGCGGACGTTCCCGCCGTGGATATCGTCCTTGGTGACCTCGAATCCGGCGATGCCCGTATCCCGGCCGCGGCGGCCTCCCTCTTCCGTCTGCACAGTGTGCGGGTGAGCCGCTGGCCGGGCTGGCATATACGGCTTCTCGATCCAAGCGAGCGGGTCTCCGTGGTGCCGGACGTGGTCGTGCCGGCGGACGCCCCCATTGGCGGCCTGCCCGCAGACGTGACCGCCGACGACCCCCTGCACGTCTGGATGGACGTGAAACTCCCTCCCGACGTGCCCGCCGGCACGTACGACGGCGCGCTCTGCGTGCGATCGCAGGGCCGCATCGTGCAGTCCGTTCGCTTCAGCCTGACTGTCTGGCCGTTCGCCATGCCGGAGGATGCCGGACTCGTGCTGATGACCGCGGTGGATCAGTCGGCGTTGTTTGCGCAACACGTGCAGCAGGACGGCCGGCCGTACGCCCCGGATCGAATCTACGTAGACAATCCCCGCCGGGCGGAGCTGGAGTCCGTCCTGGCCGCCGCCATGCGGCTGCTGGAATCGCACGGCCTCAGCCCAACCCTGCCCCGACTTTTTCCCGTGGCCAGGGTCGATGTGGATCAAAGCGTCAGCGTGGACTGGGCCGATTACGATCGCGTGGCGCTGGGCTTCCTGGACGGCTCCCGGTACGACCGCCGTCGTCCCAGTCCGGTCTGGCCGATTCCGTTCGACGCCTCATTCCCTCCGCCGCCCTCGTATGGCCCGCTGGATTCGCCGACGTACGCCGCGATCGTCCGGCGCTACCTGCACGAATGCGCCATGCACTTTGACGGTCTTGGCGCCCTGGATCGCGCGTTCGTCACCGTGCCGTTTGCAAGCACGCCGGACGCCCAGGGATTCCGCGCCGTCGAGCACTTCGGACCGCTCATCCGGGACGCTCATCCGCGCCTGAGACGACTTGTTCGGCTGTTTCCGCAGGACATGAATGCCTACGGCTGGCATGGGTTCCCGTTTCGTGACGTCGCCCGTCAGGCAGACATCTGGTGCCCACCCGCGCAATTCTGCGATCCCACCCTGCAACCCGCCGGACCGCTGATGCCTCAGGCCTGGTGGTTTCAACTCGATCGCCCTCCCTTCTCCGGCTCGCTGCACATCACCGCGCCTCCGGTCTGCACGCGCGTCATTGCCTGGCAGGGATACCGGTTGGGCGTGCCGGTCATTGACCTCGGACCGGCCAATCCTCCGCTGAGCCTCACCTCCGATTTGACGCCGCAACATTGCATCCAGGAGCATCCGGAGCTTCTGCTGTATCCCGGAACCCCCTTCGGCCTGTCGGCGCCCGTGGCGTCCATGCGGCTCAAGCGGTTGCGTCGTGGAATGCAGGATGTGGCCCTGCTTCGCCTGCTCGAGCAACAGAACCTCTCCCACACGGCGATCAACCTGGCCGAGGCGCTGGTTCCCCTGGCCGGATCGTCCGCCTGTGGCGTGCATTTCGCAGACGGGGCGGCGAATGCGTGGATCCAGGACGAGCGCTGGTGGCGATTGGCTCGACTGGTCGTTGCCGACGAACTGACGCACCGGCTGGAGAGCCGGCCAGTCGCCCCCTCCGGCTCGCTGCGCTGGCAGCGCCTCATGGCCGAAACCCGGAAGGTCGAACTCAAAGTGGACGGCGTTCGGTGCCGACCGGCCGGTCGGCGGGCGGAAGACGGCGTCATCATCGATACCCAGGTCACGGTGTCGAACCATACTCGCCTTCCGGTGGTCGGCCGCGTGGCCTTCGATCGGCTGCCGCTGGGCTGGTCGGCGGACCCGCCGGCGGTGGAGGTGCCCTCCATTGACCCCGGCGGCGCCGCGCGCGTCCGGCTGACGGCTCAAGTCGCCGCGTTAACCTGGGATGAGGACGGCGTTCGCTATGTTCCGCTGCGATTCGACCTCAATCGCCAGGCACTGCGGCCATCTGCCCGTCTGGCGTTCGTGCCCGCCGCTCGGCTGGACCGCCCGGTGCGGATTGACGGCGACTTGTCCGACTGGCCTGTCTCGCCGGGAAACTTGGCGGCCGATTTTGTTTTGATCTCCGGGGAACGGTCATCGGAAGAAGGAAAGCCCACCGGCCGGCCCGTCGCTGCCACCCATTGCCGCGTCGCCCGCGATGCGGAGCACATCTACTTCGGATTCACTTGTGAAGCCTCCGGAACTCCGGATCTGGACGCCCGCAGCAACCTCGTGCATTACGACGACATGGTGCCCACCGGCGAGGAACTGGTGGAAATTCTCCTGGACCCCTTCTCCACCGGCACGCGCTCCACGGGCGACCTGTACCACGTGGTGGTCAAGCTTTCCGGGGCGGTCTGGGAGCGGGGGGTATGCACGTTTCCGCCGACGGGACCGCGCGAGGTCTGGGCTGCGGACATCCGCCAGGCCGTCCGCTGGTACGGCGACCGCTGGGAAGCGGAAGTCCAGATTCCCCTGTCCGCCTTCGGCGACGCGGCCCGGCAGAACCGCATCTGGGCCGTCAATTTCACCCGGTTCGATGCGGCTCATCAGGAGTACTCCACCTGGTCCGGTGCCGTCGGCAACGCGTACGACCCTCTTTCCCTGGGCAATCTTGGATTGTAACTCTTTTGTTATACGGTAGTTGCATGTCGTGCTGTCCGATATGCGCCACGCGGCGGCGATCGCGGACGCCCCCTTGCGTCACCGCTCAGGCGCCGTATACTTGTAAGACTCCGCCCATGCCGGGCGGACTACCGGCAGGATTGACGCGATGAAAGACAAGATCCATCCCAAGTACCAGAACTGCACCGTTCGCTGCGGCTGCGGCAACACGTTTACCACCCGCAGCACGCTGGCAGAGGTTCACGTGGAAATCTGTTCCGCGTGCCACCCGTTCTTCACCGGGCAGCAGAAGTTCGTAGACACGGCCGGCCGGGTGGAGCGGTTTCAGAAGAAGTTCGGGGGCGAATACTTCAAGAAGTCCGAGAAGGGCAAGAAGGCTTCCGCCAAGGCTTAGCGCGGTTCCCGTATTCAGCATCCACGCCCGTGGTTCCCGATCGACCGGAAAGCATGGGCGTGGATTCTCTTTGCACGCGTCGAGGCATTCGCGTTGCAGCCGTCGGATCGGGAATCAATAGACCTCATGTCCACCAGCGTTGACAATCGACTGATCGCCAAGCTCGATGAAATCGCCGCGCGGCGGGATACGCTCCGGGAGCAGATGGCCGACCCGGCCGTGGCGTCCGATCCGACCCGCAGCATCGCCCTGGCCAAGGAGTGCGGCCGCCTGGACCGCCTGGCCGACCCGTACCGCGCGTTCCGCAAGGTTCGCGACGGTCTGGAAGAAGCCCGAGCGATTCTGGAGGATCCGGCCCAGGACCGCGACCTGCGCGAACTGGCGGAGGCGGAACTCGACGATCTCCAGACCCGGCACGACCGGATGCTCGAAGAGCTTAAGGAGCTGCTGGTCACCGATGAGGATGCGGCCATCACGTCCGTGATTCTGGAGATCCGGGCGGGCACCGGCGGCGATGAGGCCGCTTTGTTCGCCCGCGATCTGTACGAGATGTACCTGCGCTACTGCGAGCGCAAAGGGTTCAAGGTAGAGGTGATGGACCAGTCCGGCGGCGATCTGGGCGGTCTGAAGGAAGTGGTTCTGAACATTCGCGGGCCGAATGTCTGGCGATGCCTGGGCTATGAAGGCGGCGGACACCGCGTGCAGCGGGTTCCGGAAACGGAAGCGCAGGGCCGCATCCACACGTCGGCAGCCACCGTGGCCGTTCTGCCCGAGCCGGACGAAATCAACATCGAGGTGAACTGGGATACCGACGTGGAGGAGTTCGTCTCCCGGGCCGGCGGGCCGGGCGGACAGAACGTCAACAAGGTGTCTTCCGCCATTCGACTGGTGCATACGGCCACGGGCATCGCAGTCTCCATGCGCGACGAAAAGTCGCAGCACAAGAACCGGGCCAAGGCGCGCCGGCTTCTGTTGACTCGTCTGTACGAGAAAGAAATGCAGGAGCGAAACTCCGCCCGCGACAGCACCCGCCGGGCCATGATCGGCAGCGGCGACCGATCGCAGCGCATCCGCACCTACAACTTTCCGCAGAATCGCTGCACCGACCACCGCATCAACGTGACTCTCTACAATCTGGACCACATCATCCAGGGCGAACTCGACGAGCTTATCGAGGCGCTGCAGACGTACGACAAGGAACAAAGGCTCAAGAATCTGTAAGGCCGGCCCCCGGCCGCGCCCGCCGCCCACGACGTGAACCCGCGGTCATGAATGCAAGCCAGATCGTCGCGATACGCTTCAGCCATGACACCCCTGGCACATTTGACGAATCGATACTCGCGGAAAATCCTTCGCTATTCGCTGTTCGCAATTCGCTCCAGCACTCGTTCCGCCGCCGTCTCCCCGCGATGCACGCAGTCCGGCACGCCGCCGCCGGCAAAGGCATTGCCGGCCAACGCCACCGGGGGCAGCGTCTGAAGCAGCGCGTCCACCCGGGCCACGCGGTCCAGGTGACCCACCGGAAACTGGGCCATTGCCGTCGGCCAGCGGTGAATCGTGGTGAACAACGGCCGGTCGCGCAGGCCGATCAGGATGTCCAGTTCCTCCAGCACCCGTCGAATCACCGCTTCGTCATCGAGCGCGAATGCCCAGGGGTTCAACGCGCCGCCGACGAACGCGCGAATCAAGGCTTTTCCCTGAGGCGCTCGGCCGGGGAACTTCACGTGGCAGAACGACGCCCCGACCAGGGCCATCTTCTCGGCGGCAGGCACCACCAGGCCGAACGCATTCAGCGGATGGTCGATCGCCTCCCGCTCGAAGGCCAGATTCACGGTCAACGTCGAAGCATACTCCACTTCGTCCAGCCTGGCCGTCAGCTCCGGCGCCGCGTCTTTGAGCATGCCGGAGAGTGCGAACGCCGGCGCCGCCAGCACCAGTCCGTCCGCCGTCATCCGCTGTCCGTCCGCCAGATCCAGCCGCCAGCCGCGGGCGTCGGATTGCGGTGTCAGGAGCCGGACGCCACACCGAGTCCGCACCGATCCGGCCGGCAGTCGCCCTGCCACCGCATCCACGAGCGAACCCATCCCCTCCCGCATGGTCACGAAGATACTGTATCGCGCTCCGCTGTCGGAGCGGGTCTTATCGCCCCTTGCGCGTTGGCTGGCCCGCATCCCCAGAATCAGGCTGCGATACTTCGCCTCCAGCTCCAGAAACCGCGGCATGGTCGCCCGCAGGCTCAACCGGTCCGGGTCCGAGGCGTAGATTCCGCTGACCAGCGGCTGGGCGGCCCGCTCCAGTGCCTCGCGTCCCAGACGGCGCCGGACGAAATCGCCCAGGCTCTGGTCGCCGTCGCGCGGGCCGCGCGGCAACACCAGGTCCAGGCCCATCCGCATCTTGCCGCGCCAGGAGAACAAGCCGCTGAATGCAAACGGCCACATCCGCGTGGGCGCCAGCATCATGAACCCTTCCGGGATCGGATGCAGCTTCCGCTTGCGCACGATGAATGCCCGTCGGTATTTCTCGTTGGTCGGCATCACCTGGTCGGCAATGCCCATGCGGCGACACAAGGCCATCGCCCAGGGCTTCTGCGTAATGAACGCATCCGGCCCCCCCTCCAGAAGAAACCCGTCCCGCCACGTCGTTTCGATGCTGCCGCCGAGCCGGCTCTGGGCCTCCAGCAGTATCACCTCCAGCGGCAACCTGTTTTCCGATCGACGCTCGATCAGCCGGTGCGCCGCCGCCAATCCCGACATGCCGCCGCCGATCACCACGATCCGCTTTGTTCTTGCCTCTTCGCTCAAGCCTGGTCCCCGTCCCGCGTTACCGGGCTGCCATGCTCTCTCACCCGGCCACCTGCCGAACCAGATTGGCCAGCAACTCGATGAATCCCGGATGCACGCCCACCGTTTCGGCCCGGGCGAAGGCCATCCCGTACTCCCGGGCCACCCCGGCCGCCTCGATATCCAGATCGTAGAGCACTTCCACGTGGTCGCATACGAATCCCGGGCACGCAACCATCACGCTTCGGTGCCCTCGCCCGGCCAACTCTCGAATTACCGAGCAGACATCCGGCTCCAGCCACGGCTCGTCCGGCCGGCCGGTCCGACTCTGGTACACCACCTGCCAGTGTCGCCACTCAAGGCGGTCGGCCACGCACTGGGCGGTCTCACGAATGGCCGCAACGTGGTCCTGGATGTCGGGCGTCTGGAGCGGCAGGCTGTGAGTGCTGAACAGCAACGGCGTGGGCGTGCGGTCGATTCCCTGGGCACGTTCCGCCGCCGCGTTTACACGGTCCGCCAGCGCTTCTATGTACAAGGGATGACTGTGCCAGGCGGGGACTTCCGCGAACTCGATGTCCTCGGCGGAGGCATCCTGCGTGGCCCGGACCAGGCTCGCCTGGTAGAGGCCGGCGGTGCGGACATCCCGGAACGCATGCATCGGAATCGTCGCGACGCGTTTGACGCGGCCGGCAGCCAGGTTGCGTATCGCGTCCACCAGCCACGGCGACCAGCACCGCATCCCGACCACCACCGGCACGGCCGGTCCCTCGACGGCCAGCCGATCCTCCAGCGCTTTTGCCTGTGCCAGCGTCCACGACGTCAGCGGCGATCGACCGCCGACCGCCTCATAATGCGCCGCGACACGCGCGATGCGATCGGACGGAACCGGTCGATCGCCCAGCACGCTTTGGATGAACGGCCGGACTTCGTCCATCGAACCCGGCCCGCCCAGGGCCATCAGCAACACGGCGTCGATTGCCAAGCGACTTCTCCTGCCCGCGTCCGGTTTGCGAGGCGCGATCGCGGCCACGAACCGATCCCGCGCATGGGTCGGGCGACACAGGAATAGTAGTCGTTTTCGCCTGGGGTTTCAGCCGAAGCGACGGGAAATGATCAGACTGGGATCCTACTTCTTCTTACCCTTCCCTTTGCTCCCCGCGGCGGCCTCTTCCGCCACGGGCTTGTCCCCTTTTCCGCCACCTGTCCCCGTGGAGGGGACGGACAGCGTGATCCCGCACTGGCCGCAGCGCACTCGCTTGCCGCGGCAGGCGTCGGGCACTTGTAGAATCGCTCTGCAACGCAGGTTCGGACACAGCAGCGTTACGGGCATAGGATTGCTCTGGGGGTCATCCTGCCGGCCCGCAACCGCGGGCCGATTTCACAACCGCGATCTACCAGTGGAGGTATCGTCACCCGGCAAAGGCGGCTTGATTTTTCCCTGGGCGGGATGACTCGCAGATGGGAAGGCCGGACGGCCTGTGAGCGGGGCAGCGACGAAACGCCGTGTTATGCGGACTCGCGCCGACGGCGCGGCCGGGTTTCGAACAGCCGGACTTGCCCGTTGACCACTTCCTCCGTCAGAATCCAGCGTCCGCTATCTTTTCGCTCCGGCAGCTCATACATGGATTCGAGCATGACTTCTTCGGTCACAGCGCGCAGGGCGCGGGCTCCGGTGTTCCGTTCCAGGGCGCGGGCGGCCAGGGCCTTGAGGGCCTCTTGCGTGAATTCCAGCTCACAGCCCTCAAACTCGAAGAATTTCTGATACTGCCGGATCAGGGCGTCTTTGGGCTCGGTCATGATGCGGACCATGGTGTCCAAGTCCAGCGGGTCCAGCGTGGCCGCCACGGGGAGGCGTCCGATCAACTCGGGGATCATGCCGAACTCGACCAGATCGTCGGGAATGACATGCCGCAGGGCCACCCCGGTGTCATTCAGGTCCGCCCCGTCTTTCGTCCTGGATGAGCGGAACCCCATGTTGCCGCCCAGCCGTTTGCGGATGATGTTCTCCAGGCCGACAAATGTGCCGCCGCAGATGAACAGAATATTGGACGTGTCCATCTGGATGTACTGCTGTTCCGGATGCTTGCGGCCGCCCTGGGGCGGAATGTTCGAGATCGTGCCCTCCAGCATCTTCAGCAGCGCCTGCTGCACACCCTCGCCCGATACGTCTCGCGTGATGCTGACGTTCGACGTTGTCCGGCCGATTTTGTCGATTTCGTCAATGTAGACGATGCCGCGCTGGGCCGCCTCCAGGTCGTAATCCGCGTTCTGAAGCAGCCGCAGCAGGATGTTTTCCACGTCCTCCCCGACGTATCCGGCTTCGGTCAGCGTGGTCGCGTCACCAATGGCAAAGGGCACGTGCAGAATGCGGGCCAGCGTCCGGGCGATCAGCGTCTTGCCCGAGCCCGTCGGACCGATCAGCAGAACGTTCGATTTGTCCAGCTCCACATCGCCCTTTACGAGCGTGTCGAGGTGGGCCAGTCGGCGGTAATGGTTATACACGGCCACCGCGATCGCCTTCTTGGCGACCATCTGGCCGATGATGTACTCGTCCAGGAATTCCTTGATTTCACGCGGCTTGGGGATGGTGCCCAGCATCGCCCGGGTCGTGGCGGCCTTGCGAACCTCCTGCCGGATGATGTTGTGGCACAGCTCTATGCAGGACTTGCAGATGTAGACGTCCCGCGGCCCTTCGACCATCGGGCCTGTCTCCCGCTGCGTCTTGCCGCAGAAGCTGCAGACCGCCTCGCGCCGCTTCCGTCCGCCGCCACTGCCAGTGCCACGATCCTGGGGCATGCTACCTGCGCTCCTGCCTCTGCCTGCGCCCGGGGCTGTTCATCGCCAGCCCTGGTTTCGTATCGACCGCCCTTCAGGCAACCAAGTACCGAATTCCCCCATCCTCCGGCTTCCCGCTCGGCCCATCGATCCTCACCAGCGTCTATCAGGGCTGGGAACCGCGCTCGGCCTGCTCCCGGACTTCCGTCACGATGATCCCCCGCAACCGCTCGTATTCATCCGGAGCCAACTGCCCTCGATCGCGCAACTCACGCAGATCGGCCAGTGTGAACGTCGGCTCCGATTCCTCCTCTTCGCGGAACCGCGCCCGATACCACTGCGCAACGAACACCAGCAGCAAAACGGCCCCGAGCACGATAATCCCGTACAGGGCAACGTCCCAGAGGCTCGATTTGTCCTGGTTCGCGGCCGCCAGAAGCGGGCCCCAAACCGCAATTGCGGTCATGCCGCTCACCACCTTGCACACCACCATCTGCGCTCAATCGTAGCGGCCGGTTTCCGGCCGATCAATGATAGACCACCCTCGACAGAACGGACGGGGTTGTCTGCGATTTGTCATAACCCGCAGATCAACAGTAAATTACAGCAAACACCGCAACGCTACGGGTCTTCGAAGTTCACACGCCTCGCAATGCGGTAAGGGCGCTCGTTGGTGATCAGGTATCGGTTCCGCACCACCAATTCGGCCACCAGACCCGTGGTGAGCACCACCACCCCCCCCGCGGCCAGCAGGACCGCTGGCACGAACCAGCGTCCCAGCCAGCCGGCGAAGGGATACACCCAGGCATCGGCCAGGCTCAGCACGAGCATCCCCGCACCCGCCAGCACCAGCCACTGCGCGACCTTCGCGAACAGATGCGAGGGCCGCGTGGTGTATTTCAACAGAATCCGCAACAACAGGGCATCCGTGATCACCCGGGCCGTGCGGCTCAGGCCGTATTTGCTGGCGCCGGCGGTCCGGGGGTGATGCTTCACGACCATTTCCGTCACCGGGCCCCGCGCGGCCGCCAGGATCGCCAGAAAGCGATGCATTTCGCCAAACAGCTCGCGCGGCGCCAGGGCGTCAGCCCGATATGCCTTGAGAGTGCAGCCCAGATCGTGAACGGGCGATCGGGCGATCTTACGGATCAGGCCGTTAGCCACCCGCGAGACCACTTTGCGTGTCATGCTGTCCTGCCGGTCCTTCCGCCACCCGCTGACACACACGAACCCCTGTTCCAACCGTTCCAGCAGCGGGCCCATGTCGCCGGGGTCGTTCTGCCGGTCTCCGTCCAGTGTGATCCAGCGCCGGCCTCTGGCCGCCTCCAGGCCGGCCCGGATGGCGATGGTCTGTCCGCAGTTCGCCGCGAAGTGGATGACCTTCACCTGGGGCCGACCGTCGGCCGCCCGATCCAGGGCGGCCTCGGAGCCGTCCGTACTGCCGTCGTTGACGAGAATCACTTCGTACGTGCAGCCCAGGCGGTCGGCCTCGCGAACAATCTCGTCCACCAGCGGCTGGACGTTTCCGGCCTCATTGAACACCGGGACGACGATGGACAGCCGAAGTTCATCGGCGGGACTGTCTGGTTTGACGCTCACGGCTGCTCCCTATGAGTCGGGCGGCTCGAAGTCGGAGCCGCTTCCGTTGCCGCCAGACCGCGCGGTCCGGCGGCAGCGGTACTCAGCCGAACGCCGGTGAATAAGGACCAGGTTCCGCAGATAGATGACACATCCCAATCCCTGGCCCAGCGCGAACACCGGGTCAAAACGACTGACGGCATAGACGAACAGGGTAACACCGCCGGCCAGGGAGAACCACCAGAACGACACCGGCACGTACGATCGCTTGCGCTTCTCGCTGGCGATCCACTGGATCACGAAACGCATGAGGAACATCGCCTGGGCGCCAAACCCGAACAGCACCCACGGATTCGTCAGCGTTTTGCGCACCCGATGCAGGAACACCCGGGGATCATCGTGGAGTTCACGCATGACCTGCCGGAGCGTCGGCCGCCGGTTGATCTCCTCTTTCAACGCGTCGTCCTGGCGGATCAGGTCCATGGCCACCGGATCCCGCCGGACCAGATCGACCAAATCCTGGCCGGACGGCGGCCCCGCGGCCGGCCCCGCGGTCTGCAGAGGAAGCAGCAGCCGGCACACCGCCAGCCAGTAGACGGCTCGGACGATCACGCCCACGACGATACCTTCGCCCGCGACAATACGCACAAGGCAACCGACCGGGCGATTATGTTCGTGGCCGGCGAGCGACGCAAGCGAGACCGCCCCGGCGCTGGACACCATTTGTCCGAACGCTACGTTGGACAGGCGTTCGGCTCTGGTCGGCTGCGGTCTGGAGGGATTCTTGTGAAGCGGCCCGCGCCCCTGCACACCTGGGATCTCACACCCAAGGAGGCCGTCGCGCTGCAGCGTGCGTTGGCGGACCGGGTCGTCGACCGTCGATTGCGCGCTCGCATCCGTCGAGTAGCCGGTGCGGACATGGCGTTTCTGCCGGGCAAACGCGACTGCGTGGCCGGCGTGGTTGTCTGGGACGTGGAAGCGAAAGTCGTTGTCGAGGAGCAAACCGCGTGCATGCGCGTGCGCTTTCCGTACGTGCCCGGCCTGCTGTCGTTTCGGGAGGCGCCGGCCGTTCTGGCCGCCATCGGAAAACTGCAAGTCCAGCCGGACGTCGTCCTGTGTGACGGACACGGGTACGCGCATCCGCGCCGGTTCGGGCTGGCCTGTCACGTGGGCCTCTGGCTGGATCGCCCCAGCCTCGGCTGTGCCAAGAGCCGGCTGACCGGCACACACGATGAGCCGGCGCCCCGGCGCGGCGCGGTCGCCCCCCTGTGGGATGGTGATGAGCAGATCGGCCAGGTGCTGCGAACGCGCGACCGCGTGAAGCCCGTCTATGTCAGCATCGGTCACCGGATCGATCTGGCCACCGCCGTACGTCTTGTGCTCGCCTGCGCCACCCGCTATCGCCTGCCCGAACCCATCCGACTGGCCGATCAGCTCGTCCGGCGCGCATCAGGAAAGGCATGACGGCCACCCGCACGCCGGATCGGCTCCGCCGCCACACGCGCCGGTTGAAGCAGGCGAACAGAGAGGCCGCAGAAGATCACCGCGACCATCGCCAGGCAGACGGGCGTGACGTCCGGCATCCGCACGACGGAACCCGCCCGACACCAGGCGGCGGCGACCGCAACGCCGACCACGGGCAGAGTCACCCAGCCCCATCGCACCCGGTCCGTGACCGACCAGCACAGCAACGCCAACGTGGAGCTTAACAGGGTGTATGCCAGCACCGTCCCGGCCATCACGCCGACCGCCTGCACAAAAGGCAGCCGAAACAGCGTGGCAAACGGAACGCAGGACTCCGCGCCAAGCTCGCCCTGCGCCAGCCCGAAGGCCAGATGCCACGCCACCTGATACGCCGCGACAATCGCCACCGCCGCCGAGCGCGCATTCAGGAGCCATCGCGGCATCCGGCCGCACGCGTCACGGACGTTGCCGGCGAACGTCGCCAACCCCGCGCCGGCCACACCCGCCACGATGGCCGTGACGACATCCAGCGTGCTGAATACCCGCGACCGCAGGAAGAGTTGCAGCACCTCCACCAGCACGGCCACCAGGGCCGCGTGGCCGACACCTTCGACCATCGCCGCACGGCTGTTCCGGCCGGATGCCCGCCGGGCCAGGGTCTGCACCGCCGCCAGCAGGAAGAAGAGCCCGCTGAAGCTCAGCGTGCTCAACAGCCCGGCGTATGGATTCAACCGTGGTATCGCGTGCGGCGGCGCGTATCGCTCGGCGATCGGCCACCATTGGGAAGCCAGCAGAGACGTTCGGAATTCCGTGGCATTACGGACGAAGTCGAACGGCGCCAGGCCATGCAGCACGACGCCCAGTGTCAGTGCTACAGACATGACACTTGATGGGCATCGTCGCCAGGCCCGCTGCGCGGCGGCCGCCAGGCCCTGGACCGCCAGCCCGATTCGGGGCGCGATGCAGGCGCCCGCCAGTCCGCCAAGCGTGTTGAGCATCACGTCGGTCCATGAGGCCCATCGCGCCGCGGAAAACGTCTGAAGAGTCTCGATACTCAGGCTCAAGCCTGCCGCGCCCGCCGTGGCGGCCAGAACGGCCCAGCGTCTGCGGCGCAGCCACCGGCTCAGCCCGCCGAACAGCGTGAAGCCCACCGGCAGATAGACCAGAAGATTCACCACCAGGTCTTCGCACGTGGGCGATATCCATGTCAGCCTCGACACCGTGCCCGATTGGAACTGAAACGGCGTGAGCGAGCTGATCAGCACGAGCGCGGTCATCACGGCCCCCAGGATGACGGCCTCGCGGTGTACCGCCGGCGCCGCGGTTGCGACCGCGGATCGACCGGGGATTCGGTTGGGTCGTGCGAATCGGGTTGTCACCGGCTTCTTCCTTCTCCTGGCGACGGCGAAACGGCCGTCACGTCGAGCCTACCGGCAAACGACTCACCGTCGCCGCCGCCATCCGTCAGAACCGACCGGCCAACGGTGAATGGCGATAATATATGGCTCCACCCGGCTAACCCGGCGAGGCGAAGGCCGACAACGTCCGAAGAACGAACGCGAACCGATTCCAGGACGCACTGTCAATTGCTGCCAGATCTGCGGGCTGTGTTGCCTGCACGCAACACTCCCACCCCTAAATCACCGCATCCAGATTATGAGTGCTCGCAGAATCGTCTCTTGAAATTGCACGCCTCGGGCGTTCCGAAGGGCGCGGCGCTGTGGGGAATTCATCGCTTTGATGCCAACCTCAAGGCAGGATCGGGATTGGGAAGGGCAAGGCGGATCGACCCGGGTGCGGCGGTGGATCGTCGATCGGAAGAACCCATGGGAGCGGGCAAGAAGCGACCCGGATCCAATGACTCGAGGTAGTCTCACTTCCTGTGGAATTTGAAAAGGCGAGGG
>MTKY01052545.1_pt1 | contig 28680 bp, 30 predicted proteins | sample 1042731 | NCBI WGS metagenome assembly MTKY01 (sample SAMN06212206, study PRJNA360538) | anaerobic digester metagenome | biome: Wastewater treatment plant; material: sludge; isolation source: anaerobic digester fed with sludge from wastewater treatment plant | place: Denmark: WWTP Soeholt ...
ATAACCTGATTTTTCGCCATGCCAAGAACGTAGTGATTCAATATCCAACCATATGTCTTGAGCCGGCATCCCTTCGCTTTCGTCAAGGTATCGTTTAATGCGAGGTATTCGATTTTTTGTGTAATAAATACGATTTTCGTTTTCAAGACGTTCCATAGTCTTTTCAGGGACACGCCAAATTCTTCTTACACCCCTCCAGGAATAATCATATCCTCCACCTTGTAAACCAGCAGCTCCTAAATCTCCAGACATCCACTTCCGTCCATCAGGATCGGTGTATCGATAATAACTTTCGACGTAATCTTTATCATATGCCTGAAAAGGTTGATTCCAGATCCAATTATTTGTTTTTGAGTAATACTGGATAACATCATGACTACTCCCGTAGCGGCCTGCGTCACTATGACCTGAAGTTCTTTTCCAAATGATCTCGCTTCGAAATCGTTCGCTATTAAAAACTTCATCAAGTGTTAGTCTAATAATTGGATTTATTTTCCAATCACAATGCACATAAATACTTCCATCATCCGCCAGCAAATCCCTCATGAGCACCAGCCGCTCATAGATCATGGCAATAAAGCTGTCCGCCCCCTTGCCCCAGGTGTCGCGGTAGGCCAGCTCTTCCAGCACGTTGGGCCGCTTGGTAAAGGTCTCATCGCCGATCTCGATATCCATTGAAAAATCGGCGCCCACGTCGAAGGGCGGGTCGATGTAGATGAGCTTGATACCGCCTTCCCGTTCTATCTCCTCCCGTATGGGGCCGTTTTTAAGCGACGAGAGGATGAGCTTGTTGTCGCCCCATATAAGCTTGTTCGTCCAGCCGGACTTCTGACGGCCGCGCTCGTCGAAGAGCAGCCCCTGGTAGCCCTGGTCGTCGTCCTCCTTAACCTTCGAGGCGGCGCCTTTTCTCCCGGCGTCCTCGTGCAGGGTATCGCTTTTCTTCTCGCCGGCCGCGCGGCGCGGCTCGTCCACCTGCTCTATAACCTGGAAGGGGAGGACGATATTGGTCACCTCGTTGGTCTTGCCGTTCCAGATGAGCTCAACCTCGCGCCTGTCGTCGAACAGCAGGAAGCGATATTTGTCGGGCAGGGGCCTGTCGGCTTCTATGAGTTTGAATAGTTCGCGTTTTTCGTTGTCGGTGAGTTTCATGGCTGATTGCTCACTTATTGCCGTATTGCTGTTGAAAGAGCGTTGTGTCTTTTATAACTCAATTTCGACGGGCAGATAATACTCGTTATTTGTTGATAGTGAGTCTTTAATCGTCTTCACCAGGTGATAAAAACTGCGCGACCGCTCGTTGTCGAGGTCGAGATGAGGCGCTATCCGCCTGGAGCCGCCTATTTTCTGGTATTCGGGCACCAGGCGCTTGAGCTCGCGGTCGGGATTGCCAAGGCCGTCGGGCGTCCTGAATTTCCTGTCGTTCTGTCGCTGGGCCAGGCCCCGAGTCCCGAAGGCGGCCTCGACGGCGGCGAGGTCGGCCAGATACCAGCTTTCAAGCGCCCGGCAGGCTACGCGCACCACGGCGCCCGGCCTTCCCGCATCGGCGCATTTTCTTTTGAGGTTTTCCTTCACGTCTCTGCAATCCGCAAAGTCCTGGTCGCGCATGACGATAAACACGGCGTCGGGGTTTCTGTAGGCGCGTAGTTTCCGTATCAGTTGTCGTTCCAGGTCCTGTTTGCCTTCGAAAACGATATACCGCACCGGGGGCGGCTCCGCTTCTATCCGGGGCACTATGCCTTCTATCATCGCCCTGGCGGAGGGCTCCTCGAGCAGGAATACTATTTCCTTCATAGAGGATCGGCCCCGCCGAAAAATCCCTGTCGCCAGAGATGCCCGAGCTTGTCCCCGTCTTCCATATATGCTTTTATCTGTTGATCCTCGCTTGCCCGTTTAATTATGGTGTAGCCGTCCGCCTTCTGGAGCCAGAAAACCTCTTCCAGCTCGCACGCGTTGAGAAAATCCGGCGAATGCGTGGAGATGAAAACCTGGCCGCCCTTGCGCGCGTAATCCCGGAATTCCTCCGCGAGCTCGGCGAGCAGCCTGGGGTAGAGCTGGTTTTCCGGCTCCTCGACGCAGAGAAGCGGGTGGGGCTTTGGATCGTGCAGCAGCACCAGGTAGGCGAACATCTTTATGGTGCCGTCGGAGACATGGCGGGCCAGGAACGGGTCCTGGAACGCCCCGTCCTGGAATCGCAGCAGGACGCGTCCCTCCTCGGTGACCTTGGAATCAACGCCCGTGATGCCGGGAACGCGCTGTTTCAGTTTTTCGATGATCGTCTTGAATATGTCCGGATGCCGCCGGTAAAGGTATTCTGTAACGTGCGCGAGATTTTCGCCTTCCCTGGAAAGGTGTTCTGCGTAGCCCGATTCCCGCTCGGGGCGAGCCTGCTGGATATGGAAATCCGATACGTGCCAGTTCTCGAGCAGATCGCCCAGCGCTTTGCTTGCGGGAAACTTCTCGAACTGCGCCAGGCCTTTCAGCGCGAGGATATCCGGTGATTTAAGCTCGTGCTCCTCCCGTTGCAGGGCGCTTCCATCGGTCACCTTATCGGGTTCGTTGGTGACGGCGCGTCCCTTCCCGCGGGAAAAATCGAGGAATTTCCAGGGCTGCCCTTTGCTCCCCCGGCGGTACTGCAGAACCTCCCGCTCAACGATGGGTCTTCCGTTTTCTTCGTTGATGCTCAATGAATAGGTAACCAGCGGGGAGTCGCCTTTCTCCCGGAATTTCAGTTCTATTTCGATAGGCCCGTCGGCGCCGCGGCTTCGCACCTCCTGAAACCCCCGGCCGCCGCCCTGTTTGGTGAGCGCCACGTGCACGTTGTCGGTCAGAGAGTCTTTAAGAAAACTGAAGACGTTAAAAAGCGTGGTCTTCCCCGTACCGTTGGCCCCCACGAAGACGCACATTTTAGGCAGCTCGGAGATTTCCGCGTTCCGAAACGCCTTGAAGTTTTTAAGCCGTATGCTTTCTATCTTCACGAAATCCCCCTCGAGGACGCGGACATTGTCATCGTACCATTGCTTTGTTCGGCTTCATACCGCCTTCCGCCCAGGAGTGATGCCGTTCGGAAGACGGGCGGTCGGTTGAATATGCGCTTACTATTCTATCCGCGTGTTTCCGTGGTACAATCATTTTTCAGTAACGGGTTCCCGACGAAATGCACGACGGGTCGATTGAAAAAAATACGCATTATACCATAATGTTCAATTATACGCAAACTGGAAAAATGTCAATATATATTCCATCGTGTCCGTGGCACGGCGCTATCATGGAATACAAATTATTAAAGACCCCGTATCCCATGCCGCCGCAGAGGCGCATGATCATTCACCCAGCGCGCGCACGCCCCGGCCACCGACCTGCCGGTGTTTGGGCGTGTCTGCGGCTATTCGGCCGCCGGGTTTATCGCGACACAAAGCGAAATATAAACAACTGGTATCATGAATAAGCCTCTCCCCCCGGGCGACGGCCACGGAAGCCTGGTGTTGCGAAGACTGGATGTCGAGAGCCGATGGCGTGTATTGAAACCGACCCATAAGGCGCCGCATCTTTGTTCAAATTTCGTCGCGCCCCACGCTGCGGAGCATGTCCCCTCTTTCCCCATCGAGCAGGGCACGCTGTTGTTCTCCGCGCACCTCGGGGTGGACCGTGTTGACATTAATATTTCATTGGATGTAATTATTCAGCATGTGACGTAATATTTGACATTTTACAAAATTTAATCATGTTTTATATGGCAAATTCAAACAAATCTACGATATCGACCATATGATATATAGACATTGTTGCACGAATGATCATTAAAGCAAGTTTGCTGAATAGTTACCATTAGATTATTATTGTATTTCCAAACAGGCGAGAGTGAGCCGGTCAGCGGGTTCGCGGAGTGGTGCGCCGACGTTCTCCCGAGGGGGAATTTGGTCGAAAAAAAGGGGAGGTGGGCATGTGGATTTATATGAATAACGCGTTTCTTTCCATCGTCCAGAATGATAGTGTTCCGGTTATTCTCCTCGTTCGGGCCCGTCGTTCCGGGGACGTCGAGTCGGTTTTCCCGGATGCCGGAGTCATTGAAACCTCAGGTTCCTATTACGCGTTTCGGCCGAGTATCAGCCGGGAAGTCGTCATCGATCGAATTGCGAATGCGGTTCCGTCTATCGATTATCCAAATTTCAAAGATTCGGTTTCGAACGCGTGGAGTCGAGGAATATACTCATCCGTATGGAACAAAACGCTCGAAGGATTTGATACCGGAATGTATTCCCGGCGGCGTTCCCGTGTAAATAATAATCGTAAGGAAAATAGTGCGAGCAGGAGTAGTATGGCGACAAAGGAAAAGAGTGCGGATTCAACGACTTCTTTTCTCCCCAAATCGGCTTCTCCGATAGACGATCGAGATGTGATCGATCTAACGGGTGAGGATCTCTCCAAGGTGGATTTTGTGGATAAGAGGTCCGCAGACAATAATACTATCAAATAACTGTCGGCGCTGCGGTTTTCTTACGGCATACGGCTTAAAACCGTTGATGATGCCCGGCAGCAAAAAGATACTCGGAGAAAAGTGACGCGGCGGATGCGGCCGGCAATACCGCATAAAACGATACATGCGAGGCCCATCCATGGGACGCTCCCGATTTCTCTATGACATCATGATGCGCTTCTTCAAACCCTCCCGCCCGTGGGAGTGCGTCTCGCCCTTCCGAAAAAATGATTCCGAACAAAACGCCTCCGCGCACATGGCCCGGAGGTCTCCCATTCGCTCAGCCGGCCACTACCGTACCGTCCGGTTCGATCCTTACGGTCATTCCGTCCCGAACATGGCGCAAAAACTCGTCGCCCAGGCCGTCGACGGTAACGACGCTCGTGTCGTTCCAGACCTTCGCGAGGATGACGCCGCCCGCCGCAAGGGAGTCTATCCGTTCGGAGAAGAGGAGCGCCGCCGGGCCCACGCCGCGCGCCGCGACCGTTTGAAGCACCATGCCGCCGGTCGTCGAGCCTATGGTCTTTGGAAGACAGACCGCCACTCCGGTCAGCGCCTTGCCGTAGAGGTCGGGATTGTTCTGGTCGGAGCAATGGATCGTTTTTTTCCCGGCAAGCGCCCCCTTTTGAAACGAGGCCAGCGTGTTCATGCCCTGCCGGCTCACTACGCAGGTCCCGGTCCATTCGCCCGGGATTATTGCGCGCCCCTTGAATGTCTTTTTCATTTTGTCCTCCCGCCGGCGATGATATCGAGTATATCCCCGTCCCTGTAATAGCGCGCAGTGGTGTAGGTGCGCAGCTTGTTGCTGTTGGTAATTACGGGCTCCCTGCCGCAGAGCGGATTGTTCATGTACATCAGCGGGCAGATGGACGAAAGGCTCAGGCCGGCCCTCCGGAGGCGCTCGCTCGCGCCGTTCTCGCGCATAAAGGCGGCCGCCACGTCGGGCGCCGTGGTTAGCACCGTGCGCACGGCGACCGAGCGCCGTCCGCGCCTTGAAAGCGCGTCCTCTATCCGAGAAAGCCAAGACCGGACCTGCGCGAGCGATAGGTGCGGGCAGCCTATAAAGCAGAGTTTCGGGCGAGCGTCCGGCTTTTTCCACATGAGCGGATAGGCGCGGTAGACGCGTTCGAGCTCGGCATCGTCGATGACGTATGTACGCGCTTTTTTCTTTACCAGGGATTTCTTTTTTTCGCGCGCCTCGGGGGTCAGGCGGTCGATGTGATAGAGGCCCACGGCTCCATTTGAGGCCATGGCCGCCCCCATGTCTTTCAGGTAGTCTTTGACCTCCTGCGTGAGATTGCCGCCGAGGTGCCTGTCCAGCCCCAAAATGTACGGAACGTCCTCCATCACCTTCATGCCTATGGCGCTTCCCAGCACCTGTGCCTCGGGCGTTTTGGAGGCCTTTACCTCGATGACCCAGTCGGCCATGCGGCCCCTGTCGGTGAGAAAGCCGAATTCAGGAGCCCTTCCGACGATCCCGCACAAAAGCTCTATAAGCCCCGAGTTCCTGTTGCTGCGGGCGCCGAGCACCGAGTTCGCGTATATCACGGCCGAGGACTCGGACCAGGCGAGGATATCGCCCTTTTTGGGGATGTTGCCCACCTCGTCGAGATAGCAGGCGCAGGTAAAGGCGTTGGAGTCCTTCAATCCGATTTTTTCAAGCTGTTTCTCGTATGCGGCCTGTTTGCCGTACATTATCCGAAAGACGATCTTTTTGAGCGGGCTTACGTTTAGGGTCGAGTAGTCGACGGGCCGTGGATCGACCGTAAAGGGGCGTTCGAGCCGTATGCCCGCCGCGATGAGCTCGTCCATAAGCTCGAATACGGGCGTGAGAAGCGGTATCCCCATAGAGGTGACCATGTGGAGGTTGTGGTCTATAGGCGCCAGGCGCGTCGCCCCGAAGGTTTCGCCGTAACGCACGACGGTTTCCATGGCCTTGCGCTTTGCCTCGCCCCCGGCGCCGGCGAGAATATCCTTTTCCGCTTTTGTAAGTTTCATCGAACGGCCTCCCCCGGTAATCGCCCGGCCGAAGCGGGCGTGAATCATCGGGTGTTATGTATATTAAAAATATACTGGTGTCAAGCGTGTTTTGCGTTTAGCGCCAGTTTCCGCCGTTAAGCGTCCGGGCCGGATTCCCGATAGCATGGGTGTGCGCTTGTGCCGGTTTTCGAAGCACGGCGGCGTTACCATTGAACAGGGGTGATTGCATGGACTGGCTGTTTCTCTTTGTCGCGGGCTTATGTGAAATAGGTTGGCCGCTGGGGCTCAAGATATCCCAGATATCGGCGAACCGGCTGCCCGGAATCGCGCTCGCCGTAGCGGCCATGGCCGCGAGCGGGCTGTTCATATGGCTTGCGCAGAAGACCATCCCCATGGGGACGGCCTACGCGGTCTGGACGGGAATCGGGGCGGCGGGGACCTTTGTCGTCGGCGTGCTCGTCTTCAGGGATTCCGCCGATGTTATGAGGGTTCTTTCCGTGGTCCTAATCGTCGCGGGGGTGGTGGGGCTCAAGCTCGCGCACCGATGAGGGGGGCGTCGGTTCCCGTCGCAGGCCATGTCGACGGGACGGCGGATGATCCCGTGCCTTCGACGGAAAGAGGAAAAGCGCTTGACCGGGTGAATAAAAATGAATAAATTTGAATGTAACTTCTTAACTTCCTAAGCAGGCCGGGACACTTGTTCAATCGGGAGGCGGACTGGCCCGCTCGGCCCAGGCAGGAGAGTCTAATGGCAAAAACGATAACCATACGAATCGACGACGATACATACGAAATGTTTCGAAAAGCCGCGGACGGCGAGCGCAGGAGTATTTCGAATTTCATCGAGTACGCCGCCGTCTCCTACATCACCGGAGAGGCGTACGTCTCCAATGGGGAGATGAGGGATATCCTTGCGGACCAAGCTCTTGTGAAGAGTCTCAGGAAAGGGCTCGATGATGTAAAGAAGGGCAGGTATACCGTTGTCGGCTGAGTTCCGAATAGCGGAAACACAGGTTTTCAGAAAGAAGATCGGGAAACGGGATTATTCCGCTATCTACGATAAAATTGTCGCTTACGTGTACCCTCAGCTTCGCTCCAATCCTTTTTTCGGCCCGAATATAAAAAAACTGAAAGGGGAGCTCGGCGGAATTTACCGGTACCGCATAGGCGCGTTTTGTATGTTCTATACGGTTAAGTCGGAAAAGGTGATCGTATTCGTTCTCGATATAGCGAAACGCAAGGACAGCTATTGACGGTACGCCGCCTGCCTACAACGGCAGATCATAGCCTTTTAGCCCCAGCTCGTCGATGAGCTGCCGCATCTCGAGGAGCAGGTCGCGGCCCACCGGAACGCCCCTGTCGCGGCGCTCGAGCCAGGCTATGTGCTCCTTCTCCCCCGCGGTGTAGATTCGGTCGCGCCCCGGCATCTTCTTCGCGGCGCGGAGGGCGCGCAGGATGTCGCCCGCCGTCTTTTTAAAATCCCCCGGCTCGATGAAGGCTTCTATGTTTATGGCGATAAAGTAATGGCCCAGACTGTATGGGACCTTTTTCCCGTCGCGCATTCCGGTGAGCATCTTCATGAATCCTCCGCCCTGAAGGGCCGAGCAGAGGATCTCCACAACCGTGGCGTAACCGTAGCCCTTGTAACCGCCTCCCTCCTCTCCTATGCCGCCAAGAGGCGTGAGTGCCGCCGTGCCTTTGGTGAGGTCCTCGAGAATTTTCAGAGTATCGGTCCGAGTGTTTCCGTCCAGGTCGATAACCCAGCCCGGCGGGACGTCCCTGCCCTGGCGCGCGTAGACCTCGATTTTTCCCCGCTGGCTTATGGAAGTCGCACAGTCCAGGAGGAAGGGAAAGTCCTCGTCGGTTGGAATGCCGTAGGTTATGGGATTGGTGCCAAGCATGTTCTCCACCCCGAAGGTGGGGGCGATGGAGGGTCGCGCGTTGGTTCCGGTGATGCCGATCATGTTCTCGCGAACGGCCATGAGCGCGTAGTAGCCCGCGATGCCGTAGTGGGATGAATTGCGCACCGCGGTCATGCCTATGCCGTAGGTCTTAGCCCTGTCCATCGCCATCCGCATCGCCTTTTTGGAGATGACATGGCCCATGCCGTCGTGTCCGTCGATGACCGCCACGGCGGGCGCCTCGCGGACTATCTCAATTTTTGTGACGGGATTCAATATGCCCGCCCTTATGCGGTCGTAGTAAATGGGCTTTAGGCGGTTCATGCCGTGCGAATCGAGTCCGAGCTTGTCGGCGGTGATGAGCACCTCCGCCACGATTTTGGCGTCGGGGGCTGGAACCCCGACCCCCTCGAGCACGTCGATCATGAAGCGCTCGGCCGTTTCGAAATCTATCCACACGGTGTTCTCGTCCATATCCTTCTCCTTATCCCGCCGCGATCGTGGCGGCGATTAAAGGCAACTTTATGCCCGCTTGCCCCATATCAGTCAATAAGGTTTTTGACCTTGAAAATAATGCTGGATTTTTTGACGCCGGTATGGCCAGCATACGGCGCGTCCCGACCCCCATGGATCCCCGGAAAAAGGCCCAAACGTCCGGCGGAGAGGATGCCCGCGTGACGCCTTCGACGCGCCGGGCCGAAAACGGGCGCGCCAATGGGGCACAACACAAGGTTCGAGGTAATAGACCATGCGCAAATGCCTGCCTTCGGCCATCATGACACTTCTCATTACCTTTCCCGCCTGCGGAGGGTCGGGCGCGTCCGGAGGCGGCATCCAATGGAAGGGATTCGAGGAGGGCGTTAAAATCGCAAAGAGCGAGAATAAGCCCGCGGTTATCGATTTCTATGCATCGTGGTGCCACTGGTGCGTGGTCATGGAGAAGGACACCTTTGCCAATGCCGAGGTCGTTAAAAAGCTGTCCAAGGAGTTCGTGCCGATCAAGATAGACATGGAATCGACGAAACCCATATCCGTACACGGACGGAGCCTTAAACCGGCGGATTTTGCGGCAATGATGGGCGTTAGGGGACTTCCCTCCCTGGTATTTATGGACAAGAACGGCGAATTCATCACCCAGATCCCCGGCTATATTAAGGCCGACACCTTTCTGCCCCTTCTGTCATATATTAAAAGCGAATGCTATCTGCGGCACGTGAGCTTCGAGGACTATTTACATAAAAAAACCGACTGCGGCGGAAAATAATCCTCTTCAGAGTCCCCGCACCGCGTCGAGCACAAGGAAGTAGTGGAAACCCGCGCCGGCCAGAATGAACACGTGGAAGATCTCGTGGAACCCGAACCTGCCCGGCAGCGGGTCGGGTTTTTTTATGGCGTAGATGAGCGCGCCCGCCGTGTACCAAAGCCCGCCGGCGAGCATAAGCAGGAGGGCGCGCCGAGGCATGGCGTTTAATAGCTCCTTTATGGCCGCGACCGCCACCCAGCCCATGCCCACGTACACCGCTGCGGTGATTCCGCGCGGTCGCGTAATCCAGAGGAGCGTGATCGCTATGCCTATAACCACGAGGCCCCACTGCACGACGACTATGCTCCAGGCCCAGGCGGCGGATAGATACGCGAAGGACACTGGAGTGTAAGTGCCCGCTATCATCACGAATATGGCGCTGTGGTCGAGTTTCCGAAGCGCCGAGGTGCCGTTCTCGCCTGTCTTGGCGGCGTGATAGATGCCGCTTGCCGTAAAAAGTAGAGTCGCGGAAAGGCCATAGACGAGCGAAGCGGCCAGGGCTTTGGCATCGCCGCGCGTAAGGAGAGCGAGGATTACGGTCCCGGCAACGGCGGCAAGCGCGCCGGCGAGATGGGAGAGTGATGAAAAAGGCTCGCGTATCCTCATAGCGGTGTTTCTCCGGTAATGGACGAAGGATCCGTCAATAATAACACGACACGCCGGCACCGGGGCCGGTTGCGTATTTTTCCCCGCCGCGATCGCGCGCCCTATTCGCGGACGATTGGATAGGTCGCGCCGGCCTCCGGAAAGACGGCGACATGCGCCCGCTTCCCTATCTTTTTGGCGGCGATGTCGACGATTTCCTGCGGCGAACGCGCGTGGACGAAGAAGCCGAACTTCTTTATCTCGTCGTCGCTTAGCGTGGGCGCATGGAAAAAGAGGTCGTGCTGCCGCATGAGCTGCATCGAGTAGTACAGCAGGAATTTCTCCTCCACGTTTAGGCCCTTTCGTATCTTTTCCAGAAAACCCATCACGCGCGAGGGCCCCAGCGTACGAAGGATCGTCTTAACCAGCCACAGCGGCTTGGATTCCTCGGGCACGACGAGGTCGTCGGCGCCGCGCTCGGCCACCATGAAGGCTATTACGGCGCCGCCCGGTTTGAGCGACGGAAGCGAGTTGCCCACGCACTTCATCCCCTGCTTGAAGTTGATGTCCATGGGGTAGGAGTTTACGATGATGGCATCCATCCTGCGGTCGCAGACGAGGCCGCTCGTGCGATTGTTAAAGGCGATGGCCTCCCTGTGGCTGGCTACAGGGTCGCCGGCAAAGGCCGCAGTAATTTTTTTCGTGTGGTCTATCGAAACGTTGAGGCAGAAAACCGGGGTCTTTATGAGCGAGCAGGCCTCCTCCAGGTCCTGGCGGAAGCTGTTGCTGTCGGGCATCATGCCCACGCGGTTGAATAGATAGGGCGGCTCGGCTATGATGGTGTGGTGGATGCCGATCGCCTCGAAATAGGCGACACCCGGGAAGATGTTTTTAAGCCCGCCGCCGAACCCCGCCCACAGGTGCGGCTCGACCATGCCGATGGAGATGATGAGGTCGGCGTCGGCAAGGTGCTTGTTCACCCAGACGGGCGTTTTGCGGCGGGTCTCGCCGAAGTAGTGGTTTTTGTCGCGGTCGAAGGCGTAGTGATTTTCCCATTTAATCCTGGCCAGGTTTTTCGCCCCCACCTTGAGCGCCATTTCGGTCTCGGTCATTGGCGTATGGATTCCGAGCGCAGGGATAAGCAGGACATTTTTCATGCTTGCCCCCGCCTTCGAGAGGGCCGCGAGGACGAGGTGAAAGAAGCGATCTACGGGCGTCGGGCGCGTGTTGTCATCGACCACGATGACGATCCTCTTCCCCTTAAGCTTCATCTTTTCTATAGGGGTCGATTTGACCGGTTTGGCCAGTGCCGCCCTGACGAGCGTGAGGTCGTTGGCTGGAATCTTGGCCGGTTTCCCCTCGGCCTTGGGATAATGCAGGGTCCACGAGTCGGGAACCCTTACTTCGAGCGTACCGCCTTTCCAGGGGAGTTTTACTTCCATGATTCACCTCGCGATTTGGAATTTCGAAAGGAGTTAAAGTTGAAGCCGCGGAGGCCCCATAATAAATATAACAATATGTTATATCTCAATATTGTCAAGTATTTGTCGGGTGTTGCCCGGACCGGGTGCGCGAAAACCTGTGGACAGAGGGGGCGGGATCTGATATCTGTGTGTAACCGGGCCGGTCCCGCGCCGGGCAGAGATAAAGCAGGGGATTTTCCGATGAGATGTCATTTGATCGTTCTATGCGCCCTTTTCATTCTTTCGCTCCAGTCCGTCTTCGCACAGGAGTTCTACAACCGCCAGCTCAAGGGCAACCGCGACATGGTAGAACGGCAGTACTCCTCCGACATGGAGAGGAAGGAGGCAATACTTCGAAAGATGCGCGAGTTCATCGCTGAGATAAACGGCCGGCTAAAGCAGGGGAGCTCCACGAAGATCGACGTTCCAATCGACATCGGGGCCGTGAGCGACATAAAGGCGACCGAGCAGATACATACCTCGAAAAAGCCGCCTCCGAGGGAGTTCGCCTATTTGCTCGACGACGTCGTGTACCGTTCCGAGGCGGGCGCCCGGAGTGAGGCGTTGGGCCGGGCGGTATTCGGCGAAAGGGTGGAGCTCCTGCTCCAGTCGGAGGAGATGGATACCGTGGACGGGGCGCGAGGGCCATGGCTTTTGGTGCGCCGCGCCGGCGGCGATGAGGGATGGATCTTCTCGGCGTATCTCGGAAGGGAAAAGCCGGCCAGGCGGCTGGATAAAAAGGCGCAGGCCGTGGAGAAGAAAGGACCGGACGCGTTTTACGCCTATGTGGCCGACTCCGACGTACGCATGCGCGGCGCGGGTTCGAGTGCCGGCCCCGTGATCGGCAGGTTCGATTTCGCCGAGCGGGTGGAGGTGCTCGAGCAGTCGGGCGATATGGAAACCATAGGCGGGAAGAAGCGCCCGTGGTTCCGGGTGCGGCGCTTGGACGGGTCCGAGGGATGGGTATTCGGCGGCTTTCTGCAGAAGAGGGAGCCGACCGCCGGCCAGAAGGACGACGGGCAGCCGCCTGCGGCCGCCGGAACGCGCGAATTCTCGGTCCCCACCACCGGCAAGGTGACCAGCAAGTTCGGCTACAGGGTGCACCCGGTGACCAAAAAGACCCAGAGCTTTCATAGCGGCATAGACATCTTCGCCCCGAAGGGAACGAAGGTAAACGCCACCGCCGACGGCGTGGTGAAGACCGCAGGCTTTAACAAAAGCGGCTACGGGAACCTCATAATACTGGAGCACGAGAAGGAGCTTTCCTCGTACTATGCCCATCTTGAGAAGATACTGGTAAAACCTGGCCAGAGGGTAAGGAAGGGGGAGCTTATAGGGACCGTGGACTCCACCGGCATGTCGACCGGCAACCATCTGCATTTTGAGATTCGGCGCGGCGGGAAGGCCATGGATCCGGAAGAATTTATGCGCTGACGGCCGAGAGTTGTTAATAATAGAAGCCAATATTCATTGATGGGCGGAGTAAAAAGGCATATAATCGACTGTAAGCGCCTGCGCTCCTCGCTTCGCCGCGGCGCTCGGCACCACCCCGAGCTCTTCTGCTAACATGCCGAATCGCCGGCAAAAAGTAGGGTTCAATCGAAGCTTATCTCCTCCGAGGGAAGCCTAAGCGATTTGTCCCGCCCGTCTTCGCCCGCGGAGGGGCCGGGACCCTCGGCGTATTCGGGCGCCGGGGCGCCTTCGGGCCGTTCCTCCGGGCGGCCCTCCTCCTCGTCGGTCGTTTCCGCGGCTTCACCGCGAACCCGCTCTGCCGCGCGCCTGGGCTCGCGCCTTGATAGGGCGTCGTCGTCCCATGAGGCGATATGGTCGCGGGACCGGTAGAATTTGGCCCTGGTCGAGAGAACGCTCGGGTTGTCGATGAAGACCTGGCCAAAGTTGAACTCCAGGTTGGGATCGTCAAGAAGCAACCCCATCGATTTTTCACCCTGCGCGGCGGGTATGGCCGACATGCGAAGCAGTTCGTCGATACCGAAGTTCAGGGTGACGGGCTTGGTGCTCTTAAGCGATACGCGGTCCTCCAGCAGCTTGTTTTCGAGAAAGGCGTAGATCCTTGTGACCGGATGCGAATATACCTTCGATTCGAGGCGGATGTAGGTAAACCAGATGCGCTGGCTGAGCGCCATGAATATCTTGCTCGCCATGGCGCCGGATTTTCCCAATATCTCCGCGAAATTTTCTTTCTTGATGGAGAGGAGCGTGGTGGTCCCCATGCTGACGGCGGTGGCGTTGCGCGGCTTGTTGGAGATGATGGCCAGCTCGCCGAAGATGTCGCCGTCCTTCAGCACCGAGAGCAGGATCTCCTGCTCGCCGCCCACCTTTATAATTTTGACCTTCCCCTCCTTGATGACAAAAAGGTCCTCGCCCTTCTCGAACTCGGCGAATATCATCTGTCCGTCGCGAAAGACGATGGATGGGCCATTGACGATGGGACCGACGGGCGCGGCCGTATTCGCGCCGCGCATCTCCTCGAGCATGGCGCTCACCTCGTGCGAGTGGGCGCCGTCGGGGTATTGGCCCAGGCAGCTCTCCAGGATGTGGCGAGTATAGTCCGGCCTGCCGGTAAGGCGGTAATGCCTGGCCAGGTTGAAGAGCCTGGTTTCGTCCGGTATGAATTCGTCCTCGGGCGGATCGAGCGAGAACATCATCTCGTTATACGTGCGAAGCTCGTTCGCGAAATAATTGAGTATTTTAATCGCGACCTTCGGGTTCTGCTGGACGAGTTCGATGAAGCGCTCGCGCTTTAGCGTTATGATGACCGAGTCCCTGCGCGCTATGGCGGACTCCATGCGTGGACGCCTGCAGAGCGTCGAGGTGAAGCCGAACACCTCGCCCTGGCGAACGAGCGGCTTGTGCAGCTTGATCCGGTCGTTGTTGCCGTGAAGGCCGACCTCGCCCTTCTCGACGATGTAGATATCGCTGGGGTCCTCGTCGCCCTCTATGTAGATATAGGCGCCGGCCCTAAATACGCTCTTCTTCCCCGTCTCCAGTGCCATGCTTACATCCAGTAAACCTGCATGGCGTCGCGAAGCTCTTTCATCATCGTTTTTCCGGCGAGAGCCTCGACAAGCGCGAGCGCAAAGGGGATGGCGCAGCCCGGCCCCCTCCCGGTGATAATGGTTCCGTCCACTTCCACGGGGGCTCCAGTCGGCGTCGCCCCCTTCATCGTATCCTCGAAGCCTGGATAGCAGGTGGCCCTCCTGCCCTCCAGCACCCCGGCGTGACCCAGCACCAGGGGCGCCGCGCAAAGGGCCGCCACGACGCCGCCCCTTTGGTGTATGTTCCGAATGAACGAAATGACCGTTTCACTCCTGCGCAGGTTCTCGCTGCCCGGCATGCCGCCAGGCAGGACGATGGCGGCGAAATCCGCCGGGTCCAGTCCCTGTATGGGCTCGTCGGCGCTAAGGGCTATGGCGTGCGAGCCGCGTACAGGGCTTTCCCCGATGCCGGCCCCCGTGGTGTCGAGGCCGGCGCGGCGCAGCACGTCGATGATCGTTACGGCCTCGATCTCTTCGAAGCCTTCCGCAAGAGGCACGATTATTTTCATGTAATCCTCCTGGCTTGCAAGGATGGGTCGTCCTCCCGGTGGAGTGGATCGCTATATCAGGCCATACCCCATATTCAAGGGCCGGGTCCACGTTAATGCGTTTTCAAGGGTTATGGCCCGATGAACTAATTATTACATACGGCGCCGCGTACTCGTCAAGGCATATTCGCCTGTCAGCCTTTCGGGCCTCCGGCCTCTATCAGTGTCGAAAGCGAATCGAACACGATCGGAACGAGCTTCGCCAGGGCCTCCAGTTCATCAGGCGTGAAGTCGGAGAGCACATAATCGGCCACCGCCATGTCCGGGTGCGGGGGCCTGCCCACCCCCAGGCGAATGCGATGGAAGTCGGCCGTGCCGGTATGCTGGATGATGGAGCGCAGCCCGTTATGCCCCTTGTGGCCGCCGCCGAACTTGGTGCGCACCTCGCCGAAGGGCAGCTCTATTTCGTCGTGAATGACGATGAGGTTTGCGGCGGTCTGGCGGAAATAGTCGAGCGCGGCGCGGACAGAGAGGCCGCTGTTGTTCATAAAGGTTTCTGGAAAGAGGAAAAGAACCGGATCTCCGGCGATAATGCCGGAGGAGGTCGTTGCCGAGAAATCCCTCTTCCCGGGCGAAAGGCCCGCGAGGCGGACTATCGATTCTCCCAGCAGGAAGCCTATGTTGTGCCTGTTCTTTCGGTATTTCTTGCCGGGGTTGCCGAGGCAGGCAATGATTTTCATGATGCCGTGGGTCAGGGAAGCGCGAATGGCGCGTGGCTACTTGCCTTTTTCGAGGTGCCCGGCCGCCTTTTCGACGCTGTCGAAGAGCACCAGGTGCCTGTCGAGCTCGGTGACGGCAAAGAGCTTCTTTATATCTTCATTGAGGCCGGCGATCACGAAGTGCAGGTTCTCCTTCTGAGCCTTTTTCGTGGAGCTAAGAAACAGGCTGAGCGCGGAGCTGCAGACGAACCCGACCTCGAAGAGGTCGAGGATGACGCTGCGCTTGTTCTCCAGGAGCCCGCGCAACACCTCTTCGAGGTCATGCAGGTTCTCATTGGAGAGGGAGCCTTCTATTCTGAGTATGCTTATGTCGCTGATAAGCTGTGGAATGATTCTCATTATAAAACCCCGGTGTCCGCCGCATGATGGGCCGCGATCCGGCGAGGAGTCAAGTTATTTTTGACCGGAAAAACGATCCGGCGCGCGGGGCGGACAAAGCATTCGGATATCGCGGCGGCCCGGCCATGGAATGGCGGCGCGAGGGGGATTCCGATCGCCCTATGCAAGGCGGGTCTGTTTATAAAAATTTATGAAACTGAAATCGGCAAAACATATATACAAGTTCTTATTGTACAACAGGGGCCTTATGTAACGCAAAATATGTTGACAATTACGGGCCCGGACCTAACGTTGATTATCGTTGTCCACCGAGGTCTATTTAATGAAATCCGCTAAGATCGTCTCTCCCCGCACGTTCGAGGTTACGGAAGAAAAAATTCCCGCGGTAGGTGAGGGCATGGTTCTCGTTCGCCTGTTGAAGGCGGCGCTCTGCGGCTCCGATCTCCCGTATTTCAAAAACGACTTCAATCCCGCGAGCTATCCGTTTCCCGCCGGTTATCCCGGGCACGAATGCATGGGAATCGTCGAGGAATCCCGAAGCGGGTCCTTTTCGGCGGGCGACCGTGTGATGTATTATCCTCCCGGGCTCGACGCGTACAAGGAGTATCATGTCGCGGACCCGGCACGGCTCCAGAGGCTTCCGGCGAAGGGGGACACGAGCATACTTCTCATGACTCAGCTTCTCGGCGCCGTCTCCCACTGCGTCTTCAGGCTCGACAGCCCCTACAAAAAGGACGTGGTTGTGGTGGGCATGGGGCCGGTGGGGCTGCTCTTCGTTTCGCTCATCAAGAATCTCTCCCCGCGCAGCGTCATCGCCGTGGATCCGCTCGCATACCGTCTCGAAGCGGCGCGGCGCATGGGTGCGGACTACACGGTCAACCCGTCCGAAACCGACCCGGTAAAGGCCGTTCGCGACATCACCTCCGGCGCAATGGCCGAAATCGTAATCGACGCCTACGGGCAGCAGAGTTCCGTGATAAACACATGCTTCGAGTTCGCCCGCCATAACGGCCAGGTGGCCTTCTTCGGCATCTGCCTGGAGGAGGCGCCCAGGCTCAATTTCAACGAGTTCTTCCGCAAGGAGCTCCGAATGGTGGCATCCGTGGGGCCGGACCTCTCCATCGATTATCCTTTCGCTCTCGACACGATACTGAGAAAAGCGATCGACGTATCCCCGCTTCTCACCCACACTTTGCCCTTCGAGGACATCCAAAGGGCCTTCGAGATGGCCGTGAACAGGGAGGACGGGGCAATAAAGATAGTCTTGGAATTCTAACGGACAGGACAAATATATGCAACGATCAAGGATATCCGGGTTCATAGCGTGCGCCATCGCGCTGGTGCTCGCGGGTCTTTTCGTCAACTACGCGTTCGTGGAGATATCGCCATTCGAGATCTCCAGCATCGGCCTGCTGGACGCGTATACGTATTATGCCCTGGCAATTCCGATATCGCTGGTGGCGCTGGGCATCTGCGGTACGGGGTTCTGGGTCGGCTGGACTATACTAACGATAAAGGTGGCACCCCCTATGCCTGAGATTGTGGAGAAAAAGGATTACGCTAAAGTAAAGGCTTTCTTCCTGTGTCTGCTCACCGCGGCCCTGGCGGCCGCCTTCGTCTACGGACTTTCCGTACGCAACTACTGGGCCCTTGCAATTCCGGCGGCGGCGGTCACGCTCGTGGTTCTCGGCATGGTGTTCTGGGTGGGAGTCGCGATCATATCGGCGCGCTCGACGCTGCCGGAGGACAAAAAACAGTAATCCATGTAATGAGGGTCCTTTTTTTATGCTATCGGGGTAACCCCTATTGCGGAGGGCAGGGGATATATCTCTATCATCTCACCAGGGAGCTCGCGGGGCTTGGCGTCGAGATGGATGTGCTCGTTGGGCCGCCCTATCCCGATCCGATGGACGAGTGGGCCTCGGTTTACAGGGTCGAGAACCTCAACCTCTGGTACGAGCGCACCATGCGCCTGCCCTATGAGAAGCTCGCGCGCATTTACTCCCCCTGGAATTTCGTCGATTACTTCCTGACGCGCTTCCACATCTTCCCCGAGATGGAGACCTTCAGCCTGCGCGCCTTCTTCCGGATGAAGGAGCTTCTGCGCGACAGGAAATACGATATCGTACACGACGTCCAGTGCCTGGGATGGGGGCTTCTGCCCATGAGGGCCTACGGAATGCCGATCGTCTCGACGGTGCACCACCCGCTCACCATGGACCGCGAGGCCGATTTTCTGATCGACAGGGGGTTCTGGGAGCGCGCGATGACCGTGCTCTTCTACCCGCTTTCGATGCAACGCATAGTCATAAACCGGCTGGACCGAATAATCACCTCCTCCAGCGAAGGGGTGGGCACGCTCGGCAGGGCCTTCGGGCTTCCGGCCGAAAAGCTCTCGGTGGTGTATAACGGAATGGACGTCGAGGCCTTTCGCAACACCGGCGAACCCAGGAAGGAGCGCACCCTCCTGTTCGTGGGTAATACGGAGGACCATAAAAAAGGCATGCGCTATCTCTTCGAGGCGTTGGCCATGCTTCCCGAAGACGTTACGCTTACGATAGTGGACGAGGGCCCGCCCAAACGCCTGACCGCCTGGGGCATGATCCAGGAGCTGGGCCTCGAGCGGCGCGTAAGCTTTACCGGAAAAGTGAGCCTTTCGGAGCTCGTAAGCCTCTATTCCACCTGCGCCGTCACCGTGATGGCCTCGCTCCACGAGGGTTTCGGGCTTCCGGCGGCCGAGGCCATGGCATGCGAGACACCGGTGGTGGCCACCACGGCCGGGGCGCTTCCGGAGGTGGTGGGGGACGACGGTGCTGGCCTTCTGGTGCCTCCACGGGACCCGGCCGCCATACGGGACGCGGTCGAGAAGCTGCTGGGGGACGAAGGGCTGCGCATGTCGATGGGAAAGAAGGGCCGCCGACGCGCCGAGCGGAACTTCGCCTGGCCGGTCGCCGCGAAAAACACCCTCGCGGTGTACCATGACGTCATCGAGTCGTACAGGAGCCGGTCATGAAAATCTGTCTGATGAGCTACAGGGGCAACCCCTACTGCGGGGGGCAGGGTATCTACCTTATGTATGTGGCCCGCGAACTGGTCAAGCTGGGCCATGAGGTGCACGCGATCGTTGGGCCTCCCTATCCCTTCGAGATGGAGGGCGTTACCCTGCACAGGGTGAGCAATCACAATTACTTCAACGTCAGAAAGGACTTCATAAAGCCGCACAAGCCGTTCGCAAGCCTCTTGCCTCTCAACTTCTACGAATTCGTGGCGTCCAAATTCGGCATCTTCCCCGAGATAGAGACCTTTTCGGTGCGCGCCTTCCTCAAGCTAAAGGAGCTCCTCAAAGAGCACCGCTTCGACATCATTCACGACAACCAGTGCCTGGGGTACGGTTTTCTGCTTATCAATCATTTCGGCGTTCCCTTCGTCTCGACCCTGCACCATCCGCTCTCGATAGATCGCAGCACCTGGTTCGAGTATCCATCGACCTTCGCCCTTAAAATGAAGCGCATACTCTACTACCCGCTTCTCATGCAGGCCATAGTATCGAACAGGCTGGACCGCATCATCACCGTCTCGCACGACTCCGCGCGCGAGATAAACAGGGCCTTCAGCGTGCCCATGGAGAGGCAGAGCGTGGTGTATAACGGGATGGACGCCGGTATATTCTATCCAGTCAAGGGCGTAAAAAAGCGGAAAAACAGCCTCATATTCGTGGGGAATGTGGAGGACCGCAAGAAGGGCGTCATATATCTTTTAAAGGCCCTCACGCTCACCAAAAACAAGGTGCATTTAACGATAGTCGACGGCGGCGCCCCCAACAGGAATTACGTCCCCCGCTGGATTGACCGCTTTGGCATACAGGACCGCGTTACATTTACGGGGAAGATACCGCTCGAACGGCTGGTCGAGCTCTATTCGCGCACCGAGATCGCGGTGTGTCCGTCGCTGTACGAGGGCTTCGGGTTTCCCGCGGCCGAGGCCATGGCCTGCGAGGTGCCGGTAATAGCCGCGACCGGCGGTGCGCTTCCCGAGGTGGTGGGCGAACACATGAAGACCGGCTACCTCGTGCCTCCGCGCGATCCCGAGGCTCTTGCGGAGGGAATAGATTACCTCATCGACAACCCCGACGCGCGGCGGAAAATGGGAAAAGCGGCGCGCAGGCGGGTGCTTGCTACATTTACCTGGGAGAACGCCGCGCGCGAAATGGAGAAGGTCTACGAGGAGGTCATAGGTGCTCACCGTTGACTTTGACCTTCTCGGCGTGCGGGAAGGCGACCTGATGCTCGATGCCGGATGCGGCGAGGGGCGGCATTCCTTCGAGTGCATAGCGCGCGGCGCCCGGGTCCTCAGCATGGACATGGATATGGAGTCGCTGCGAAAGGCGCGCTACACTCTGGCCTACATGAAGAGAAGCCGCCAGGCGCACGAAAGCGGCTCCTACCTCTGCCAGATCGGCGACGCGCTTAATCTGCCGTTCCGCGGCGATACCTTCGACAGGATAATCTGCTCGGAGGTGATGGAACACGTCAGCGACGACCACCGGGCCTGCCGGGAGCTCGCGCGAGTGTTGAAACCCGGCGGGCGTATAGCCGTCACCGTGCCGACCTACATCAGCGAGCTCGCCTTCGACGCCCTGACCTGCGAATACTTCACCTCCCCCGGCGGCCATATAAGAAAGTACGTTCCGCGCCGCCTCGCGGCGATCCTCCGCCAAAACGGCATGGAGGTTTACGGAGTCGGCTTCAAACACTCGCTGCACACCGTCTACTGGATGCTGCGCTGCGTGGTCGGGCTGCACCTGAACGACCAGCCCTTCACCCGCGCCTACCGCGGCTTCCTGACGCTCGGCATGGGCTCCCGCTTCGTGGAGCGTGTGGAGTCTTTTTTCGACAATTTTTTCCCCAAGAGCATCGTGCTCTACGCCGTGAAGCGGTGAGCGGCCGTACCGACGGATGCGGCCCTCCAACTCGCGATAAAAACCCGGAGGTGTGTTTTCCATGAATATACGCGAGCTGCAGTCCTCGCTCGAGGAGTTCATCTTCGTCGGACAGGCGCATGGGCTGGGGCTGTTCGGCGCCGTTTCCGAAAAACCCGATACCGCGGAGGGGCTCGCCGGACGTATGGGGTTCGACCTCCGCGCCACGGTAGCCCTTCTGGACGCCCTGGTGGAGATGAAATATCTGAGGAAGTCGGGCGCGCGTTATTCGGTGACGCCGGCAGCGCGGCGCCGGCTTGTGGATCGCGACGGGCGCGAATACGAGGGCGACTTCTGGAGCTTCCTCATGTATCTCGTCAATCCCTGGAGAACCCTCCCCCACGTGATGAGGCACGGCGCGCCGGACAAAGGAAGTTATGCGGGATTCTCCATGGACGATTTCATCCGAGGCATGGACTCGCCCTGGAAAAAGAAAATAGCCCCCGAGGTGGTGCGCCTCTGTCTGGAGCTTCGTCCCGGGGCCAAAAGCGTGGCGGACATAGGGGGCGCACCCGGCACCATCGCGCGCGGGTTCGCGCGCAGGCGAATCTCCACGCTCATCTACGACCTAAAGGAATCGAACGACGTTTTACGGGATGAACTATCGGCGGTGGCGAACCTCAGAGTCGAGGACGGCGACGCCACGAAATCCCTCCCGCACGGCCCGTTCGACATAGTGTTTCTGGGGAACCTCTGCCACGGGCAGTCGCCGGAGGACAACGCGAGGATCCTGCGCATGTCCCATGATCGGCTCTCCGAAGGGGGCATGGTCGCGGTCTTCGACAATTTAAAGGGCGAGGACCGCCGCTCCGCGACGCTCGCCCTGCACATGATTACGCAGAGTCCGCGCGGAAACGTATACACGCGCGCCGAATACCTGGGCTGGCTAAGGGAGGCCGGCTTTAAAAAACTCAGGGTGCGCAAGCTCTCGGACCGGGCATGGAGCCTAATCGTGGGATTTCGCTGAGGCGCGGTGTCGTCGCCTTTTCGGGGATGATGCGAACGCCCGCCGCAGGCCCGATGCCGGGGGAATGGCTGGCCCTAGGCCGAAAGCGGCATGACCCGCGTCACGAAAAAGTCCGCCAGCGGCTTTGCGAGTTGGCGGATATTCTCGACGATCTCCGTATCGCTCTGGTGCTCCGGCGTGTCGCTCACCATTTTGAAAATATAACACCCCGCCCCGAACATCCTGCATGCCTGAAGCACGGCCGCGCCCTCCATGTCGACGAGGTCCGCCAGCAGTGCGACCGAGGCGCGCTCGGCCGCCGAAACCAGCGGCCGGTCGAGAGTGGCGAGGCTCGCCATGCCGAAGCCCTCGAGCGTGTCCGGCGCGGACGCGCGCTGGGAGCGGTTCATAATCCGCGGCCGGTCCGGCTCGACGATTGAGCCTATATGGAAGATCTCGCCGGTTCGCATGCCGTTACCCGTGGCGCCGGCGGCCCCTATATTGAATACCGTGGAAACGCCGTGGCGCATGGCCAGATAGGCGGCGGAAAGCGCGGCGTTTACCTTGCCGATGCCTGAGACAGCGAGCACGGCGCCGCACTGTCCCGTGTAAACGCGGACCGGGCCGCCGGCCGGCTCGAGACCGAGCGCGCCTATGAGAGGCGTTGCCTCTATCATCGTCGCCATTATTATGCCGGTCCGAGTATTCCCCTGCATCTTGCCATATCCTCCAGGGTCCGAATCGCGCGCCGTCCGTTTTCTCCCAGGTCGAGCGTGAATTCGTTTACGTACAGGTTTATATGCTGCCGCGTAACCTCCTCGTCCATCTCCTGGGCATGCTCCCGGACAAAGTCGCGCGAGTCCTCCGGGCAGTCGAATGCGTGCCGCACGGACGAGCGTATGATGTTGGAGAAATCCGCGGCGCTCGCATCATCATCCCCGGCGTCTCTTCGCATCGCGATGCATCCGAGCGGAATGGGAAGGCCCGTTTCGGCCTCCCACCATTCGCCCAGGTCGACGAGGCGCTCGAGACCGTATCGCGGATAGACGAAGCGCCCCTCGTGGATGATGAGCCCGGCGTCGAAGCGCCCCGATGCCACCCCGTCGAGAATCTCGTCGAAGCGCGCGACATGGACGGCCACGTCGGCGTCGCTCCATAGACGAAACAGCAGGTGGGCCGTTGTGAGCTCGCCGGGTATGGCAAGGCGCGCGCCCTCAAGTCCGGGGAAGTCGCGGCGCGCGACAACCAGCGGGCCGCAGCCGAAGCCCAGGGCCGAACCGGCATCGAGCAGGATGTAGCGCCCCGCCAGGCGCAGATAGGCGTAAAAGGAGAGCTTGCTCAGGCGGTGCACCCCGCTAAGCGCGGCGAGGTTGAGGCTCTCGACGTCGTCCATAAACGACTCGAACCGATACGGGCGTGTATCGACACGGCCGTGCAACATGGCGTGAAACGCGAACGTATCGTTGGGGCAGGGGGAAAAGGCGAAGCTGACCGGTTTCACCGGAATCTACCCGGCGGCCTGGGCGGTGTTCCGCGCGTAATGTTCGAGCGTGGTCCGGGTAAGGGGGATTACGAGCGAGGCCCTGGTGTAGTCCTCGAACGAGCGGATATCGAGGCTGGACTGGTCGACTCCCAGGCTTTTAAGGATCATCGTAACCAGGACCAGGCCTATTCCGGCGCCCTCGTTTTGCGGGTCGTCGGCGCTCATGAGGAAGTAATCCGAGATATCGTCGCATTTACGGGCGTCCGCAAGCTTCTTTCTCACCTTTTCTTGCTCGTCCGGCGTCATCGCGATGGGGTTGGTGATGGTAATGCTCAATATATCCCCCATGTGCTGAAATACTATCTCGGCCTTCATGCCGCGGCTTCGCGCCAGGCGGGCGAGGGTTTTGGCGTCCTCGCGCGACATCTCCAGCTTGAACAGGCGGATCACCTTGTCGTGTCCCAGGCCCCCCGGGAGCGGGCTCTGCGGCTCGTCGCCCTCGAAATAGATGTGCTTGTAGTTTGCCTTCACCGCGTTAATGAGGAGTTCCTTCATGCAGGTGTAGAGGGGCGCAAGGAGCACCTGGCACCCCCGCTTTCGCAGATATAGCGCGAGCACCTTTTTTAGTCGATTCTCGTTGGTAGTGCTGACGGAATAGGTGATTATCTTTACGTCCCTGTTTTCCTCGACAGCGTCGGTAATGTATTTCATGAAGGGTGCCGTTTACTCTTTTTGTTTTGACTGTCCGGCGATTACCGCGAAACGACGACAGATTGAATATACAGTATTTATCGGCTTATAGCAAGCGGTGGCGGAAAAATTAACGTCGCCCGGCGCGGATTTTATCGCCTTTAGGCCGACGGGGGACAGTTTGACGCGGTATCCCGGCGTCCCTTTTAGTGGCCGTTCTCAGTCTTCTACACAAGGGCAGGGGGAGATGTCGAGCTCGCCGTCGGGGTTTTTCGGGCTTATGGAGTACTCTCCGCGCGAGCTTGCAAGCTCCATCTCGCGGGCCCATTCCTCCGGCCCAATAAGCCTTATCCTCGCGAGATTGTCGATGGCTATGTGCCTGAAGTGGGCGAACGACTTTCCGGGGTTGTAGCGTGTGAAGGTAATGAGCCTATCGCAGGGAAAGCAGTCGCATTCGTGGCAGAATTCCTTGCCTCCCATAACGACGCAGCACTCATATATATCGCACTTGTCATGCCTCCCGTCCGATCGGCACCCCCTGCAGACCGCCGTATCGCGGTACCGCGGACAGGCCCCGCAGTAGATGCCGCAGGGAGAGACGATCGCGCTTGGCCTCTTAGCGTGCATTGTAAGCTCTTGTGAAAACATTTATAAAAAGTCTTGCGTAAAGCCGGCTCTCCGGTGTTATTGACTTCCAGTTTGTACAAGTCTACCATACCGCACGCCCCTTTGCGAAAAAAACAAACTTCCCAGCGGGCGCCACGGCCGTTCTCCGGTGGAAGTCGCCACGGACCGGGCCGGCGGGACGGGCGAGGCCGACATACCGAACGAACACGAGGCAGTGCACGTGACTCAGGACAATGAAAAACCGCATTTCACCCGCTGGAGGGCGCGGGGAGGGTACCGCGAGCTCCTCGTCCTGTCCATACCCCTGATACTCAGCACCTCCTCCTGGTCGCTCCAGCATTTCGTGGACCGAATGTTCCTCGCGTGGTACTCCCCCTTCGCCATTGCGGCGGTGATGCCGGCCGGGATGCTCAATTTCTGCACCATGAGCATATTCATCGGCACCGCAGGCTATGTGAGTATTTTCGCCGCCCAGTATTTCGGCGCGGGCGTCAACGAGCGCATAGGGCCCTCGATCTGGCAGGGGGCCTACATCGCCGCTTTCGGCGCCATCGTGCACCTCGCCCTAATTCCGCTCGCCCCCGCCATCTTCGATCTGGCCGGGCACGACCCGGAGGTAAGGCGTTACGAGGTCATCTATTTCCAGATACTCTGCCTCGGCGCCTTTCCCGGCATAGCCTCTTCGGCGTTTTCCGGGTTCTTTACCGGACTTGGCAGGCCATGGCCGGTCATGTGGGTAAACCTGCTCGCCACCGGAGTGAACCTCTTTCTGGATTATCTGCTTATTTTCGGCAAATGGGGATTCCCGGAGATGGGCATAAAGGGGGCGGCCATAGCCACCGTGGCGGCGGGGTTCGTCTATTGCGCCGCCTATCTGGCGCTATTGGCGGCCCCTAAAGCGCGGCGGATCTATCATACGCTTTCCGGCTGGCGTTTGGACAGGGAGCTTTTCGCGCGGCTTTTGCGTTTCGGCTTTCCAAATGGCGTGCAGTTCTTTGTCGATATTGCCGGTTCCACGGTCTTCATCCTGCTGGTGGGGCGACTGGGGACGACAAACCTGGCCGCCACGAATATAGCGTTCAACATCAACACGCTCGCGTTCATGCCGATGTTCGGCTTCGGCATAGCCGTTTCAGTGCTCGTTGGACAATATATAGGCATGGAAAGGACCGATCTGGCCGAACGCAGCGTGTACTCGGGCTTTCACATGACCTTCCTTTATATGGCGGCGATTTCCCTGTGCTATCTCCTGGCGCCCGATATCTTCGTCGCCCCCTTCATGTCGAAGGCGGACCCGGCCGCCTTCTCCGAAATATATCCGCTGTCGGTCATCCTTCTGCGCTTCGTAGCGCTCTATTGCATATTCGATACCCTCAATATCATCTTCGCCTCGGCCCTCAAGGGCGCCGGCGATACCCGGTTCGTGATGTACATGCTCGCGGTGGTCTCCCTTGTGGTGCTGGTTCTGCCGACCTACCTGGCGCTTGTGGTTTTCGACGGCGGCCTCTACGCCGCCTGGGTCATCGCCTCGCTTTATGTCGTGGTGCTGGGTTTTGCGTTTTTTATCCGGTTTCGCGGGGGCAGATGGAAGTCCATGCGGGTCATCGAAAAGCCGGTGGTCTGCCTGCCGCCGATACTGCCGGAGCTTGCGGGAATGGAATGAGGCGGGCCGGCCGATGGATGGGGGCCGATTCGGCGCCGTGCCGCCAAAAAATGATTTACAAGAAAGTATATAATGCTATTTTTACCGCATTATGGTGGATGCGACCCTGCTTAAGGACATCACCGAACTGATCGGCAACAATCTAACGTTTCCGGAAATCGAGATCATCGGGGGGTATTTATTCAAGAATTATGACCCCCATGCGCTCGAGGGCATCTCCAAAACCATCACCATCTCACCGTCGAAGGCGGCCCGCAGACTGGTTCAGGAGTGCATAGACGGCAATAAAATAGATGAGCTCATCGCCTTCGCCATCGAGCTGGACGAAAATCAGTTTAACGGCCGCACCGTTAGGCTTTCCGGGCTGGAAAATCTCCTTTACAGGCTTTCGCGCACCGGTTACGTCTACGATCACAGCCGCCGAAAGCTTGTCCGGATGAGCGAGGATTCCAATCACATGCCCAACTGGGGGGTTCTTCGCGACGGCAAGGAATATCCCCTCATAATAGCGTCGGTCGATATATGCAATAACTCGAAGCTGGTAAAGAAGTACGGGCCCAAGGTGATGGAAAAGGTGTACCTGGGCCTGTGGGAATTCTTCAAGCCGAAGATGCGCCAGTACAACGCGAGGATGTGGCACTGGGCCGGAGACGGAGGCGTAATGGCGTTTCGCGACCAGAACGGCGGGCCTGTGGATGCGGTGAGCTGCTGCCTTGAGATGATCTTCTCCCTGAGCGTCTACAACTGCATGCCCGACAGGCATATCGACGAGCTCATCGCCATGCGCATAGGGATGGACGCCGGGAAGGTAAAATATTTCAATAAAACAGGGCGGATAGTGTCGGACGTTATCAACTACGCCTGTCATCTCGAAAAGAACCACGCCGAGCCCAACGGCATATCCATATCGGGAGAGCTCTACGAACGGCTCTCGCCGCAGCTTCGGTACATGTTCAAAAAAAAGGACGAGTTCGAATCGCGGACCGCTTATTCCCTTACCTATGTTTGCGACAGGGCCCTCTGCTGAGCATTGGCCGCGTCATTAAAAATGCCGAGGCCAGAGGCGCCCGTCTTTCTCGGCCAAAGCGAAATCGTATCCGAGCGCCTCGTTGAGCCTCCGTTCGGTCAATACCTCGTCGCGGCTTCCCTGCGCGTACACGCTCCCGTCTTTCAATAGAAGGCAGCGGTTGAATGACGGCATGATCTCCTCGACATGATGGGTGACGTAGATGACGGTTCGGCCGCTTCCGGCCAGCCGTTCCACAGACATTAGAAATTCCTCGCGGGAGGGGAAATCGAGCCCGCCTGCCGGCTCGTCGAGCACCAGGAGCTCCGGATCGTTTACAAGAGCTCGCGCGATGAGCACCCGTTTTTGCTCCCCGTGCGAAAGCTCGCCGAATTTTCTTTCCAGAAGATGCCCGATCGAAAGCCCCTCCGCCGTCGAGCGTGCGGCGGACCTCATAGCGTCCGTAATTTCGCGGTAGATTCCGATGCTCCAGAAGAAGCCCGAGCAGACGACATCCTCCACGGTCGTTTTTCCGTTATACGACTTCTGTAAAAGGTCGCTAACCATGCCGATGCGTTCTCTGAGGCTCCAAACGCCGGTTTCGCCGAGCCTCAGCCCGAAAAGCTCGACGCTGCCGGAGCTTGGAAAAAGGCCGCTGGATACCACGTTAAGGAGAAAAGACTTGCCCGAGCCGTTGCCTCCAAGCACCGCCCAGTTCTCTCCCGGACGAACCGTCCAGTTGACGTTTTTCAGTATGGCCCCGTTGCCGCGCACAACGCTCATGTTTTCAAGCCTTATGACGCTTTCCATCGCTTCATCCTTTCGTTGCGGCGCACTTTGGGCCGCGTCGATGATGTTTTCGAAACCATCGAGCGCCCGTATACGCAAGTCATATTTATCGCGTTCCGGGCGTTTATTC
>MTKY01048657.1_pt1 | contig 28596 bp, 17 predicted proteins | sample 1042731 | NCBI WGS metagenome assembly MTKY01 (sample SAMN06212206, study PRJNA360538) | anaerobic digester metagenome | biome: Wastewater treatment plant; material: sludge; isolation source: anaerobic digester fed with sludge from wastewater treatment plant | place: Denmark: WWTP Soeholt ...
GCAAAATTCAGACCGTCGCCTCGCGGTCCGACCAGTTCACGGTGTCGCTGGTCGGGTACACCAACGCCGGCAAGAGCTCCCTGATGAACGCTCTGACGGACGCCGATCAGCCGGTGGAAGATCTGCTCTTCAAGACGCTGGACACGCGAACGGCACGATGGCACCTGGGCAGCGGGCAATCCGCCCTGCTCAGCGACACCGTCGGGTTCGTACGGGATCTGCCGCACCGCCTGGTGGCCTCCTTTCGTGCCACGCTGGAGGAGGCCATCCATGCCCGGCTCCTGCTGCACGTCATTGACGCGTCGGCGCCGGACGTCCTGTGGCAGGCGGAATCCGTGCAGACCGTGCTGGACGAACTCGGCTGCGGCCAGACTCCCACCATCTGCCTGTTGAACAAGATCGACCTGGGCGGAAACGAGTCCGCAATCGCGGTGCTGGAAAACCGCCTGCCCCGGTCCCTGTCCGTGTCCGCCAGGACCGGAGCCGGGCTGGACCGCCTGGTCGAACTGGTGCTCGCGGAAATGCGGCGCCAGGCCGCCCACGTGACCGTGCGCACGGCCATCGGCAATGGTCGACTGATCGCCGAGATCGACCGCATGGCCGAAGTGTCGGCCCGGCGCTATACCGACAGCCATGTGGAAATGGACCTGCACATCGACCGCACGCAGCTCGGTCAACTGCTTGGGCGGAATCCCGAGCTGGAGTGCCTGACTCCGCTGCCGGACTCCGCGATGGATCGACCGCTGCCGCGGCCCGCCCCCACTCCGTTCCTTGAGTCGTAGCCGTATTGTCGCCGCCCGCCCTTGTCATCCGCCGCCGGCCGCGTTATGGGAGTCGTCCAGTTTTATGGCGTTCAAGACCCGCAAGCTCGTCTTCAACATGGTCCGCACGGTCGTCTGTGTGGCCGCCCTCTGGTGGGTGCTGCGAAGCGTCACCTGGTACGATCGGGTGACCCTGGCCGACGGCACGACGGTCCGGGCGGTGTCCGTAGACGAGTGGGAAGCACTGGTGGAACGGACAGACGGCGAGCGGCAGACCCTGCCTCTGGCACAGCTTGCCCGCCTGCCCGACGGGTCGGCGGCAATTCAGTACGGCCTGGCGTCCGTGCTGCGCGACAGCTACAAGGGGGTCCTGCTGCTCAGCGTGCTGATCTTCGCTCCGGTGCCCTTCCTGCAGTCTTTGCGGTTTCTCATGATGTACCGGGCGCAGGACATCCGCCTGAGCTACTGGGAGTGCACGAAGCTGTGCTTCGCGGGCAACTTCCTGAATTTCGTGGCTGTCGGAACCACGGGGGGCGACGTGATCAAGGCCTATTACGTCTGTCTCCACACGAACCGCCGCACGGAGGCCGTCACGACCATCTTCCTGGACCGGCTGGTCGGGCTCATCGGCCTGCTGGCCCTGGTGGGGCTGATCATCCTGTTCTTCGGGGAGGACCGCCGGCTCCAGGCGTTCGGCGCTGTTATCGGTCTGTTTCTGCTCGGCGTGACCGTGCTCAGCAGCGTTGTGGTGTCGCAGAAAGCGCGATCGTTCGCCCGCCGACTCCTGCTGCCGGCCCGAACGGCGCGAACCGACCCATCGCCCGGACCGGAGGGCCGCGGCGTCCTGGCCCGCGGCTGGAGCTGGGCCGGCGTGCGGTTTCACCGGGTGGACCAGACCACCCAGCGCCTCATTCGCCACAAGCCGATGGTGTTCGGCTCCGTTCTGGTCACAATGCTGCTGCAGTTGATCGCGATGAGTGCATGGCAGGCCATCGTCTACGCGTTGCGCATGCCCTGGGACCTCTCGAAAGCCGGGGATTACTACGCTTATCTGGGCGGGGCGAACGTGGTGGCCTGTGTGCCCATCACGTTTCAGGGCATCGGCACGGTGGAAGCCTACTACAAGGAGTTCCTGGTCGGCGGCGGGGTGACCGTCTCGCAGATTCTCTGCTTCGCGATGGCCACCCGCCTGCTGCAACTGCTCTGGTCGCTGCCCGGCGTGCTGGTCACCATGACCGGCGCCTATCGCCCGCGTACGGACGGTCTGGCGACCGCTCTGGACTCAGACGCCCCATAACTTCGCGTCGGTTTTGCGCCATCGGCTCAAGCAGCCATCCCTCGTCAAGTTGCTCGTTCCGGCGACCGAACAACTCAGTGGGAATTGCCCTGCGCCGTGCCACGGTGCGCAAGGAGGCTGTGTTCATGGCCCGCCTCGTCGTTGCCGGCCCCAAAGCGGTACGAAGGATGCTGGAGTCCGCGTGCGCGCGGAACACGTCCGCGGAATTGCATTGCGAGGGTGACGATGGGCGCCAGACCGCCCGGATGCGACTGCTGTCCGTCGAATCCCGTTATCTGCTGACGGACGAAGCCCGGTTCATCGGGAGTGCGACCGTGTTGAGGCAGCGACAAGCGGTGATGGTCCATTTCATGCATGACGGTGTCCGCTGGGCGTTCCGCACTCAGGTGAACCGTCCGCTGATGCTGGTAACGCTCAACGAGGAGTTCCGCGTCCGGGGCATGGCCTTCCAATTGCCCTCCCAGATCACGGAGCAGCAGCGTCGATCCGATTTCCGCGTCTCATTGGCCGGGCGCGATCTTGTCGCCGTTTTGCATACCACCGTCCCCGGAGACATCACGGCCTGCCCCGTGGATGCCGAGCTGTTCGAGGGCCGAATGACCAACATCTCCGCGGGCGGGCTGTGCCTGCTGGTGAGCCGCCAGTCGCGCAACTCGTTCTCGCTGGGCGAAGTGTTCTACATCGTTTTCCGGCTGCCCGATCTGGATCGCGACTGTTTCCTGCCCGTGGAGGTGCGCAATCATCGCCGCGTGGCCGGAAGCGACGCGACCCTGGCAGGCGTGCGGTTCATTTCCTGCAATCTGGCCGGCACGTCGCCCCAGTTGAACCTGATCCAACGATTCGTCGCGGTGGAGCAGCGCCGACTCCTCCGCGCCAGAAAGGCCTGAACCATGCCCGCCACCCTGATCCGACCCGAGCGATTCGCCCGTCCGCTGGAAGCCCGCCAGACCGCGCGCCTGCTGGAACTGGCGATCCGCCGCCGCGCCCGCGTGGCGCTGTGTCCCCAGGGGTCGGACGACGCCGCGCCGTGGTGCGGAACCATTGTCGCCGCGGCTCCGGAGTCCCTGTGCATTGCGCTGCCGGAAGACCTGCCCCCGCCGGTCGTCCAGGACTCGACGTGCTGTGAGGCGACCCTGCACCTCGGGCAAGACCGCTATCTCTTCGCCACCAATGTAATGGGGGTGATCGATACGGATTCGCCCGTTCGCATGGAGTTCGCCCGGCCCGAAGTCCTCTACGTGATGGAGCGGCGCCGGTTCTGCCGGATGAAGACGCGGCCTTCCTGCTCCGTGCGCATCACCGCGGCCGGGGTCAGCGGAAGCGAGGGGGGCGTGCTGTTCAACGTGGGCATGGGCGGCCTGGCGTGCCGGATCGAGCGCGAAACGGCCGACCGGCTGGAGCTCGGCCAGAGCGTGCAGGTGGCGTTTCACCTGGAGAACGACGCGCGGGAGTTCCGCCTGGCGGCGGTCGTCCGCAGCAAAACGCCGCTGGACGGGCAGGACCGCATCATCCTGGGGATGGAGTTCGAATTCGAAAAAAGTGATCCGACCCAGCGTCGTCGCCTGTCCGAAGCCCTGGGCTTCCCATCGGCGGCGTCGAGGAGCGAGCACGATGTCTGATCTGCTGACCGCCGAGGACGTACGCCGCGACCAGATCCTGCGCGAGGCTGTCGACAACGCCGTCAAGGTCGTGCTGACCTGCCGCGGCGCGGACGGCTGGCAGACGCTCAAGACCGCCTTCGCCGTCGGCGTGCGCGAGGACCAGTGTCTGCGCCTGACCCCCGTCGAGGGCCCGCCGCTCGAAGCCGCGCAGCGCGTGGGCGTCGCGTTCCGCCGCGGACATCGCAAATACGTCTTCTCCACCGTAGTGGAGGGCACGGATCCCGACGGCACTCTCGCCCTGCGCCGACCCGCCGTCATTCAGCAGATGCAACGACGCGTATATCAGCGGGCCTGCCCGCCCCCCGGTCGTTCGATCCCCGTCACGGTCTGGGCCGGGCATGTGGAGGATGAGGCCGCGCAGACCCCGACCGGCGCGCCGCTGCTTCAGGGAGAGATGGAAGACCTCTCGGTCGGCGGAATCCGCATTCGGGCATCCAGTTGCCCGCGGCTGTCGGAAGGAGCGGCGGTGGCCTGCTCGGTTCGCCTGAAACCCGACGGCCCCACGGGTCTGATGAACGCCCTCTATCGCCACGGCGAGCGCAGGAATGCGTGCTTCTCCGTCGGTTTTCAGTTCATCGGCCTGGAAACCCGCGAGGACGGCCCGCAACTCCTCTCGCTGCTGGCCCGCACCGTCACCGGCTTCCAGCGCGCCGCCGCCCGGAGGCGCCCCCGCGGCCCGCGACGGCAACGTTGACAACCGGAGTTGCGGCCGGGTTCCGCACTCCGCGTCCCGCGGGAAACGGAGCGTCACGATTTGTCATCCGTGCGGCCGAGCGCCCGCCCGCGTGCCGACGGATCGTGCTTGTTCCGGCCGCGCGATCGGCCTAAAATGCGGAGTGAGGGGATCACCCGGGCGCCGCCGTACGGGGAAAAGCACCGATTCGTGCGACATGTTCACAGGAGAGCCTGCGGGCCGGGCGTTGCGGGTCCGCCGACACTCATTCGGGAGGGCCGCATGCCTCATCCGAACGAGCCCCAAGCCGCGACTTCGTCGAATCGCCCGCGACGGGTGAAATACGTTACCAGCATCGACCGCATTCCCGGGATTCCGCCGGAACAGCGGGAGGCCCTCAAGGCGGTCGTCCGGCGATACGCCTTCCGGACGAACGACTATTACCTGGGCCTGATCGACTGGAACGATCCTCGCGACCCGATCCGGCAGTTGATCATCCCCCGCCCGGAGGAACTCCACCCGTGGGGCCGCCTGGACGCCAGCAACGAAGCGGCCGTTTCCGTGGCCCCCGGCGTGCAACACAAATACGAACACACCGTGCTGCTGTTGTGCAACGAGGTGTGCGGCGCATATTGCCGCTTCTGTTTCCGCAAGCGGCTCTTCATGAGCGCGAATGAGGAGGTGACACGAGATGTCTCCGACGGCATCCGATACATTGCCGGCAATCCGCGGGTCACCAATGTCCTGCTCACCGGGGGCGATCCGCTGCTGATGAGCACGCGGCGCATCCGCGGAATCCTGGAATCACTGCGGGCGATCCCGCACGTCCGCATCATCCGGATCGGTTCGAAGATTCCGGCATTTGATCCGTGGCGGATCATCGATGACCCGGAGCTTCAGGACGTTTTCCGCACGTACTCCACGCCGCGGAAACGCATCTATCTGATGGCCCACTTCGACCATCCGCGAGAGCTGACCGATCCGGCGGTGGAGGCCGTGGACTGCGCGATCCGCAGTGGTCTGATCTGCGTGAACCAGTGCCCGCTCATTCGCGGCGTCAATGACGATCCGGACGTTCTGAGCAACCTGTTTCGCGAGCTCTCCTTCATTGGCTGTCCCCCGTACTACCTCTTCCAGGGCCGGCCGACGGCCGGCAACGAGCCCTATACCGTGCCCATCGTCCGCGGGTGGGAGATCTTCCGGGCAGCGCTTCGGATCGGTTCGGGCCTGTCCCGGCGGGCCCGGTTCGTGATGTCGCACGCCACCGGCAAGGTGGAAATCGCCGCGGTGGATGACCGGCACATCTATCTTCGCTATCACCGGGCGAGGGATGCGGGCCTTCGCGGCCGATTCCTCGTCTATCAGCGCGACGACGATGCCTTGTGGCTGGACGAACTGCATCCGGCCGACGAATCGTCCCCCAGATTCGATCGCACCTCGCCGCTGAACGTGGATGAGGGCCCGGAATAGGGCGCCCGTCCGCGGTGCGGCCCGCACGACGCCGCACGGCGTGCCGTGCCGCCGTTCCAGAACAGTGGGCGGGAGCCGATCGCCATTCAGAAGCGGCGGATGCCCTCGATCTCCACGCCTGTGGCGCCAAGACTCCCGAGCCGTTTGCCCCGTTCGCGGTCGGCCGTCGACAATTCCAAAAAAGAACCGACCCCGCCGCCGGCGCAAAACCGGCAGCAGGGTCGGTGATACAGACGGGTTCTTCAACGCCGATCAGGCAGGCTGGCTGCCGGGCACGATGCCGTATCGGCTGCGGAAGTCCCACAGGATGACCAGCAGAGTCAGAACGGCCACGACGCCTGCCGCGATTGCCCGCGAGAGGTTGTCCGGCAACACCTGCGCGGCCACGCCGGTGATCGTCAGCCCGATAAGTCCATACACGATGACGGCCAGGAGGCGCGGACTGGCCAGCAGCGGAGCCGCGATCGCGATGGAACTGAACGTTCCGGCCACGACGCCGACGAGCATCGCGAAGCTGAATCCATGCACGCCCGGTCCACCCCATACGAACATGATGAACACCACGAACAACGTGGTCAGCGAGGTCAACAGCGTACGGGACATGCACTGGTTGATGCTGGCGTTGATCATCTCCGTGCTCAAATGGACCAGCTTGCCCCGGTTCTCGCGGATCCGGTCGAAGATCACGATCGTGTCGTTCAGACTGTACCCGATGATGGTCAGAATCGCCGCGATCAGGGCCATGTCGATGCGGAAGTTCCGCAGCCCCAGCAAGTCCGCCAGCGTGACCAGCCCGAGCGTGATGGCCACGTCATGCACCAGGGCGACGATGGCGGCCAGACCGTACCGCATGGTACCAAACCGGATCCAGACGTACGCGATGATCGCCCCGCAGGCCAGGAGCACGGCCGCCGAAGCCTGGCCCTGCGTTCGCTTGGCCACCTGGCTGTCAAACTGAAGCACCTGGCGCAGCGTTTTTTCGCTGGCGAATGCGGCTTCCGCCTGTTCTCGCTCGGGAATGGCCAGGCCCTCGCGCCACGCCTCCGGGTTGCTCGGATCGTAATAGATGTTCTCATCCGCCACGACGAGCGCCACTTTCGTGTACTTCTTCTCGGCGTCCGCCGCGGCCCCCGGCGCGTCGTCCAGGCCGATGATGGTGTAGTCGCGATACGCAAACCCTTCATACTCCGGCTGCAGCCGGATCTCGCGGATGCGGTTGGCGACGGCCGTTGTCGTCTGCGCCGGCCGAAGCCCGTCAAACACCAGCACGAGGCCGCCGCGAAACGCCTGAACATCCAGGGACGGCGCGCCCGGCACCACATCGCTGAGGTAGCGCGTGCCCGCGGGAATCGGGAAATACCCTTCCGGAGCCTTGTCGGGGTCCGTCACCAGCCGGGCCTCGATGGGCAGCTCGATACGCAGCTTGTCCCCCATCACGGCCACAATCGCCATCTGAACCAGCTCCCGGTTGGTCTCGACGGTCACGATGTCAAACGCGTGCGGCGTCCCTTCCTCCTCGCCAATGACCTGTGCATACTGCACGCGAGCGACCGACAAGCGGTCGTTCGCGGCCTTGCGGGTGTAGGCCGCCGCCGCCGCCACGGCTTGGCGGAACTCGTCCTGCGTCATGACCCCGGCGGTCGACGCCTTCTCTTCCGCCGGCGTCTCTTCATCCGAGTCCCCCGACACGCCCTCCGCCTCGCGAATCCGCGTAACGAACGTCACCTGCTGCCCGTCCGCGCGCGCGCCGTCACGGGCAAGCAGGTCTCGGAAAGCCGGTTGTCCCGGTTTTCCGGGATCGGCCTTCATCAGGACGGCCATCTGATCGCCCGTCAGCCGATCCGATGTGAGGATGAACTCCCCGGACGCGCCGCCGGCCTCCGTTCGGGCGGATTCCAGGGCGTCGGCGGCGTTCTGCAGCCAGGTCACCACGCTGTTGCCGGACTTGTCCGTTATCAGTTGCGTCACCTGTTCGTCGGTCAGCGTCTGATCCGGCAGCGTCTCGATCTGAACGCTGGTGCCGCCCAGAAACTCGATGTCGTACAACGCCTCCTTGTCCAGCGCCGTCGCCATGCCGAAAAGAATCACGCCCGAGACCGTCAGCACGATCGATACCGGCCAGAAGACCCTCCGCAACCCCAGCCAGTTGATCTTCGGATGGCGGACCAGGCGGAGCATGGGCAGCGATGTCAGCCATCCCACGGAAACCAGCGAAGTGAAGATGAGCCGTGTGACCACCAGGGCCGTGAACATGCTCGTCACCACGCCGAACCCCAGCGTCATGGCAAAGCCTTTGATCTCCTCGCTGCCCACGTAGCCCAGCACGACGCACGTGATGATCGTGGTCAGGTTCGAGTCGATGATCGCGCTGAACGCCTTCTCATAGGCCAGCTTGATCGCCTTCTTCAGGTTCACGCCCCGTTCCCGCTCTTCGCGCAGCCGCTCGTAAATCAGCACGTTGGCGTCGACGGCCATGCCCACCGTCAGAATCAGGCCGGCGATGCCCGGAAGCGTGAAGGTGGCCTCCATGCCCGCCATGATGGCCAGCGTGAACAGCAGGTTCAGCATCAGGGCCACATTCGCCACCAGGCCCGAGAACAGGTAGTAGATGATCATGAAGACCGCTACTGCCAGGAAGCCGGCAATCGCCGCCTGCATGCCCTTGGTCCGGTTGGTCAGCCCCAGACTCGGACCGATGGTCTTCTCCATGATGGGCGTTTCCTTCACCCGGGCCGGCAGAACGCCCGCGTCCAGCGTCTGGACCAGCTCCCTCACCTCTTGCGGGGTGAAGTTTCCGCTGATCTGGCCACGGTCGAAGATCTGACTCTGAATCGTGGCGTGCGACTGAGCCACTCCATCCAGGAAAATACAGAGCTGCCGCTTCAGATTCTCTCCGGTCAGCACGCCGAACTTGTTGGCCCCGAGCGTGTCCAGGCTGAACGCCACCGCCGGTCGGCCGGTGTTGTAGTCCTGGGATGGACTGGCACTCCGCAGTTGCCAGCGACCGCTCTTCTCGGTCAGGCCGTACTTCACCGGGTCGTCGTGCGCCAGAACGTAGTATGTGTCCAGGTACTTCTGGATGATCACACCGCTGCGTTCCAGTGCCTCCTGAAACTCCTCCGGCTTCTTGGCGTTGACGAAGGCCACCGGATCCTTGATGGGGAACCAGCGGAAGGGATCGCCCGAGTCCTGGGCCCGCGGCCCGCGCTTCGTCAACAGATCCACGTAACCCTGGATCGGACGGGCGCCCCCTCCCTCGAAACGGAGCTGAGTCGGGTTCGCTCCGTCGCGCTCGGCCAGGATGCGGAACTCCAGCACGCCCGAGCCGCGGATCAGACGCTTCAGGTCGGACGGGTCTTCCAGCGTAGACTTCTCACTCGCCCATTCTCGATGGGCGCTGACCAACGCGTCGATGCAATCACGGTAGGCCGGATGCCGGCTCCGGATGGACGCAAGCAGTTCCTCCCTTTCTTTCGTTTGAAGCTCCAGAATATCGGTCAGTATGGGAAGGCTGACGGAAGTCTCCAACACCGCTTCCACGGCCTCTTCGTAGGCCGTCATCTTCGCGTGCTCGGCGTCCACGTCGTCACTGCCGCGCAACGCCGTATAGGCGTCCAGGGCGCGCGCCGCCGCCTCCAGCAGCGCCTTGCGTTCTGGAACGCCCCGCACCAGACCCTCGATTTGTCCTTCTCGCAGCTCCGGCGGAGCGTTCAGGGCGGATTCCACCTCCAGCCGTGAGACGTTCATCTCCCGCACTTTCTCGCGGGCCGCTTCGTACGCCTGACGCCGCTTCAACCCGATCTCCGTTGGCCGGGGCATCTGCACTTCGATCCGGTTGCTCCCGATCGGTCGCCAGGTCAAGTTCATCTGGTTGTTCGGGTCCACCCGGTTTTTCAGAACCGCGATCACGCGATTGGCCAGATCACCCCGCTGACCCGGCGCCAGACCCGCGGTGTCGATCTCAAACAGGAGGCTCGTTCCACCCACCAGGTCGATTCCGCCCTTCAGTTTCTCCTGCGGCGGCCAGAGAACCAGCCCCGCAAAGGCAACCAGAACGAGCACGCCCACCCATTTCCACATCCGGTATTTGTCATCCATCTGTGTGCAACTCCATGCAATCGCCGAACGCAAACGCAGTCCGGGTCGTTATCATCGTGTTTACAGAACCTCAGCAGACGCGGCCGAATACTCATATTTTCTGCTGACCGCACCCAGCCGGAAAACAATCGGCAAGACGAAAGGTTCAGACGTGGACGGGCGGTGCGTGCGAGACGATGGGAAAGGTGCCGGCCTCCCGAGGCGACACGATCCGGACCACGCGAACCCGATCGGGTCTGCAGGCCGGGTCCGGCACCACCAGCGGTGTGAACCAACACAAGCTGTGCGCAGCCGCCACCGGCCGCCACCCGTCCCGCGTCGCCCGATCCCAGGCGTCCGACGGAACCGCGGACACAACGGAGGTCGGTGTCTCATCCGGCGCACGATCCGGCTTATCCGATTTCGCGCTGCCCGGTGGCACCGTCGAATCGCCGCGCACGGCGATCGCCTCGCGCAGCGCCGCTTCGCACGCGGATTCGGCCAGTACCACTTTACTAATTGGTGTCGCGCACGTGGCCACGAGCATTGCGACGCACAGACCACACGAATATGAGCGGAACGGTGTGAACATTGAGCCTGGAATTATAGTAGACACGGTGTCAGTGGCAACAGCGCTGGCCGAGCGAGAAGACACCCGCAAGGCAACGCACGGCGAGTCGTTACTCACAAGCTCGCCCAATCCGCACCAAGCCGACCATCGGGCATCGTTGGCACGGAACCGGACCGCCAAAGGGAGCCCTGTGAAATGCGGTTTCGACTGTCCGGTGGGGTCGTATGCGCTACGCGGGATTCGGCTCAAATCGTCATCGGCGGCACGCAGTTGTAACCTTTTGTAAACGCGCCGGTTAAATGCAGACACCGAGGTCGGCGCGGAAATTTTTCGGTTCTGCGGATTATTCTTTAGGTGTCCAGAAATCGGCCTGTATAATCATCAGCGAGGCACAGGATTGGATTAAGGTGGCATCGTACGATCGAGGCGGTCCGGTGGAGCAGGGTAAGACCAAACAAAAAGTCGACGAACTTCATTTCTATTTGTACCAGCGTGCTTTGCATCCGGAGTTGTTCCGGATTCACCAGGTGAAACACGTTGAGCAGAGATCCTACCACGCGGAGGTCTGGGTCGTCGGGCTTTCGCACGTGGTAACCGTTCAGTTTGGCGACAACACGCTTACGGAGCTCATCGCCCACGAAAGCGAACTGTTGCCCAAAAACGGCTTGGCCAGTTCGTTCCGGCTGCGCGGTGAGCGAGATCACTCCCAGAGCTTCGCGAACGGCCTGCGCTTCATTCTTTCCAGCCAGGTTGAAAAAATGCCCGCCAACCTCTTCCCGTCGTCGCACCGGGACTTGATGCGGTATGCCCAGACCCGGGGCATGTACCAGGCCTTCGACGAATGGGAGTGTGACGGGCTGCCTCCGTTTACCTTCGTGGACTTCGAGGCCCGTGAGCGCGAGTTCCACGTACATGCGTTCCATGCGTTTCCGCAGGAGCTGACGCTCCTCAAAACGCAGTCCATTTTTGAGCTGGTCCGGCCGGAACGCGAGCGCTATCGCCAGTTCTGAATCCAGAATTCTTCGCGACGCCACGATCCGTCTTTGGGACGTCAAGGCCGTGCCCGCGCCCGTTGCGTTGGCCGGACCGGGGGCTATCCTCACCCGTATGGAACCGGCCAGCTCAAGCGGACCGGCAGTGGTTCCGGAGGGACCGACGGCATATGGCCAGCGTCAGCAGACCGGATGGGTCCTTCGGCTGCGCGCGGCAGCGTCGATCATTTCACCGCTGACGCCGCCTGCGGACCTCACCCGAGATGATGCACGCAAGGCGTCTCATCTCCTTGTGCCGTTCGGGCTGCTCATCGGAATCATCTACGCCAGCCTGTATCGCGCGGCCTGGCGCTGCTTCGGCGAAGTGCACGGCATCCGCCTGATGCCCGCCGTAAGCGTCTGGCTTGTGGACGTGGCGCTGTGCGGCGGGGTTCTGCTGGTCGCAACGGCTCGCGTTCCGGGCCTTCTCGGCCGACGGACCTCGTCGCCCGCCGATCCGACTTCGGATCCCGCCACGCCCGGACTCATCATCACAACCGCCCTGTGCGTGCTGTGCATTCTGAAACTCGCTCTCTGGGTCGCCATCCCGGAAGGGGTCTCCACCTGGCCGGGACTGTGGGGAGCGGCAATGAACTTCGCGTATCCGCACGCGTTCTATCGGCCGCTGCTGCTGGCGCCGATCTGGGGACGCTGGGGCGTGCTGCTGGCGGCAAGTCTCGGACGCGCCGCTCCGGATGCCGACCCGTTAACGCAACAGATCCTCTCACGCCAGTCGGTGCAGATGGTGCTCGGCTGGTTCGCCCCCGTCACAGCGCTGACGGCCGTCTACTGCGGGTACGGCGGCCGCTGGCCGTTCGGCTGTGTGATCGCACTCGCGGTGCTCGCCGTGACGTTCCTGTTCAGCGTGGTGATCTCCCATCGCCGCGGGGGCCAGAATCTGATGACCCTCCGAGCGGCGGGCTTCGTGGCGGAGGTTTCGTATCTCCTGCTGTACATGGGCCTCAGCGCGCGAATTTTCTCGGGTTGACCGGGCTCGCGAGCGGACGTTCCCGACCCCGCGCGGCGCGCTGTTCACGCTCGTTCCACGAGGCGATCGATCAAGTACCCGCTCAGCTCCATCGCCTCGTCCGTGAAATCCCCGAAGAATCGCCGGGTTTCGTTGAACAACCGTTCCATGCCGGCGCGCTCGCCCCGCACAATCAGTTCACGCACTTCGTGCGCGGCCTCTGTGAACGCGGCGGTCACGTCAGCGCTGGACGGATTGCCCATGCTGATCGACGCATACAGATCGGCCGACTGGCCGAAGTGGCGAGCCGTCATCAGCAGCTCCATCAGATAGATGGGCGAGGTGAAGCTCAGGGTTTCCTCCAGCGAGATGCCCAGACGCGAGAGCGTTCGGCCCATGACCTCGATGCGATAGTGTACGAGAACCTGCACGACGGCCATCGCACGATCGTGCGCGGCCGCGTCGGAGTCTTTCACAATCAGTCCGCGGGCATGGAACGTCCGCCGCAACCAGTCTTCCCATTCCTTGCCACGGCCGGGGCAGAGCACCACGCGCTGTCCCTGCAGGGAATGGACCGACGGACCGAACATCGGGTGAGTGCCGACGACACTGGCGGAAGTGCAACGCAGCATCGCCTCCATCGGGGCCTGCTTGATCGACGCCACGTCCATAAGTAGCGCATCAGTTCGCACAAGTGGCCCCAGCTTCTCAATGACAGGCACCGTTCTGGTAATTGGGACACTGATGATCACCACGTCCGCTGTTTGCGCCGCTTCCTCCGGCGTCACATCGGTCTGCAAGTCTGCGGCGATCACGTAATGACCCAGATCCACAAACATCCGCGCGAGACATTGCCCCATCTGCCCCATGCCACCCACAATGGCGATCGTTTTGGGTACCGCGTCGAGCGGGATCTCCGCTCGCAGGGCGGCCTGCCGATCACGGCTCTCCCATAGAATGAGCCGGTACATGGCTTCTACCACGTTGGGCGACAGGCCCAGTTCCGTCGCGAACTCGCGCCGATCCCGAACAATCTGGTTTTCGCGGGCCCGATCCCGTATCTCCAGGCGGTGATGTCGTTTGCAATCGGCGATCTCGCCGACCAGGGCGGCCCGCCGGGCCAGCAGGTTCAGAATGTCGCGGTCCACAGAGTCGATCATCGCCCGAAGAACCGCCAAAGGTCGGGGGCCGCTGTCAGGGGCATTGTTCATGAATCACCCATGCTTGAAACGGAGGGTTCAGGATCACCCTGTGCCAACCGGGTCTGTCAGCGCATTTGACCCGGGACGAGGAGTTGCTGCAACGGGCAGCCTGGATCATCCATGGTATCAGGAGCGAGCATCCCAGAAACCAGTGGTGGTCGAACGGAGATTCGGGTCCTAGAATCCGTCCGAGGGATGGAATGATACGGAGGCGTGCCTGTGTGGAAACCAGTTCTCGGCGTTATTATCGGAGCTGTCCTGGGCGGACTGCTGGGCTATCGCGGTCTGCGGAAGGTTCGATGCGGCGGAGGGGTGGGGTGAGCGACCACCAACCATCCGCTCACCGGGGCCCTCATGGGGGCGTTGGTGGGGTGGATGGTGGCGACAGGTCTGTCGCACAATTAACACAATTCTTCGCGCGAACCGGTTGCAACGAAGCAGAGAGAAGGGTGTTTTCCGATCTGCAATGTTGACACGGGCTGGCGGTTTGCGTTAATGTGGGCTATACGAACGTGGGAGAGAGTTGGACGTGGGGAGGAGAAGAGAGAGGCACTTCTGCCAATTCCCCGTCTTGTCCAAGTTGCTCTGCCTGTCTTAAACCGCGATGTTTCTCGGTCTGCGGTTGAAAACAGGTAACCCCAATTCAGGACATCTCTCCAGGCGTGGCATCTTGGTCGGCGCCGATCAGCTCCGGACGCCGCCAGTTGCAGGGACGAACAGGAGGGAGGATTTTGCCGTCGCATACTCCATCGGCACCGCCTGCGGAGCGGCTGTTGGTCGTCGACGGTGACTCGCCAGCACCGGCCCCCGTGGCGGCGGCGGCAAGCCGCCTGGGCCTTTCGATTCATCGGGCGGATGGGCGGTGCGGACTGCAAGACCGTTTGCGTGCCCCGGGAGAATACGCCATCATTGTGGTGAGCGCGTCGGCCCCGATGGGACGCTGCGATTCCGCTTTTGCCGACGAGGATTCCGCCGCCCTGGTGGATCTGGTCTCGTCTGTTCGCCGGCAAGCTCCACACTCACAGCTTCTGGTCTGGTTGGACCGGCCGCTCTCGCGGGAGCAGTGCTCGCAGCTTATTCAGACCGGCGTGCAGGGATTTCTCCAGGCGACACGGGGCACCGTGAATCCGGCGCTGCTCTGCGAGCAGATGGAACGAGCATTGCTGCGTTTTCGCCAGGGCGGGCGGGCAAGCCGACCGGCGACGCGCGATGATATCTTCGAAGTGACAGGGTTCGTGGGCTGCAGCCGGGCCATGCGGGACGTGCTGCAACGTGCGGTCCGGGCGGCCCGGATCTCCGACGTGCCGGTGTTGATCTATGGGGAATCGGGCACGGGCAAGCAGCTCCTGGCGGAGACGATTCACCGGCTGGACGCCAAGCGCAGCAAGCGACGGATCCTGTCGGTGAATTGCGCGGCGATCAACGGGTCGTTGGCCGACAGCGCCCTGTTCGGCCACACGAAAGGCGCGTTCACCGGCGCTACGGAAAGCCGTCTGGGCCATTTCCGGGCGGCGGATGGAGGAACCATTCTGCTCGACGAGATCGGCGAGCTGGACCCGGCCCTTCAACCGAAGCTGCTTCGCGTGCTTCAGGAAGGGCTGGTGCTGCCCGTCGGCGCCGACGAGGAGAAGGCGGTCGATGTGCGGGTCGTTGCGGCCACGAATCGCCGGCTGGAAGCGCTGGTGGAGGAAGGCCGATTCCGCCTGGACCTGTTCCAGCGGCTGAACGTCATTCGGATCGAGGTGCCGTCGCTGTCGGAACGGCCGGAGGACATCCCGCTTCTCGTCCGGCATTTCGTGAAGCGCTACGCCGACTATTACCCCCGTCCGCTGGCAGGCGTGGAGGACGACGCTCTGGATCTGCTGATGCGCCAGCGGTTGCAGGGCAACGTGCGCGAACTGGAGAACGTGATCCGCCGGGCGCTCGCCTTCAAAACGCGCGGCGATCGCATCACGGCGGAAGACCTGGCGTCCGTTCTGCACGACGCCGGTCCCGTCGGATTCACCGCATCCGCCGGTCTGGCGCCCGAGGTGGTGCAGAGTGCCTGCCGCATGCTGGGCACCGGCCGGGCCACGTTCGCCGACGTGCTGGACGAATGCGAGCGTCTCCTGCTGAGCCGCCTCATGGAGCAATCGGGGCTCACGCACACCGACCTGGCCCGCGAGCTGGGCCTGTCCCGCCGGGCGCTCTACAACAAACGCAAAAAACACCAGCTCTGACGAAACCGCCGCGGCCTCTGCCGGCGCGTGCCACGCCGGCACGAATGGGTCGATCGAGGGTGGCTGACACCGCGCCGTTGCCGGGCGCAGGAACGGCGCACGGGCAGGCCCGCGACCGGGCGTGGCCCACTCCATGCGGGAGGCGGAAACGATTCTCGGAGCGGTGGGGGCGTCCCTGTTGCATCCGGCCGGCTCACACGCTCGGCGGAACCGGGCGACCGGCCGCGTGGTGACCCACTCGAGCCTGAATGACGGCAGTGTGGAGGGCTTCGCCCACACGTCGGAACCCCTCTTCGCCGTCCAGTACCCCCCGGAGGCCGCCCCCGGCCCGCACGACTCGTCCTGCCTGTTCGACGCCTTCGTCGCCCTGATGGAGGGCGGCACGGTACCGGAAACCGTGCTGGCGCGGTGGCCGACGATTCAGCCTGCTTCCCTGCCACTCACCGGCATCCGAATTGTGTGTAAGAATCTCGGCACGGTCGTGCATAGAATAACGGCAGCACGACGTAGCCGCAGGCCCAGGGGACTTGGGGCCTGGCAACATGGAGGGCAGTTGCCGATCCCTCGAGACGGCTCGCATCCCCCGGGGCACGGAAGTCCGCCGGACATTCCCTGCGACTGGATAACCGACCCTGTTCACGCAAATAGGAGATGCCTGCCATGGAAACACGAAAGTTGCTGCTGCGCTTGGCCGTTCTCGTTGGAATCCTGGGAACGCCGACCACCGGGCGATTCGCCGTGGCCCAGACCCTCGATGCCGATGATATCCTCGTCCGGACGACCGAGCTCGCCGCCCCGCACGGGAAGGAAACGAGCGAGGCCTTCCCCAAATTTGAGGAAGTCACCAAGGACATGAAAGCCCACGAAGGGCTGTTCACCTTGTGGTATTACCCGGAGGGGGCGGGGGATGACAAAGATCCCGAGAAGCTGCTCTGTCAGATTCCCAAGTCGTTTCTGGGAAAGAAGTTCATGCTGTCCACGAGTCTCTCCGGCGGGGGGTTCTTCACGGGGTTCCCGGTCGATGAACACGTGGTCCAGTGGGAGGAGCTCGGTCGTCAACTGCTGCTGATCGAGCCGGAGACCCGGTTCATCGTCAACGAGGACAGCACGGTGGATGACGTGGTCCGTCGGACCTACCCGGATCGCATCCGAACCGCAATGGCCATCGTCACCAAATCGCCCCAGGGGGATCCGGTGATCGACCTCGGCCCGCTGCTCAAGAGCGACTTCGCCAACATCGGCTGGATGACCTTCGGGAGTGGCGGCATCAATCAGGCCCTCAGCAAGTGGACCAAGAAGAAACCCTTCCCGCACAACGTCGAAATCGGGGTAGAGCTGGCCGTCGCGCGGGCCGATCCCCCCGGCTCGTACGACAAGAAGCTGCTCCATTACAGCTTCTGGGCGCTGCGGGAGACCGGCTATCAGCCGCGCGTGGCGGACGATCGGGTGGGTTACTTCCTCACAACCAATCGCGACTGGTCGAAGCCGACCGCTGCCCGAGACATCTTCAATCGGTACATCGATCGGTGGCCGCTGGAAAAGCGGGACCCCAGCCTCGACCTGTGTGAGCCGAAACAGCCGATCGTCTTCTACATCGAGAAGACCGTTCCGGTGCGGTTCCGCCGGGCGGTTCGGGATGGAATCCTGGAATGGAACAAGGCGTTTGAGAAAATCGGCTTTGTCAACGCGATCGAGGTCCGGCAGCAGACCCGGGACAACGAGTACAAGGATCTGGACCCCGAGGACATGCGGTACAGCTTCTTCCGCTGGATTGTCGCCGGGGCCGGCTTCGCCATGGGCCCGCACCGGGCGAACCCCTTCACCGGAGAAATCTACGACGCCGACATCATCTTCGACGACGCGATGGTCCGGTATTTCGAACAGGAGGCCGAGCGAATGCTGCCCACGGCGGCGATGCAGATGCGAATGCGTGACCCGACCCTGCGTGCGTTCTTCGCCCGCCACCCGCAATGGAAGCGCCCGGTTTGCGCCTGGGAGTCCTTCGCGTTCGGCGAAGACAATCCGGAGGATCAGCGCGAAGCGATGCGGCAGCACCTGTGGGACCGCGGGCACCATTGCTGCGAATACGCCGAAGGCATGAAGCACCAGATGGCTTTCGCGGGCGCGGTCCTGGCGAACGCGCCCCCGGAAATCACCGAGCGGTTCCTCTACGAGGCGATCAAGGAAGTCGTCACCCACGAAGTGGGACACACCCTGGGCCTGCGGCACAATTTCAAGGCCAGTTCCATCTACACCCTCGACGAGATCCGGCGACGTCGCACCACCGGCGAACCCACGTCCGGGTCCATCATGGACTACAACCCCGTCCTGTTCTTTGTGGACAAGCCGACGGAAGGGCACTTCGTCACGCCGACGATCGGCCCGTACGACTACTGGGCCATCGAATACGGCTACCGACCCTACGATGGCAAGTACGCGGCGCCGTCCCGGAGCAAGCCGGAGAAGCGCGAAGAGGAGGGGGCGAAGGCGTCCGAAGCCGGGATGGAGGCGGCGGCCGACAAATCCCCCACCGCTCCGCGGAGCGGCGAGGAGGCGATGCTCCGGGCCATCGCGAGTCGGGCGGCGGAACCCGAACTCGCCTACGCCACGGACGAGGACAGCTTCTACGTCGCCCCCGATCCTCGTGCCAACCGCTTTGACATGGGTGCTGATCCCATCGACTGGGCGCAGACGCGCATCGACCTTGTGAACCACCGAATGCAGGACATTCTCCAATGGGCAGTCCAAGACGAAGAGAGCTGGTATCACCTGCGCAACACGTTCCTCAACCTTCTGATCGAAAAGGCCTTTGTGCTGGATTACGTGGGTCGTTACATCGGTGGTCAGTACTTCAGCCGGGCACACCGCGGCGACCCCGACGCGCCGCCGCCGTTTGTGCTCGTGGAGGCCGACGTGCAGCGCAGAGCGCTGGACTTCATCGAGCAGAACCTGTTCCGCGACGAGTTCTTCACGTTCTCACCCGAAGTGCTGAATCACCTGGCCCCGGCACGCTGGTGGCACGAGGGAACCCGAATCAGCTTCGCCATGGACTTCCCGATTCACTCGTTCATCGGGCTGCTTCAATGGTTAACCCTCCTCGATCGACTCATGCCCGTGACGCTGCAACGCATCCATGATGCGGAGCTCAAAACGAACGAGTCCGACAAGTTCACCGTGGCGGAGTACCTCGGCCGGCTGCACAAAGCCTGCTGGGCCGACGCCTGTGACGTGGAGCGGGCCCGGAACGGCCAATGGACCGACGCCCAGCCGTTCCTGTCCAGCATTCGACGGTCGCTCCAGCGGGAATACCTGGGCCTGCTGGAGGTGCATGCCCGAATTGCGCCGGGTGTTGCGATTTCCCCGGACCTGCACGCGATGATCATCCGCCAAATGGAGACACTGCGCAGCGACATCGACCGCGTTCTGCAGACCGGCAAGCTTGACTTCGCGTCCGAGGCTCACCTCGGCACGTCAAGATCGCGAATTCAGCGTATTCTGGAATCCGAGATCCCGGAGTACGAGCAGTCCTGATCTCAGAAGGCCGGACCGCACGAATTCGGCATTGGGCAAAGGCGTCCCGCTTCTTCCCGGAGGCGGGACGCCTTTCTGCCGGTGCAGATCGTGTGTACCATCAAGACCGCCAGAGACCGAGACGCCCTGTTCGTTCCCTGGCTTGGAGGAACCCGTGTGATACCCGGGCCACGTCGCCCGGCAAGGTCCGTATGTCCCGCGAGATCACTCGGCTGAATGATCGCCGAACGATTTTCGGCTGGTGCGTGTATGACTGGGCCGATTCGGCGTATGCCACGACGGTGCTGGCGGGCCTGCTGCCGGTGTATTTCGCCGATGCCGTGGTCGGTCCGGACGGCGTGTTCCTGGCGGGCCAGCACTTCCGCGCAAGCACACTGTGGGCCCTGGCCGTCGCGGCGGCGGCCATCGTGGTGTTCCTCACAGCGCCGGTGCTGGGGGCCGTGGCGGACTTCACGGCCGCCAAGAAGCGGTTCCTGCTGACATTTGCCTACCTGGGCAGCCTGTTCACCACGTCTCTTTTTTTCTGCGGGTCGGGCGACGTCGGGCGGACGCTGGTGTTCTTCGTGGTCGCCCAAGTGGGGTTCGTCGGCGCCAGCGTGTTTTACGACGCGTTTCTGCCCCAGATCACCACCGCCGACCGGATGGACCGCGTTTCCGGCTGGGGTTACGCGGCCGGATACGTCGGAGGCGGCGCGCAGTTTTTCCTGGCCCTGCTGTTGATTCTGTTCCACGAGTCGTTGGGCATCACAGAGGCGCTGGCCGCCCGGCTGGGCCTGGGCATGGCCGGCCTGTGGTGGGCGGGGTTCACCATCATCACCGCGCTGACCCTTCGCGAAGCACGGCCGACGCAGTCACTGCCGCGGCGATACCAAGACTGGCCGCGGGTGGCGGCGGTGACGGCAACCGGGCTGCGTCGAACGCTGGACACGATCCGGCGGGTCAGACAGTACCGCCCGCTCGTGCTTTTCCTCGTCGCGTTCATGCTCTACAACGACGGGATCCAGACCGTCATCACCATGGCCACCATCTTCGGCAAGGAAGAGCTGAGACTCTCGACCGCCGACCTGATGCTCACGCTGCTTCTGATCCAGGGCGTGGCCATGGTCGGGGCGCTGGGGTTCAGTCGGCTGGCGGAATGGATCGGCGCCAAGCGCGCGGTGATGGTCTCCCTGGTGCTGTGGTCTGGGGTGGTGATCCATGCGTATTTCATCACGACGCGGCTGGAGTATTTCGTACTGGGCGGCGTGGTGGGCATCGTGCTGGGCGGGTCGCAAGCGCTGAGCCGATCGCTGTACGGCTCCATGATCCCTCCCGAGTCCAGCGCGGAGTTCTTCGGGTTCTACACGGTGTTCAGCAAATTCTCCGCCATCTGGGGACCGTTGGCATTCGCGCTGATCGGTCACCTGACCAACTCGATCCGCGCGTCGATCTTGTCCGTCGTGGTTTTCTTCGTGGCCGGGCTGTTGCTGCTGGCTTTCGTCAACGAACAGAAAGCCCGGCAGATGCGGAATCCGGCCGCCGGCGCCCACTGAGGCCCTCCTCCGCATATCTGGAACGCGGCACAGGCCAGAATCAGTCGGCCCCATCCTCCACCGGCTCTTGCAGCCGTGCTGTAATCCTGTCGCGCGTCGCAGGGTTGAGATCGCAGCCGATGAAAGGCCGCGTGTTGCCTTGGCGAACCCGCGCCGGCGGTTATACTTGTGCGATTCGCCCGGGTCGTCGGCAGCGGGAAAGCTCACTGCGGCCCCCGGCCGCGTCCCCGGAGCAGGCTCGGGCGGTGTGCCGCGAGCACGGGGAGGGCCCGGAAACTGCAAAAGGAAAAAAACAATGTCACAACAGATGTTGCGGGCCGCGCTGGCCAGTTTGTTCGTGGTCGGCCTGGCTGTCCGGCTTCACGCGGCTTCGCTGGAGGAAATCGAGAAGAAGATCATTGAGGTCTCGCAGAAAGTCGAGTCATACACCGCCGACATGACCACAGCCATCGAGATGGATCAGGCGGGCATGACGACAAAAGGCGCCGGCAAGGGCACCATGGAATTCCTCCGTCAGGGCGACAAATCCCTGGTCCGCCACGAGCAGGAAATCGTCATGACCGTGAAGGTCGGAGACCACGAGCAGAAGATGGAGCAGAAGCTGGTCACCATTATCGACGGAGAGTTCGCGTATACGCTCACCGAAAACCCGATGCAGAAGTCGGCCGTGAAGACCCGAGTCGAAGCTTCACAGGGGCCGGTCGCCTCGAAGGAGATGTTTGAGGCCCTCAAGGAAGAAGCGGAGATCAAGGTGCTGGACGACGAAAAGATCGACGGCACGGACTGCCACGTGCTGGAAATCACACCGAAGCAGAAGGAAGGGCCCATCAGCAAGATGAAGCTCTGGTGTGCCAAGGATTCCGGCATCACGATCAGAACGGCCGCCTTGGCGGCGGACGGCAAGCCACTGCACACGCAAACGCTCAGCAACATCAAGCTGAATGCCAAAATTGACGCGGAGCGGTTCAAGTTCAAGGTCCCGGAGGGCGTCCAGCTCATCGATATGACCGCGATGGGCCAGAAGCCCCCGACGGCCGAGCCCGAGGAAAAAGAGTAGCTCTTGCCGAATCATTCGCGCGGGCCGGTCCGTACGCCGGGTACGGGCCGGCCCCGTTGCTGCGCGGGTGCGGTCCCGGTCATCGGCGAACGCCCGTTTGACCCGCGGCGGCGTCCGCTCCCAGGAGCGTGGCCCGGGTTTCCGGCCGGAGCTGCCAGTTGCGGTCAAATACCGCTCCGCGGCTGGGGATCGGGTCGGCCATGGACCGCCACGGGGCCGGACCCACCGGCGGCGCCGCAGCGAAGGGGAACTCCTTGTCTGCCGTGACCACCACAAGGTCTTCCTGCGGGGCGCGGGACAAGAACGGCGGTTGCAGCACTCCGGCCGCCAGCGCCGCCGCCATACCCGGCTCGCCCGAACACATGACCACGTATCGATCGGGATTCTTCGGGTTCGGGTAGATCGTGATCAGGGCCACGATGCTCTCGAGCCCCGGCTCACCCCCCACCCGCAGTCGGCCCCCCGACCAGAACACGGGCAACGACTCGGCCAGCTCCCGCATCCACGGATCGCTTTGCGGATCGCCGAAGCAGACCAGGTGCGCGGTCTGCACCACCTCGGGCGTGACGCCGTCACTGGGCAGGATGCGGACGTTCTTGAACACCAGCCGCTCGGTCCAGCCCATGGCTTTTTCGGCCGCCATCCGCCATGCCAGCGCATCCGCGGACGATTCGGCCGGCACAACGACCACGAACGGATCGTAGAACACATCCTGGACAGGCCCGGACAATCCGGGCCGCTTCCGCGGGGTCGACCCCTCCTCGCCGGCGACCTCCACGATCCAACCGCTCTCCACGCGTCGCCCCTGGGCCGGCTGATTGTTGACAAAAAAAACCGGTTGGACACCCGGCGGCGCCAGCGAAGCCGGAGGGGAGAGCATGAGTCTGCCGACGTTTTCGGTGTGAATCAGAATGTGTCCGGCCTCTGGCACAAAGACGTCCACGGATGCCGCGATGGCCGGGTCCAGAACTGTGTCGATCGATACCCAGTACGCCCGATGGTGGCGCAGGGACTCCGTTCGATAGCTCACGCGGCGTGGGTCGGACACGCGAGTCTGTCGGGCCATCCAGTCGTAGAGCTCGACTCCGGCATACGATCCCAGCCAGCACGTGTGGCCCACATCCACCAACTCCGTGTAGACCGGCTCGATGCCCGCCGCCCGCAGCGCCTCGACCATCCGGCGGGATTCGCGGATATTCACGTTTTTGTCAGCCGTCCCGTGGTACACGCGGACGGGCAGGTTCCTGAGGTTGCCGACCAGTTCCGGCTCCCCCCCGCCGCAAAACAGGCTGACGCTGGCGAACCGGTCCGGGTATCGACAGGCGATCCGCCACCCCGCGAACCCGCCCAACGAGATTCCGGTCAGATGAATGCGGTCCGGGTCAATGGAGGCCCGGCCACAGGCGTCGTCAATCGTTTCCAGCACGTCCTGTTCGGCCAGGCCACTGATCGACCAGGAGCCTCGCATGAGCGGGTAGATAACCACGAACGGCAGGTCCGCCTTCGCCCGGCGGACCGGGATGCTGGCGGCATCAGCCGTCGGGGCGCTCCACGAGCCCCCCTCGGCGGAACCGTGGAGAAAGACAATGGCCGGCCAGCGACGGGTCGAATCGTAACCCGGAGGCAGCCACATCGCGTATTCGACCCGGGCCCCATCCAACCGCGAAACCAGGTGGCATTGCTGAAACGGTCCCACCGTGGACGGGGGGTCGGTCGGCTCCGCCGCTTCTGTCGCGACGAACAGACAAATCACAGCCAAACCTGCCGCCTGTGTGATCCGGAACACTCTATCCGCGCTCCTTCCTGGCCGGCCCGGCCGGGCGGTGCGGTCCCACATTCACGACGGATCGGACACGCGCCGAGGAGGCCGGCCATACTATCGCGAACGACTTCGGACAGAAACCGTCCGCACGGCATCGCGCCGTGCGGTTTCGTCTTGACCGGAAGCGATTCTTGAATTAGTGTTATAGCCAGAGAAGAGTCTTGGCGCGGGTTCGCTCCTGCCGGTGAAAGGCTGTCTGCCTCTCTCAATCTGATGTTTGGCCGGCGTAACACACACCGCCGCACAAGGCGAAGCGATCGGGGGTTCAAGTCCCATGCGGAAAGACGTGAAGATCGGTCTGGTGCTTTCGCTGGTGGCCATTGTCCTTGCCGGATGGTATTTCATTGGCAGCGGCAAGAACAAGTCCGTCCCAATGGATAACAGCGTGGCGTCCGCCGGGAAAGACGCGCCGGCTCCGGCAGACACCAAGTCGACCCCGGGGGCCGCCACGAACCGAGCGCGCAAACCCGGCGTGAACAACGCGGAGAGACCGCCGATCGCGCCGCGTCCGCCGATCAACCGTCGGCCGACCACGCCTGTGGAGCCGGCTCGTCCATCCGTCTCCGACGAGATCAGACCACCCCTGCCGCCGAGAACGGACCGTCCGGAAAGCCCCATTCTGCTTTCCGACGTGCTCCCCGTCGACGCGGCGGAGCCAACTCCCCCCGCCGGGCCGCCGACAGAAGGCGAGCACTCGGACAGTATCGGAGCGCACAAGGCCGTCGAAGATGGCGTGGGGCCGAACGCCGGGCCCACAAAATCGGAGACACCGGAACCCTCCTCGGCGCCTCCGGCCACCGACGCTGCCAAGCCGACCGTGCCGGACACGCGCGGGCCGTTGCCTCTGGTCGGCCGCACGCCTCGACCCGCGGACGAACGGCCGGCGGGAAATGTTCGCACCTACCGGATCGGACAGGGAGACACTCTCGCCATCCTGGCCGAGTTGTTCTATGGCAAGCAGGAATACGCCGAGTTCCTTGTCCGGGCAAACCCGGGTCTGGACCCTCGGAGACTCATCGTCGGACAGGAGATCATCATTCCGGAAACGCCGGGCGACCTGAGTGTATTGAATCGGGCCGCCCAGCCGGAACCGGCCAAGACGGACAAGCCCGCCGCCCCGGCTCCGGCAGCGGCCGAGCGCACCTACACAGTGAAAGCCGGAGACTCGTTCTGGAAGATCGCCGACAACGAACTGGGCGACGGCAATCGCTGGCAGGAAATCTACGAACTCAACAAGGCCGAGGTACCCGCGCCGAACCGGCTGAAGGTCGGCCAGGTGCTCAAACTGCCGCAGAAGTGATCCGCGGCGGCAATCTCGAAAAACACAAAGCCGGTCGCCTCATTCCCGCGAAACGACCGGCTTTTTCCATGCGCCGCGCGGCGCTCGTGGAACTGCCCCGATCCGCCTCGAGCCCGGGCCGGAAGGGTCCGGCGGAAGGGCAGGCCTGCCCGGCCGCGGCGTCCGCTCGCCGAGGGTCATTGGCATGCCTGAACCGGCAGGCAGATGTTGTAATACCCGGCTGAACAGCAGACGTTCGGCGCTGCGCAGTTAAGATCGCTGTCGCACAACACATCGCAGAGCGCCGCGATCTGGCACGTCTGATCGCCTCCGATCAGCCCGCAGCAATCCAAGCCGGCCACGGTGCAATCCGCATCGAACGTGCATGGGGCGCCCAGCGTACCGGGTTTCGGCTCACACGCGACACCGGACCTGTCTGCGCTGCTGCTGCCGCTGCAGCCGGCCAGGAATTCGGCCTGGTCTGGAGTTATAACAAACGAGAGCCCGTCAGGGCAGGTCATCTCCATCTGACCGGACTTGCCCACACGAATCGTGTAGGACGAGCCCGACGCGGTGGTAATCGTGGTTGTGCCGCGGTCGGCGACGATCGACCCGCACAGTGGGTTGCCCCTGGCGCTGGGCCCGTACACCTTCTTCACCGGTCCCTGGAAGACGGAGAATTCCATCTCCATTTTCGACCCGTTTTCAAACTCCAGCACGAAGCCGGTCCCGAGGAGGTTGAATGGGTCGATTTCGTAAGAGCACCCGCCCTCGGGGGCAAAACAACTGAAAAAGTCGCCCAGGCTCCCGGCGCAGGTGCCCCAGAACGGGTGGCTGGTGATGCCGGTTATGATGCAGGCGGCCTCGTCCAGCGGGCCGGGGTCCAAATCTTCGGTGGTAATAACCGGCACCTGCGTGCAGCTTCCGGAGCAGTCGGACGGATAGCCTCCTTCCACCACACCGGAGCCGCTGTGAATGCGCCGCGTCGTGACGCAATACGGGTCTTCCCGCAGATCCGTCGGACACGTTTCGGACACCCGCGTCCAGACCTCAATCCGCATATCGGAGTTGCGTTCGACGTACATGCAGAAGTAGCCGTGCACGTCCGTAACGTCCTGGGAAATCCGACCGGCCGAGTCCGGAATCGCCCGCACCATCGCCCCACGGACCGGATCGCCCTGCGCGTCTTTGACCAGGCCCCAGATGCAGGTCGGCACGATGGGTTGATCGATGTTGATCGGCGATAGATGGCCGATGTCGGCGGTGTAGGAATCTGTCTGTGGATCGTAGACGGAGTCGCCGAGTTCGGACTGGACCCAGAGGCTCGTGGGCGCGTCAAAGATCCAGACCTCCGAGGTGGCGGGCTTGGGCCCCCGGCTGGGAGCCGGCACCTGAATGGTGATTCTCTGGCCCGGCGCCACCTGCAAGGGCTCTGCGCCCTGCGTTACCGTGACGTCCATGACTCCGTAGGTGACCAGGGGGAGTGTCTGGCCGGCCAGCGTCAGGCCGCGGAGTTCGCCCGGATAGGCGGCCAGTTCCTCCGGCACAGCGGGATCAAAGGGCGTGAGGCGGACGTCGACCCTTCCCGTGACAGCCTGACCCGATGCGTTGACGAACGCGCCCGCGGGAACCGTGATCGACGCGTTCCGCGCCCCCGTAATGACCCCGCCCGCGGAAGCATCGAGACTCTGCGCGGCGGCCATCGGCATGAGCGTGACGGGCACATCGCAATGGCCGGATTCGCCGACGTCAACGCGCGTGCTGGCCGTCACGTAGCCCTCGCGGGAGAAAACGATGATGTGCTCCCGACCTGCCGGAAGGTCGAGCTGGAACAGGCCGTCGCCATCCGTGACGGTAGCGGCACTGCCGCAGACCACCTGAACGTTGGCGACGCGCCGATTGGCCACGTCCTTGACGCACCCCGAGGCGGTGCTCGGGGGGTCGAACGGTGTTCCGCCGTGTCCGCCGGTCGGCGAGCACCCGGACACCAGGCAGGCAACCCCGGTTACCCACCAGCAGAGACAGACAACCGTCACCGCAGACCCGGCGGCAATCTGAGCGCGTGTCATGGTCAATCCTCCATCGCGAATGTGGCAGATCTCTTGTGCTCCGCAGAGCGTTCCGTTTTTTGTTCAGCAAGTGCGTTTGCCCTGTACGGGCTTCATGAAGGATGCGCCTCTCACTGGGTTTCGCCCGGTTGAGCCGCTCGGTTGTGCCCTCGTATTGTACACCACCGCGGCGATACGTGAAGGTCTTTCTCGACGGAGCGGGCAGGATCCGTCAGGCTTCGGCCGGTTGCCCCTGTGATCGGCAACCCCATGCGCCTGCCGCGGCGGTCTGAGAGCAGCGAGGGCGTCGCAGCGTGTCAGTCGTAGCGGAACGCTACTTTCACCGGGTGTGTGGCGGCTCGCCGGGTAAGCGTGGCGAACGCGGCCCGGTATTCGTGCAGCGGAAACGTGTGAGTCAGCAGCCCGTCGGTGCGGAACCGGCCGGACGCGATGAGGTCGAAGACCACCTCGTACGTGTGTTGAGGCGACCCGCCCGTCCGCTCCATCTGCCGGCCGTAGCTGCCCAGGAGAGTCACTTCGCTGAGCCATAACGGCGTCGTATCCACCACGCAGATCTGAGACGTGCCCAGCTCGACGACCGTGCCGCGGGCGCGGACGAACTTCATGGCATCGGTCAGGCTCTGGCCGGTGCCGATGCAGTCGTATACCAGGTCAAAGCCGCCCAGAAGCATCTGGTTGCCGAACGCGGCCGGGACGCGACGGCCCTTCACCCGGGCGGCGATGTCGTCGTAGCGGCGGGCATGGCCGGCCGAACGCGGCCAGACAATCACATCGTCGGCGCCTCGGGCCCGGGCGAGTTGCTCCTGGTAGCGGTGACGCAGGGCGATGGTCACATGGCAGGCGGTCGGACGGACCCGGATGCAGCTCAGGGTCGTCAGGCCGATGATCCCGCCGCCGACAATCAGGACGCGTTCGCCGGCCTGCGGCGGTCGTCGCAGAACGCCGTGCAGCGCGCAGGCGATAGGATCGACCAGGACAGCCTGTTCGTCGGTCACGATTGGCGGCACCGCGTGAAGCTGCGACTTGTGCGCGACGAAAAACGGGGCCCAGGAACCGGAGGTCTGCCGGTTCGTACCGATCATCAGGCCCGGCGCGAGCCGACCGTCCAGAAAATGCTCGCACAGGCAGAACAGCCCGTCACGACACTGGCGGCAGGGAGGGTCGATTCCCCGAGGGATGCAGGAAAGCGACGGCTCCACGCACACGCGCCGGCCGATGGACCACTCCGACGCCTCCGAGCCGACGGCATCCACCACCGCCACGTTCTCATGCCCCAGCACGGCGGGGAAACTGTTCAGAGCCCGCAGGATGGTGGCCGGATGGTGACGAAGCAACACCAACGCCAGATCGGTGCCGCAAATGCCTCCAAGGCGGGTG
>MTKY01051166.1_pt1 | contig 28593 bp, 28 predicted proteins | sample 1042731 | NCBI WGS metagenome assembly MTKY01 (sample SAMN06212206, study PRJNA360538) | anaerobic digester metagenome | biome: Wastewater treatment plant; material: sludge; isolation source: anaerobic digester fed with sludge from wastewater treatment plant | place: Denmark: WWTP Soeholt ...
CAGTCCGCCGTCACGGGCGACTGGTCGGAGTACTTCGGCACGGACATCACGGCGATGGCGCTGCAGGCGCTCGCGCCGTATAAGGACGACCCGGCGGTCGCGGCGTCGATTGACCGCGCGCTCGCGTCCCTGTCGAACTGGTATAAGAGCACGGCGCCCGGCGACGCGTCCTCCGAAACGTATGCGCAGATCGTCGTCGCCCTGTCGGCGCTCGGGATGGACGCTGACACCCACGCGCAGTTTACGAAGGACGGCACAAGCGCGCTTCGCGATCTTCTGAAATTCGCGCAGGCGGGCGGCAGCTTCTCCCACCTGCTGAAGGACGGGACGAACGGGATGTCGACCGAGCAGGCCGCGTACGCGCTTGTCGCGTACGATCGTTACATGAAGAATCACAAGCGTCTCTACGATATGAGTGACGTCAATCCTTCAAGCGATCCCGGTCCCGATGTCGAACCCGTCGATACCGTTCTGGAAGATCTGGAGAATGGCACGGGCATCCGCGTCACAGCCAAACCGGGCGTTCTGCCCTCCCGCGTCGAGCTCTGGGTTGAGCGGCTGACGGAAGGGGAGCATTACGACAAGGCGAAAGCCGCGCTGAAAGAGAAGAATGTCGACTTCCTGTTGTTTGATATCTGTCTGTTGAAAAACAACGAGGAGATCAAGCCTGAAGGAAAGGTCACCGTCTCGATCCCCGCGCCGGAAGGGTATGACGGCAAGACAGCCAGAATCTACCATATCGACAGTAGCGGCGCGTTGATCGACATGAACGCGGATCTGAAAGACGGCTGCTTCGTCTATGAGACCGATCATTTCAGCCTGTTTGCGTTGACGAAGCCGGCGTCATCGGCGAACCCGACGGAGCCGACCGAACCGAGCGAGAAAACGAAACCAATCCAACCCCCTTCCACGGGAGAAAACCGTCCCGCGGCCGTCTGGATGAGCCTGTTCGGGCTTTCCATGCTGGCGTCGCTGGCGCTTGTACAGATTAAGAAGAGAGAGCGCTTGTAAAAGCACACGTTCAGATCCGGCATCGGATCACGCTAAGTCAAACACCCTGTGGCGGTTTCGTCCGCCGCAGGGTGTTCTGCGGTACAGGAGAATAACGGGCACGTCGCCCAAAAAATAAATGCCGTTGAAAGTTGCCGGTTGACAGTTTTTGCGGGACCGTTGTACAATCATCAGGCGAGCGGCCCGAAAGGGCGCTTATTTCTGGGATCGCATACGAAGGCAGACCGCTTTTCGCGCGATTGCCACGAGAGGTGAAAGATAATGAAAGACGGAATACACCCCAAATACGGTAAATGTGTTGTGCGCTGCGCTTGTGGTGAGACATTCGAAACGGGCGCGACTAAGGAAACGCTGAGCGTCGATATCTGCTCGAAATGCCACCCGTTCTATACCGGTCGCCAGAAGCTGATCGATACGGGCGGACGTGTGGACAAGTTCAGAAAGCGCATGGAACGGCAGAAGTAAGCCGCGGGGAGGAGCTCAACGGCTCCTCTTTTTTAGCGCATCACTGAAGACTGGTCTTTATGGTATGAGCCGGTGAACCTCCGGTAACCCCCGGTCGGGAGAACCTTCGCCCGAAAGATAATGAACGCATGGCATACGATTGTGATAAAGAAAACGGCATAGACGATACGGCATGGAGTTCCGCTGCGGAAGCGCCCGCGGGAGTGTCTGCCGATCCGGAAGTCTCTGCGCCGGTTAACGGGGCAGAAACGGCGTCTGATGGAACAGCCCCGGGCAGCTGTGCCAGGGATTACCCGGACAGCTGTGTCGAGGATCTGAAAACCGAGCAGGGCGATTCCCGCGTGGGAGGGACAGGCGTCTGCAAGAAGACAACGATCGGCGGCCAGGCGCTGATCGAAGGGCTGATGATGCTCGGGCCGGAGAAGCAGGCGATTGCGGTGCGCGAACCGGGCGGCGCGATTGTCCTGGATGTCAAAGATCGCCCTCCCTTTGCGAATAAATTTAACGTCCCTTTCCTGAGAGGTGTCGTGCGGCTGGTGACGCAATTGAAAACCGGTGTGCGCGCGCTCAGCTACTCAGCCGATATCGCGATGAAAGACAACGCGGAGGACAGCGGGAAAGAAAAGAAGGAATCTTGTTTCGACCGGTTCGCTTCACACCATCCCAACTTGATTATGGGTTTTTCGCTTGTATTATCGATCAGCCTCTCTGTCGCGCTTTTCATTCTCCTCCCGAGCGTCCTGACAGACCTGTTCCGGAAAGTGACAGGGCTGGGAGCGGGCGAACAGGGGGGCGCTCTTGTCTTTGTTCTGTCGCTGATCGAGGGATTCTTGAGGATAAGCATCTTCATTTTATACCTGTGGCTGACCTCGTTCAGCAAAGACATGAAGCGCGTCTGGAAATACCACGGTTCTGAGCACAAGACAATCGCCGCGTATGAAGCGGGATTGCCTTTGACCGTCGAAAACATCAGAGGGATGAGCCGGTTTCATCCGCGATGCGGGACCTCTTTTCTGTTCCTCGTCATGTTTATCTCCATTCTGGCGTTCGCGGTAGTCGGGCGCTATACGCTTTGGGTAAATATTCTGATCAGAATCGCTTTGCTCCCGCTGGTGGCGGGCATTTCTTACGAAATCATCCGGTTTGCGGGGAGGTATGATCACGCCATAACGCGGGCTGTATCGAAGCCGGGGCTCGCGCTGCAGCGTCTGACGACAGCGGAGCCGGACGATGAGATGCTGGAAGTGGCGATTGCCGCGATGGCGGCGGTCATTCCTGAGAATCCTGACCGCGATCGCTGGTGATCGCGAAGTCCCATGCCTATCAGCCGTCGGACATTCATCGACAGAGCAGCCGCTTTACTCAGCGAAGCGGGTATCGACCGCCCCCGCGATGAAGCGCGTGCGCTCCTCGACGCCGCTGCGGGTATATCACTTTCCAGCCAGCTGACATCCCCGGATGCATGGCTGACCGAAAGCGAGCGGATGACACTTGAGGAAGCGCTGGCAAAGCGGAGAGCCCGTGTCCCTTTGACCCAGATCGTCGGGGAATCGTGGTTTTACGGTCTCCCTTTTGTCGTGACCGGGGATACGCTCAGTCCCCGCCCGGAGAGCGAGCTTCTGGTCGACGCGGCCATCGACTATGCGTGTGGATGTTCTCTGCCGAAGACGGCGGGAGAGGGCGATACCTGCCAGGGACGACTTTCTGTTTGCGATGGCCATGCCACGTCGAAGACGGCGGACGAGGGCGATGTCGGACTGTCTTTCCCCGTGAGCGAACACAGCCGCTCATCTGTCGCTGTCCTTGACGCGTTTGCGGGGACAGGGGCGGTCGGGATTGCCATCGCGTGGTGCCTGCTGGATAGGGGCCTTACCTGTACGCTGACGATGACGGATATCTCACGGCCCGCACTCGCGGTGGCGGAACAAAATGCGCGCCGTCTCATCCCGGGCGCGGCATGTGATATGGAGCTCGCCGATATCTGGCCGGCTGCGCCCCGCCGTTACGACATTATTACGGCCAATCCCCCCTACATCGCGACAGAGGAGATCGCCGGCCTTATGCCCGAGGTGAGTCTTTACGAGCCGGCGTCCGCGCTCGACGGAGGGAGAGACGGCCTGGATTTCTATCGGAGGCTTGCGGCGGAGGCGGGCAGCTTTCTGGCGGATGGAGGCGTTCTGTTCATCGAGATAGGAGCCGGGCAGGAGGAAGAAGTCGTCAGGCTGTTTTCGGACCGGGGCGCGTGGAGCGGATTCGGACAAAGAAAAGATCTAGCGGGACATACGCGTATGCTCGCTTTTCAAACGATTTGGTAGAATTGTAAGAACAGCCAAATCAATCAGGAGTGTTTATGGACATAAATGAACTGTCAAAATTGACAGCGAGTGAAGCGCGTTACGATGAACTGACGGAGATGCTTGCGGACACGGCGCTGATGCGGGACCAGAAGGCATATATCCGACTGGCCAAAGAACACGCGGAATTACAACCGCTCGTTCAGCTTGTCCGCGATCTGCGAAAGGTTCAGGCAGAGCTTGAGGAGAACCGTTCGCTGCTCTATGAAACGGATGACCAGATGCTTCGGGAACTCGCCCGCGACGAGATTGCCGGCCTTGAAGAGCGGGAAGCGGAAATTGAGGCGTCGATTATGGCGGCGATCGAACCGAAAGATGAAAATGATGAGCGCAATGTCATCATCGAAATCCGGGCGGGAACCGGCGGGGAGGAAGCGGCCCTGTTTGCCGCCGATCTCTTTCAGATGTACGCCGGCTACGCGGAGTCGCGGGGCTGGGATACGGAAATCGTCGATTTCAATGAGACGGAACTGGGCGGATTCAAGGAGATTGTCTTTATGATCGACGGCAAGGGCGCGTACAGCAGACTCAAGTACGAGAGCGGCGCTCACCGTGTGCAGCGCGTGCCGGAGACAGAAGCGGGCGGCCGCATTCATACATCGGCAGTGACCGTCGCGGTGCTGCCGGAAGTCGATGAGGTTGATTTCGAGATCGACCCGAAAGACCTTCAGATTGACACCTATCGCGCCTCCGGAGCTGGCGGCCAGCACGTCAACAAGACGAGTTCCGCCATCCGCATTACGCACCTTCCGACCGGCGTTGTGGTCACATGTCAGGATCAGCGGTCACAGCACAAGAACAGAGATAAGGCGATGGCGCACCTTCGCGCCATTCTCCTCGACAAAGCGGAGCGCGAGCGCGCGGACGCGATAGCCAGCGAACGCAAGAGCCAGGTGGGATCGGGCGATCGAAGCGAGCGGATCAGAACATACAATTTCCCTCAGTCCCGCGTCACGGATCACCGGATCGGCTTGACACTTTATAAACTCGACCGGATTCTGGCGGGAGAGCTGGATGAAATTATCGACGCGCTGCAGATCGCTGAACACGAAGCGGCACTGCAGGCATAATAGGAAGGGTACCGGACAACAGATGGGATGGAAACGCGAGTTTTACTGGTAGAACACCCGATTGAACAGTCTTTATTTGCGGAAGCCGGAACGGCGCTTGCCAACGGCCGGATCGTCGCGTTTCCGACAGAAACCGTGTACGGCCTCGGCGCCTCGGCGTATCTTCCGGCGTCTGTGCGTGAAATTTTCCGTCTGAAAGGGCGGCCATCCGATAACCCGCTGATCGTTCACCTTTTGTCCGCGGATGATCTGGAAGGAGTGGTATCGTCGGTCCCGCCGGCGTTCCGCGTGCTGTACGACGCGTTCTCTCCCGGACCGCTGACGTATGTGATGCCGCGGGGAGAGCGCATACCGCCGGAAGTTTCTGCAGGCCTTCCGACTGTCGCTGTCCGATTCCCTTCGCAGCCTGCCGCCCGTGCCCTTATTGCCGCCGCCGGCGTTCCTGTCGTCGCGCCTTCGGCAAATGTCTCCGGCAGACCGAGTCCGACAAGAGCGCGCCATGTCCTTGACGATTTTGCGGGGCAGATTCCCTGGGTGATCGATGACGGACCGTGCGAGGTTGGCCTTGAATCGACTGTGATTGACCTAACGAGCGATCCGATCCGGATTTTGCGGCCGGGTGTCGTGACGGCTGAAGCGATTCTCATGAAGACGGGAATCGAAGTCGTCTCCTGGAAGGACACCGCGACAGAAGAGGAGATGGAGAGGCCTCCCGCGCCCGGGATGAAGTACCGCCACTACGCCCCGAAAGCCGAGGTACACATCGTTCTCCCGGAAAAAGACCGCTCGTTCGCCGGGAGTTTTCTGGAGGCGATCCGCGATTCGGAGGCGCGCACGGGGGTTTTTTTCAGCGAATCGACCTGGAATGAACTCCGAAAGTATGCGGAGACACTGCCCCCGGCGCTTGATGTCTACACTTATGAGGGGGAGAGAGATCTCACGCGGGCGGCGCGCTTTTTGTTCGACGCGATGCGCACGTTCGACGAGAGAGGCGTCGAACACATCTACGCCGAAGGATTCGAGGGAGATGAGGCGGCTGCGTACATGGACCGGCTGACCCATGCCGCGGGCGCGGCGGATGACCGAATCCCCGAAGCCGGGACGGAAGCCGGAGCCTCCGGCGGGCAGATTCTGTTCATCTGCGAAGGAAATACGTGCCGCAGCCCTATGGCGGAGGCGCTGTTCAACGATCGGTTCGGCGGGACAATCTGGCGCGCTGCTTCGGCCGGTCTGTCCGCCGTTCCCGGATGGCCTGTCTCGGATCAGACACTGCAGGCGCTGAGAGAATTCGGGATTGAAGCGGAGGGGAAGGTTTCCAAGCCTGTTGACCTTTCCATGCTGAAGGAAGCGAAGCTGGTTGTGACTATGACGACAGGTCAGCGGGAGAGACTTCGGGAAGCCGCTCCCGCGTTCAGCGAAAAAATCATCTCAATGGCGGATATCTCAGCGCATGCCCGCGATATCGCCGATCCTTTTGGCGAAGGGATGGCGTCCTACCGGCGCGTCCGCGATCAGATTAACGAGTCGCTGGAAGATTTGTTTTCGCTGTTGCAGCAGCGGTGAGTCCGGCACCGGACGCCGGGTTTCAAACCCGAGCGGCGCGGACAGCGGCCAATCCGCCGTCATTTTCGTTCCGGGCGGATTTTTTCTCATTCCGGCGCGCTATACTCTATAGAAACGCGGGGTTCGTATTGACGAGTCTTCCATTTCCGTGCTAGAGTATGTCTCGCCTGTGAAAACAGGCAGAGTCCTCGCTCTGTAAAAAGACAGAGCCGTAAAGTCCGGGAGGAGGTAAATAATCCCATGACGAAAAAATATGAATTGATCTATGTCCTGAACGGTACACTTCGGGCGGACGAACTGAGAGCGCAGATGGAGCGCGTTCGCAGTGTTGTCGAAGCATCGGGGGAGATTGTTGACACCATTGAATGGGGCCGGCGCCGTCTCGCCTATGAGATTCAGGACATCCGCGAGGGGTACTATGTCCTCGTGTATTTCAACGCGGAACCGGAAGCGCCGCGCGAGATTGAGCGCTTGCTGCGCATCGCCGATTATGTGCTCCGATTCCTCATTGTGGTCGCGGAAGGCGATTTTGTTCCCACGGGGAGGCGTACACTAGACGAAGAGCCTACCTACCAGCCGGCGGAAGAGACATCGGAGGATGCCGAAGCCGCGGCGGATGAGCCGGCAGGGGATGCCGAACCGGATTTCCCTGAACCGGATGAAGAGAAGGAAGCCGGCGACGGTATGGAAGCATGGCCGGCTGAGATGAATTAATCCCCGCTGATTTGTCTTACGACAGAAAGGACACATGATGAACAAAGCAATCCTAATGGGAAGACTGGCGCGGGATCCGGAAATCCGGACGACGCAGAGCGGAGTCTCCGTCTGCAACTTTACGGTTGCCTGCGATCGGCGGAGCCGTGCCGCCGATGGGACGTGGCAGAATCAGGCCGATTTTATTCCCTGTGTCGCGTGGCGCCAGCAGGCTGAATTTGTGAACAGATATTTCAGCAAAGGCGACCGCATCCTCGTTTCCGGTTCTATCCAGCCGAGAAACTGGGAAGACCAGAACGGTCAGCGCCGCTACACAACAGAGATAATCATTGAAGAAGTCGAGTTCTGTGAGTCAAAGCGTGGTGAACGACGTGACGTGCCGGGCGATGATCGCACAGACCGCGTGTCAGCGATGACCGTGGAGAGCGGCGGGGACAGTTTCCTCCCCACTCCCGATGAAGATACCTCTCTACCGTTTGATTTTTAATTTATTTTTGCCGTGAAGGAGTCAATAGAAATGTCAGAAACAAAGAAACGCGGAAGCTACCAGGGTCAGAGGCGGTTTGGCCGCAAGAAATATTGTGTTTTTTGCGCGGATCACATCGACCATATCGACTATAAAGATGTCAACACACTGCAGCGTTACACAGCGGAGAATTTCAAGATTCTTCCGCGCCGAATGACGGGCACATGCGCGCGTCACCAGCGCAGCCTGACGAACGCCATCCGCCGTTCGCGCCAGGTCGCACTGCTGCCTTACAAAGCAGAATAATCCATTCATCCGTTTTATAGCCCCCGTGCCCGTGAACATATCGCCGGTACGGGGGCTTTTTCTCTTTTAATAAACATATAGCCTCCGGAGAATGTTTTGGGGTATCATAGAGTACCGATACGAATTGAGGGAGGAAAAAGATGAAAGTACTACTTCTGGAGAGTGTCAAAGGTCTCGGCCACGCCGGTGATGTCGTCGAAGTCAAGCCGGGATATGCCAACAACTACCTCTTCAAACGCCATCTCGGCGTCGCGGTCACGAAAGACAACATGAACACCGTTGAGATGAAGCGGCAGGCGAAAATAAAAGATGAGGAAAACAGACTTGAGCGCGCGCGCGAAATAGCCGCCGCCGTCGACGGAAAGCATTTTATCTGCGAGGCCAAAACAGGATCCGCGGGGCGTCTGTACGGAACCGTCACAAGCCAGAATATCGCCGATCTGCTGTCGAAGCACGGCTATGAGGTTGACAAGCGCGATATCACCATCGGCGAACCGATCAAAACGGTCGGCACGCATCAGGTGACACTCCGACTGCATCCCGACATTTCCGTTGATTTCCACATCGATGTAAAGGCTGATCTGGGATGAGAAACGAACCGCTCTCGCTCCCCGGTGACCCTGTGAAGCTGCCGGAACGGTTGAAGGGGCACGCTCTTCCCCACAATGTCTCGATGGAACAGTCGGTGCTCGGCTGCGCCATGATGAGGCTGGAAGCGCTGTCCGCGATGATCTCGAAGCTCCGATTCTCCGACTTCTACGACCCGCGCCACCAGCTCATCTTCGAAGCGATCGAGACACTGCACCTCAACCAGAAGCCGTGCGATATTCTGACGGTCACGAATCAGCTCATCCTGAATGAAAACATCGGGAAGGCGGGCGGTCGCGAGTATATTACATCGCTTCCGGGGTCGGTTCCGTTCTCAGTCAATTACGATTCTTATATCAATATTGTTAAAGGGTTGTCGCTCAAGCGCCGCCTCATTATGTCGCTTGACGGCGTTATCGAGCACGCGTTCTCATCCGAATTGGAGGCGGAGCAGCTGATTGAGCTCGCCGCGCAGCGTATTCTCACGATACGTGAAGACGAGGATGATTCCGGACTTGTCAGTATCGGCACGGTCCTCAGTGAACGCATCAACGAACTTCACCTCAAATCGACCGGCGTACGCGTACAGTATCCGAAGACGGGATACCCGAGTCTGGACCGTGTTCTGGGCGGTCTGCGGAAGGGAGCTCTCTATGTGCTGGCATCCCGCCCCGGCGTCGGGAAATCGGCGCTGTCGCTCAACATCGCGCATAATATCGCGCGCTATTACGACGCCGTCATTGCCATTTTCTCGTTGGAAATGAGCAAAGAAGAGGTCGCGACGCGCCTTCTGTCGTCGAAGACGGCGATGTCCTTTCAGCAGCTTGAGACACTGGATCAGAAGGACAAGGCCTCGTGGGACAAGATTGCCGCCAGTCTGGGCGAGCTCTACAACGTTCCCCTCTACATTGACGACCATTCGTCGATCAATGTTGTCGAGATCCACGCCCGCTGCCGGCAGCTGCAGCTGAAGCACCAGAAACTGGACCTCGTCGTCGTCGACTATCTCCAGCTGATGGGGAACGCGTCGATGCGGTCACAGGCGGAGAACCGCCAGCAGCAGATTGCGGAGATCTCCCGTATGCTGAAAGTGATGGCGCGCGATCTCGATGTCCCCGTGCTGGCGCTTTCTCAGCTCAGCCGCGAAGTGGATAAAGCGAGCCGACGGCCGAGACTGGCGGACCTGCGTGAGTCGGGTGCGATCGAGCAGGACGCGGACGTTGTCATGTTCCTGCACGACCCCAACCGCCAGGAGGAAGAGGGCGATTACAAGCAGGAGATCGCGGAGATTGACCTGATTGTTGAGAAGAACCGGCAGGGCGAACGGTCGACGATTACGCTCGAGTGGAACCCCGAAATTCTTACTTTCTCTGAGACGGATTACAGCGGGATGCCCGAAGCTCCGCCTGCTTCCTATCGCTAGATGGCCGTACCGAAAAAGACATTCGACGTTTTCCGGAAGATTGCCTCAACCTGCGAGCGCGAAACGATGATCCCGCGCGGGGCTGTCGTCGTCGCCGGCGTTTCGGGCGGCGTTGATTCGATGTTTATGTTGGCTTTTCTTGACGCGTACCGGGAAAAGTACGGTTTTTCACTTCTCGCGTGCCATCTGAATCACATGATCCGCGGAGCCGATGCCGACCTGGATGAACGGCTCGTCGGGACATACTGTCAGGAACAGTCCATTCCCTTTATTCCCGTCCGCGTGGATGTCCCCGCAATCGCGAAAACGCGGGGGATCAGCCTGGAGGAGGCGGGGCGATTAGCACGGCGAGATACCATGACGCGGCTCGCCGGGGAGCGCGCCGGCGCCACTCGCGGTTATCGTGTGGCGTTCGCCCACCACATGGATGACCGGGCGGAGAGTATTCTGATGCATATCGGGCGCGGCTCCGGACTGGCCGGTTTAATCGGGATCCGGTATGTGGACGGCGTTTTTATCCGCCCGCTTCTCGATGTGCGCCTCGCGGAGATCGAGTCAGCGGCGGAAGCGCTCCGGCTGCCCTGGCGCGAAGACGCGACCAACCGCTCGGACACGTTTCTCAGGAACAGAGTGCGCCACCATCTTCTCCCGGTCTGGCAGGAGGTGCTTGGATACGATCCTGCCCCTGTGCTGGCGCGCCTCGGCGACGCTGCCGGAAGTGACGAAGATGCCCTGGCGGAATGGGCGGCGTCCTCACTAGGCGATGTTATCCTGCCCGACAGAACACTATCCGTCTCAGCGTTGGCGGACCGGCCAAAAGCGATTATCATGCGCGTCCTCGCGCTCCACTACGCGGCGATGGCCGGCGAGACGCATGACTCACCGCACTCGCTCGGCGCGGTCCATCTGGAGGATATTTACACCTGCGTTCTGCGGTGCGCGGGCGGAGAGGCGCACGCTCTGTCGTGTTCACTGCCGGGAGGCGTGAAAGCCGATTTTAAGGACGGGCGCCTGTCGCTGGTTTTCCCCGAAGCCGGCGCCTGATTCTTCTCGTCACCGCGGACAGGGGGCAGTCCGGCATTTAAGCGCATTTGAAAGGATGAAACAGTTCTCGTCCCTTGGGGAAGGGTCAGCCCCGGAGACTTCAATAGTTAAAGGTTCGTATGGTACACATACAGAGTTTCTCTGTGATAGAATGCAAATGATTGCAGATGATACAGTATGTTCTGTCTGTATCGGATGCGTTTGTTTGCGAACGTTCACTCTTCCATTTGATAAGAAAGCGATGACCGGATATTACTTATGATTTGTTTAGGAAAAAAAATAGACCACACGCTGGTCAGCAGAGACACAATCCGCGCGTTTGTGAAGCGCCTCGGTGAAGAAATTCACAGGGACTACGAGGGGAAAGAGCTCTATTTGATCTGTGTGCTCAAGGGATCGTTCATGTTTATGGCCGATCTCATCCGCGAGATCAATCTGCCCTGTCAGATCGACTTCATGTCAGTGAGCAGCTACGCGGGCGAGAAGTCCACGGGTGTCGTCAAGATCAACAAAGATCTTGACCACAGCATCGCCGGGAAGCATGTGCTCATTGTCGAGGATATTGTCGACACGGGACTGACGCTCAACCACCTGAAATCCCTGCTGTCTACGCGCAGCCCGGCGAGCATAGGCATTGTGACGGCCTTTGACAAGCCTTCGCGCCGCAAAGTCGATATCAAAGTTGATTATATCGGCATGGAAGTACCGAATGAGTTCATCGTCGGGTATGGACTTGATCTCGAGGGGTACGGCAGAAACCTGCCCGATGTCGTTGTCCTCAGCGACAATTGATGATGCAAACGCATCCGGGCAATAACGATTGTGTAGGATTTTAATCGCCATATGAACCAACAAAGAAAATTCGGTGGTTTCTCTTTCTATATCATTCTGATGGTCGTCATCCTGGCCGTGACAATGTTTTTGTCGAGATCGGAACAGAAGGATGTGACACTGTTTGAAGTCGAACAGATGATACAGAGCGGACTGGTAGAGTCTGTGACAATCGACGGCGCGTCGCTCAGCTTAAAGATGAGTCAAAAAGCTGTGGAGACCGGCAGCCAGGCGACACTGAAGAAGACCATACCATCTGAAACTATTCCATCCTATCTGGAACTGCTGCGCCAGGCGAAGGTCGACGGGAAGATTGCCTCCTTTGATTACAATAAACCGACCGATTTCGGAGGAATTCTGAACGGCGCCCTCCTGCTCCTCATGATGCTATCGCTGGGCGCTTTTGTCTTCATTTCGTATGCGCGCAGAGACAGCGACGGGAAAATGGCGATGTCTTTTGGAAAGAGCCGCGCGTCGCTCGCCGATCCCGGGCAGAATAAAGTGACGTTCGCGGATGTCGCGGGCGCGAAAGAAGAGAAAGAGGAGCTGCAGGAGGTCGTCGATTTCCTGAAAAATCCAAAAAAATACACAGAGCTCGGAGCGAAGATCCCGAAGGGCATCCTGCTTGTCGGCCCGCCCGGAACCGGCAAAACGCTTCTGGCCCGCGCCGTCGCGGGAGAGGCTCACGTGCCTTTCTTCACAATCAGCGGTTCCGATTTTGTCGAGATGTTCGTCGGCGTCGGCGCCTCCCGCGTGCGCAATCTCTTCCTCAATGCGAAGAAAAAGGCGCCGTGTATTGTCTTTATCGATGAGATAGACGCGGTCGGCCGCCATCGCGGCGCCGGTCTCGGCGGCGGACACGACGAGCGCGAGCAGACACTCAACCAGCTGCTCGTCGAAATGGACGGATTCGGACCGAACGAGGGCGTCATCATTCTGGCGGCAACAAACCGCCCCGATATTCTCGACAACGCGCTGCTCCGCCCCGGGCGGTTTGACAGGCGGATTACAGTTATGAGACCGGATCTTGTCGGCCGCGAAGAAATCCTGCGTGTCCACGCGAAGGACAAACCGCTCGATAAAGATATCGATCTCGCTGAGATCGCGAAGATCACGCCCGGATTCACCGGCGCCGATCTGGCGAATCTGCTGAACGAAGCCGCCCTGCTCGCCGCGCGGCGCAACGACACGACTGTCCGCTATTCCGACATTTCAGAGGCTGTGTTCAAAGTGACAATCGGCCCGGAGAAGAAGAGCCGCGTCATCAGCGAAGATGAGAGGCGGCTGACCGCTTACCACGAAGCCGGCCACGCCATCGTCCTGCGGGAAGTCTCCACGACTGACCGCGTCGAGCGCGTCTCGATCATCCCCGCCGGCGGAGCGGGCGGTTACACAGCGTTCAAACCGAATGAAGATATATATTTCAAGACCAAATCTCAGCTGTTGAGCGAGATTATGATGGCTCTGGGAGGCCGTGCCGCGGAGGATATCATCTTCGGCGAGACAAGCACGGGCGCGAGCACCGACCTGAAACAAGTCAACCAGATCGCGCGCAGCATGGTCACGAAGTACGGCATGAGCAGCCGGCTCGGCAACATTGTGACGGATGATCAGGATGAAGTATTCATCGGACGCGATTTCGGCCATGTCCTCGGGCACAGCGATGTGCTGCAGGCGACCATAGACGAGGAAGTTGCCCGGATTCTCGATGAGGCGTACGAGGAGACAAAGCGCGTGCTGACGGAGAATCGCGCGCTCCTGGAAGCGCTCGCTCAGGTGCTCCTCGAGAAAGAAAAAATCGAATCGGCTGAATTCGAATCGCTGTACCTCACCTACGCGGTGAACCCCAAACCGGTGCCGGGAGAGGATTCCAAGAAAGCCGCGATCGGTTCGGGCGGCGAGGTCATCGAAGAACAGACTGTTGAGGCTGATTCTGATTCAGGGGAATCGTTCCCGACGGCTTGAGTGAGGAGCTGAGGAGACCATGGAAAAATTTCTGCTTGAGGATTGCATCGCCTATGCCGCGTGCCGGGACGCGAGGCGTCTGGCCGATTCCATCGATCGAAGACTGGCGCCTCACAAAATGACAAGAGTTCAGTGGAGCGCCCTCTATTACATTGATCTCAGCAAAGACAAGGCGATGACACAGCGTCAGCTCGCGGATCGTATGGGACTTCGGGAGCCGACCATGGTGCGGCTGATCGACCGCATGGAGAAAAACGGTCTGCTGCGGCGCGAATCTTCCGATCAGGACAGGCGCCGGAATCACCTCGTGCTCACGGAAAAAGGGCGGGAGGTCAATGTGAAACTGCTGCAGATTGTCGAAGCATTTAAGGATGATACCGTTAGAGGTATTCCGGAGAAAGACCTTCTGACATTCAAGCGCGTGCTCCATCAAATGGTCAAAAACGTCATGGAGAATCGTTAGACCGGGTCACGCGCTTTCCTGTCTGTCCCGCCCGATTCGAATCAGCCTGATACTGCCGCGGACGGGAGAGGGTGCCGGAAGCCGGCGGGGCGCGTTTCCGGCGGCCGGAAGGGATCCCTGATCAGGACACGGGTTTCATATGATCAGTGCGCCCCGTCAGGCGGTCACCGGTATTTCTCAGATCAACACCCATAATGAGGAGCACATCGCCCGGTTCGATAATCGTGCGCAGGTGCTCCTCTAACGCTTCATTGGTCGGATAGAATTCGGCCTGTCCTCCCAGTTCATTGATCCGGTCGCAGATATCCTTTGAACTGATTGTCGTGTCTTTTTCGCGGTCGTCATAGATTTCAGACATCATGATCGGCCGGACATCCAGCATGGAATCGACAAAATCATCGAAGAAACCGCGGACGCGGCTATGCGTAAGCGGCTGGAAACAGATCCAGAGCCTTTTCGCGGGCAGATGGCGCGCCGCCTCGATGGTCACGCGGACAGCCGACGGGTGGTGCGCGTAATCGATAATGACCTCTGCGCCGTTATAGAAGCCTGTGCGGGTGAACCGCCCCTCCGCGCCGCGGAAAGACCGGAGCGCTCTTTTCACCGCATCCGGGTTCGCTCCCGCGATATCGGCGGCGACAATGGCTCCCATCGCGTTCTGAATGTTGAACTCGCCTGGGACGGTCAGCGTAATATCCGTATAGAAAGCCCCCCTCTTATAGACGTCACAGCATGGTTCGCCGCGGTCATTGTAGTGAAGGTTGGCGTAGTAATAATCGGGCCTTTTACCGCATCCGCTCAACTCGTTTTCTTCGCCGAACCAGATGAGTTTCAGCGTGTCGAGATGCCCGGGGCGGATGTCGTCGACGCGACGCAGCATGGGTTGGATATCATCGTCGTAAGCGGGTAGGATCAGGACAGATCCCTCCGGCTGAAGTGCGATGTACCGCGCGAAAGCGTCGAGAAGATCGCCGTGTGTTTTATAACAGTCGATGTGATCGTGCACCAGGTTTAACACGACGGTCGCCGTCCCGCAGTAGTTGTAGAAACCGCGCTTGAATTCACAGGCCTCCGACAGGAGCAATCCGCGCGATTTCGATTCGCTGAGACGGACGGTCGTTTTGAATTCGATCAGCTCCGCGCCGAGGTGCACCGTAGGGTCGAGCCCCGATTCGATCATCATCAGCGCGCACATCGCCGTACATGTCGATTTGCCGTTCGTTCCGCTGATGTTGATGACGCGCTCAAACAGCCGGTTGATCGCGCCTAAGAAGATTGACCGTTCGACGCACGGTATCCCGCGTTCCGCGGCCCGAATGCGCTCAGGGTTATCGTCAAAGACAGCTTTCGAGAACACGACGAGATCCGGATTCGCGCGGTCTATCGACGCCGCCTCGTGCTGGAAGGTGATCGGGATTCCGAGATCGGTGAGGTATTTTGTCCGCGCGTTGGGATGCGGATCGGAGCCGCAGCACCTGACGCCCTCGTGCCATGCGAGTTCCGCGAGTCCGCACATGCTGATGCCGCCGATCCCGACAAAAAAGATCGTCTTCCCCGGCGCGATCTGATCGGCGATCCGCTGGAAATCAATCGCGTCGCTGCCGGTGATAGAAGAAACCGTCTGCGGGTCAGTTATTATGACAGAGGAATCAGAAAACCCCGGAAGGGTTTGTGCGGGGGTGGGAGCGCAAGCGCAGTGAACGGGTGTGGCGTCCGGGCGATCGGCAGGACAGCCGGGCGTTTTCTGCTCCATGTTTTCGCTCAAAGGGTCTGTTGTATCATTCGTCATAGGGAAACCCTCTCTTCGGGTAATCTGCGGAAGCTGAACAAGAAACGAACGCATCGTTTAATTGTGACAGCAGGGTGCTGTTGTATTCCTGGACATTTTATCATTTTTCGTCCCGTGCCGTGCGCCTCGTATGACGTGTTAGAATAACGGCGGCCGGAAACTACAAAGTGAGAGGATGGACGCTGGCGATGAGCTTTGTGCAGGCTCACAATCTATCGAAATCATATCAGGGGAAAGAAATTCTATCTGATCTGTCCTTTGCTGTCGAAGCGGGGGACCGCATCGGGCTTGTCGGCCAGAACGGTTCGGGGAAGACCACGCTTCTGCATCTGATCTCCGGCCGTATCAAACCGGATTCGGGTGAGATTCTCCGTTCTCAGTCCCTTGTTATGTCGTACCTCGAACAGCGTCCGCTCGCCTATGATCACGGGGGATATCCCCTTCTGGAAAATCCCCGCTTTATCCGCATGGAGAAGCGCCTGCGCGAACTGGAAGCGCTCATGGCAGGCGGGGGCGCCCCATCAGCAGCTCCCGGTGTGCCGGCGGAAAGCTCGATTACAGGAGCGGAAAGGGCGGAGGATGACGCGATCATGCGCGAATACAGCCTCCTGCAGGAACAGTATGAAAATGAAGGGGCTTTTGATTACAGCGCCCGCCTCGCCCGCAACCTCGCGGGATTGGGGCTTTCCGATTCCCAGATGCGCCAGCCGTATGACACGCTCTCAGGCGGGGAGCAGATGAGGGTCTCCCTGGGGCGCTTTCTTCTGGAGCCGAGCGACCTGATGCTGTTTGACGAGCCGACCAACCATCTCGACCTCGACGGGCTCGAATGGCTGCAGGAATACCTGCACTCCAAGCGCTCCGCGATGATTATCGTCTCTCACGACCGCTGGTTTCTCGATCAGGTCTGCGAGAAAATCTTTGAACTGGAGAACAGAAAGCTTTACATATATCAAGGCAATTACACGAAGTCCCGCGAACTGAAACGCGAGCGCGACGCGCTCCTCGGGAAAACGCTTGATCGGTTGCGGGAGAAGATCGCACGCGAGCAGGAAGTGACGCAGACGATGCTTTCCCACCGGAAAATGAGTTCGTATCACTCGCGCGAGAAGGTCGTACGCAAGTTGAAGAATGAATTGGATGAATTGCGCCGGCAGAAGAATCCCGCCCGAAAGATGGTCTTTTCATTCCTTCCGCCGGCGAACCGCGCCGACGCGAACCGCGTCATCCTTGAGACGGAAAACCTCGCCGTCGCCTATGACAGACCCCTCTTTTCGGGTGTATCGCTGACGCTCAAAGCGTCGGACAAGATCGCTATTGTGGGGGCGAACGGCTGTGGAAAGACGACGCTGATGCGGATTATGACTGGCCGCTCGGAAGCCGACGAAGGCTCGATCCGCCTGTTCGGCGACCCGGCGATCGCGCTGATGGGGCAGATGGTGGCTTTTGAGGATGACTCTCTGACGGTCTACGAATATCTCTCAGCCGCCCATCCCGATACGGAGACGGCGATCAGGAACCGCCTCGCGCAGTTCGGGTTCAGAGAAGAAGCGATGGTGAAGAAGCTGAGCGCTCTTTCCGGCGGAGAGAGGCACCGGCTGTATTTGTGCGCTCTGCTGGAACAGCACCCGGATATATTATTTCTCGATGAGCCTACAAACCATCTCGATATTGAATCGCGCCAGCTGCTTGAAGAAGCTCTCCGCGAATTCGCCGGCGCCGTCGTCACGGTCAGCCACGACCGCTATTTTATCCAATCAGCCGCGAACAGCGTACTCGGTTTTATCGGAACGGAGTTCAGGCCGTTTGATACCTATGAGGAATGGTTCGCTTGCCGCAGGCGGTTCCTCGAGGAGCAGTCTTCCTCTGGCACCGGGATCGGAAGCGCAGTTCCTCTTCCCGGGCACAGGGCGGTTTGGCGGAAGGAAGAGGCGTCAAAGCATGGGAACTACGGCGCACTTCCCGGGAACGCTGTGCCGCCGGTGGGGAACACCGTGGACGAGAGACGCGGTGCCGCGGCGGAAGCACGCCGCGAACGCGCGCAATTTCGCCAGAAGAAGAGCCGGCTTGAGCGGCGGATCGGCGAACTGGAGAAAGCGGGCGATCTCTTTGAGAACGCCGATCCCACATCGCATACGCCCGGTGATTACGAGATATACGCCAATCAGCTCCTTGAACTGGAAGCGCTCTATGAGGAATACTTCGCGCTGGTGGAAAACGAGATCTGACGCGCTGATCGTACGATGAGATCTGCTCTTTCGTTCGAAGGTGATTAGTCTCTATCGGGTCCGTTAACGGGTAACGGGTGGTAACGGGTGCGCGCGAAAATTCCGTTTGACAGCGGCGGCAAATCTGTCGTATCATAATCCGGCGACCGCTCCGGCGGGGTTTTTTAATGTTGTCTGGAACAGCAACCCCGTTCGGGCGAGACTTAAACCAGGAGATACCGCACATGAGTTATGCCATTATCAGAACAGGCGGCAAGCAGTACCGCGTTGCCGTCGGAGACGAAGTATTGATCGAGACAATCGCGGGTGAGCCGGAAGACGAAGTGACATTCGATGAGGTTCTGGCTGTTTCCGACGGAGATTCCCTGAGAGCGGGCACACCGCTGGTCGAGGGAGCGACGGTGACGGGCAAAATTGTGAAACACGGCCGCGGCAAAAAGATCATCGTCTTTAAGTATAAAGCGAAGAAGGGCTACAGCCGGAAACAAGGTCACAGACAGCCTTACACGCGCGTCCTGATCGAAGCGATTAACGGTTGACGCCATGATCCTCGCGACCTTCCGCTATGACGACAAGGGCCGGATCACAGCCTTTGAGATGGAAGGACACGCGGGGAAATGGAGACCATGGCCGGATATGATCTGCGCCGGCGTCTCCGCGATCGGGCAGACAGTGATCGGGAGTCTGCAGGATGTCGCCGGGATTGAACCGGTGTACACCCTGGAAGATGGCGATATAAGGTGCGCCGTCGAGTACCCCGGCAACGATGAACAATCTCTCGTCATCGCCGCGTTGATGGCGTCGGCGAGGATCGGATGCCTTCAGCTGGAGGACAGTTACGGAAAGAAATACGTCACTGTCAGAGATATGCCGGGAGAAGGCGGCCGGCAATAGAATAGATTGAATGGACAACGGATCGAACCAACAGCCGGTCGATCCTGACGAATATGAATACTGCGCGGTTTCCGTTTTCGGCGCGTCAAATACATAGGAGGTAACACATGATTAAAGTTAATCTTCAATTACTGGCTCACAAGATGGGCATGGGCAGCACGCGCAACGGCCGCGACTCAGAAGCGAAACGCCTTGGCGCGAAAGTGGCCGACGGTCAGTTCTGCACAGCGGGGAGCATCATTTACCGTCAGCGCGGGACGAAGATCCATCCCGGCAACAACGTCGGCATTGGCAAGGATGACACACTCTTCGCGAAGATCGACGGAACGGTGCGCTACGAGCGCATCTCCCGCAAACGCAAACAAGCGAGTGTCTATCCCGTCGAAATGTAAGGATCAGGGAGCGGCGGAAGCCGCTCTCATTCATTTGTCATGTTTTTCGATCATACGACCATTGAAGTGAAGTCGGGAGACGGCGGTAACGGCTGTGTCTCTTTTCGCCGTGAGAAATATATTCCGAACGGCGGTCCCGATGGCGGCAACGGCGGACGCGGCGGCGATGTGATCATCCGCGCTGACCGCAGCCTTAACACGCTGCAGGACTACCGCTTCAAGCGCCATTTTTTCGCGGAGAATGGCGAGAACGGCAAAGGGAAGAAAATGGCCGGAGCGGGGGGAGCGGATCTCGTCCTCAAGGTTCCACCCGGGACGCTGGTTCTGCTCGCGGAGTCGCGCGAACTCATCGCCGATCTGACAGCGGATGGCGATGAGGTCATCGTCGCGAAGGGCGGCGCGGGAGGGCGCGGCAACATGAATTTCGCGAATGCGGTCCGCCAGGCGCCTCAATTCGCGACAGCGGGAAAACGCGGGACCGCGTGCCTGATCGATCTGGAACTCCGTCTTCTCGCCGACGCGGCGCTCGTCGGATTCCCCAACGCGGGGAAATCGACGCTTCTTTCCGTCATGTCCGCGGCCAAACCGAAAATCGCGTCGTATCCCTTCACCACGCTGCAGCCTGTGCTCGGCGTGGTCGATGTCTCGGGCGCGCGCTTCGTCCTCGCGGATGTCCCGGGGCTGATCGAGGGAGCGTCTGAAGGCGCCGGGATGGGGCACGACTTCCTGCGGCACGTGGAGAGAGCGAGGCTTCTCCTGCACGTTTTGGACGCGTCGTCTTTCGATGGGACGGACCCCATGGAGCGCTTCACGGCACTCAACCGTGAGCTTGAAAACTACAAGAACCTCCTCGGTTCGCGCCCTCAGTGGGTTGTGCTGAACAAGATCGATCTTGTTCCCCGCGAGTCGGTTGATGAACTCCGCCGCCGGATTGAAGCGCTCGGTTACCGCGTGTTTGCCGTTTCCGGCGCGACGACGGAAGGGGTGTCGGATTTCAAGAAAGCCCTCGCCACCGAGGTGCTGACGCTTCCCGTTCCCGACCTGAATGAGATCGAGCAACTGAAAGTCTACCGATTGGAAAAGAAGTTTGATTTTACGATTTCTGAACAAAAAGGTATCGTGGCCGTAGACGGGCCGTTTATCCACGAGCTGATGCAGTCGACGAATTTCAACGATACGGAGTCCTTCCTCCATTTTCAGAAGCGGATCATCGACAGCGGCATTCAGGATGCGCTCCTCGACGCCGGCGTCGAGGAAGGCGACGAAGTTCTTCTGGACGGCGCTTCGTTCGAATTCTCCCTTTAATCCTTACAGACGGACGCTTTGGATGGCGTTTCTATCAGACTAAACCGGCTCTTCCCTTCAGAAAGGCTGAAAGCGCCGTTAAGCCTTTCCGGTGTTCGGTATCGTTCGAGACAGTTACACCGCGGATATGAGCGGCCGGCTTTTGTAAAAGCAATTCATGTATAATATATCCGTAGTGAACTGACTGTTGACAGCGTGAAACAGCTGTTTCGACGAGAAAGGAGAGATGAATGCAGAAATATATTTGTGACCTTTGCGGCTATGTCTATGATCCCGAGCTCGGTGATCCCGACAGCGGCGTGGAGCCCGGAACACCGTTTGAGGATATTCCGGAAGATTGGGTTTGCCCGCTTTGCGGCGCGTCCAAAAGCGATTTTTCGCCTTTTGAAGGATAATCAGCTCTCATTTATTGAGAAAACATCGTGAGGCCGGTCAAAACCGGCTTCCTTTTTATATTGATTTTTTTCCGCGCCCAACCCTGATAGAATAACAGGTACATGCAGTAAATGAAGCCTATGATTGATTTCGCAGATTTCTGTGATTTGAAAGGATGGAACCATTATTATGCAAATAATCACCAATCGCGTCACACTGGTTGGCGCGCCTGATCCGAAACTGCCGTATTTTGACGTGCTGATGCCCACTCCCTACGGGACGACATACAATAGTTATTTAGTCCGGGGAGACGTGAAGACAGCCCTCATTGATCCTGTACAGAGCGACAAAATCGAATGCCTGCTGCGGAATCTGAAGGCCATGAAAGTGGAAAAACTCGACTATATCTTCTGTTTGCACACCGAACAGGATCATTCCGGGGCGATTATCATGCTGTGCGATCTGTTCCCGGAAGCGCAGCTCGTCGGCAGCGCCAAAGTGGCCGAGCTGATGGAATTCCATTTCCATATACCGCGCGGGAAATTTCAGATCGTCGCCGAAGGGGATGTGATCAGCCTCGGCGGTATCTCGCTCGTCTGTATGCCTGTTCCTTTCGCGCACTGGCCGGACAACACCATGTTCTGGGTGCCTGAGGAGCGCGTTTTGTTCAGCTCGGATCTGTTTGGGAGCCACTACGCGCCGGCGGTCGCTTCCTGTCCGGATAAGGCGGTTCAGCTTCTGGAAGCGCGGGCATACTTCTCAGAGATTATGATGCCGACGAGCACGCATGTCGCCCGCTACACGGCTAAAGTGCGCGAATTAAATCCCGCGTTTATCTGCGCCGCCCACGGTCCCGTCTGGTTTGAACCGGACGCTATTCTGAGCGAATACGAGCTGATGGTTTCGAACAAAGTGCGCCGCGATGTCGTACTCGCTTATGTCACGATGCATGAGAGCACGGGCCGCATGGTTCAGGTCCTCGCGGACGAACTATGCGCGGAAGGCATCCGCGTATCGCTTTTCAATCTGGGCGATCCGAAGCGCGACCTTCGCGTCACACTCGGTTCGGTAGTCACGGAGACGGTGAATGCCGCGGCTTTCCTTCTCACTTCGCCGACCGTGCTTGGCGGTCCGCACCCATCGGCGGCGGCGATGGCGTTGATGATCAACGCGTTCAATCCCTCCTTACGCTTCATGGGCATACTCGGGTCCTTCGGCTGGGGCTCACAGATGGTGAAACAGTTAGAAGGGCTGACGGCGCGGGTGAAAGCCGAGCGCCTCGAGCCGCTTCTCCTCCGCGGACTTCCTACGGAAGAAGGAGAAGAGCAGATCCGGCAGTACGCGCGCGAACTGGCTGGGCGCCTGAAAGCGATTCCTGAGGAAGAAATCGTCTGAAGTTAACGGCGGGAGCCGGAAAGACACAGATATACAGACAGAAGGGACGGATCTTTCGTCATTGGAGAGAAGAATGATCCGTCCCTTATTCGTGTCAGCGAATCCACTTCAGCGTTCGCGCGGAGGCTGTTCCAGCATAACCCGGACCAGTGTCTGCACCACGTAATCGGCGTGTTCACGCCACATCTCCGCGGCTTTGCGCGCCATGGTTTCTGTGGGGAAACGGAGTGTCAGGAGAAAACTTGTGTCGCCGCCTTCTTTCTGCCGGCAGGTGACCTCGTACTGCCCATCCGGGGTGACATCGATTTTTGCTGTCACCGCATCGGCGATTTTCCGCTGCAATCCGCGTTCTTCGAGATACTGCGTCAGGAATCTTCTCGTTGCGGGGGGGATTTGCGGCTGGAGCGCTTTGAGGACAGCTGTCCCTTTCTCCGTGAGGTCACACCGTTCCACGGAGCGGTTGTGCGCGTCGACGGCCTCTTCGCCCTTGCGCGCGCCAATGTGGATGAGACCCGCATCCGCCAGCTCGTCCAGGGCTGTTGCCATATCGAAATAATCCATGGAGAGCGTCGCGAGGGCTGCGTCCCGGAGCTGCGAGCGCCGCAGCCCGGGCGCTTGTCCGGCAATATACAGAAGTGTCAGTTTTTGAATCGGAATATCCATCTCCGGTGAGAGCGCTCCTTTGTTTCTATAATCCTGTCAAAGACGATACTAACATATGTTATGATTATCCTCTCCGCGATTTGGTATAATAGCTTTCATAGCTTAGGAGGGTGAGAGATAGCTGCCATGACATTTGATCTGATCATCCTGATTCTTCTGCTGGCCTTTATCTGGCTGGGCTACCGCCGCGGCCTTCTTTTGACGGCGGTGAGTGTCGTCAGTTCGCTGATTTCCATTGTGATTGCGTTTCTTTTGACACGGCCGATTTCCGGCTGGCTGCATAAGCTCGGACTCTTCAGCGGCACGATGAGCGATTTTTCGGATCGGGTGTACGAGAATGCCGGCTCTTATCCCGCGTCAATTGCGCCCTTGCTGGAGAAGTTCGGCATGCCCGAATCCTGGACCAGGAAGATCCTGCAGTCAGCTCCCGGCGGTGATACGGCGATAGAGTCAGCTGTCAACTCCATCTGGCAGCTGATCCTCAGCGCGTTGGCTCTTTTCGCGGTCTTTCTCCTCATACGGATAGTCCTCGGACTGCTCGCCCGTCTTCTGACGCCGGCGATTAACGGCGTGCCCGTCATCGGCTGGCTGAACCGCGTCGGAGGACTTGTGCTCGGGTTGATCTGGGGTGCTTTTACGTTGTGGATTATCATGATGGTACTCACATCTTTCAGTGTGACGAGCCCCGCTATTCACGATTTTATAGCCGGCTCGAAGATTCTCGCGTTCTTTTCTGAAAAAGACATATTCCGGTCACTTTTGGACACGATCTTTTGATTTTGCATAGTTGACAAAACGAATCTTCCTCATTATATTGGTTATTGGTTGGCACTCACCCTGTATGAGTGCCAATTTCAAGAAGTGAACACTGTTTAAATATGGGAGGTAAAAAATGAATATCAAACCATTGGCTGACCGTGTGGTCATCAAGAGACTGGAAGCAGAAGAGACGACAAAAGGCGGCATCGTTCTGCCGGGTTCTGCGAAAGAGAAACCGCAGATCGTTGAGATTGTCGCTGTCGGTCCGGGGGGAGTTGTAGACGGCAAAGACGTTATCATGGAAGTGGAAGTCGGCGACCGTGTGCTGATCAGCAAATATGCCGGCACGGAAGTGAAAATGGACGACATGGAATACACCATCCTCAGACAGAGCGATATTCTCGCGATTGTTGACTAATCGCGTCACATAGATAGAAGGAGAACCAACTATGGCTAAAGATTTGAAATACGCGGAAGACGCCCGTAAATCACTGGAAATCGGCGTCAATAAGCTCGCGGATACCGTCCGCATCACGCTCGGTCCGAAAGGCCGCAACGTAGTGCTGGATAAATCGTACGGCGCCCCTGTCGTCACGAACGACGGTGTGACAATTGCCCGCGACATCGAACTGGAAAACCGTTTTGAGAATATGGGCGCACAGCTCGTCAAAGAAGTGGCGACCAAGACAAATGATGTCGCCGGTGACGGGACGACGACCGCGACGCTGCTCGCGCAGGCCATCATCCGCGAAGGACTTCGCAACGTGGCAGCCGGCGCGAACCCGATCATCCTCAAGCGCGGTATTGATAAGGCGGTCGAGAAGGCTGTCGCCGCGATCGGCAAAAACAGCAAAGCTGTCGCCGGTAAGAATGACATATCCCGCGTTGCCGCTATCTCCGCCAATGATGAGGAGATCGGCCTGGAAATCGCAAACGCGATGGAATCCGTGACAAACGACGGCGTAATCACCGTCGAAGAGTCCCAGACGATGGGAACAGAGCTCGAAATAGTCGAAGGTATGCAGTTCGACCGCGGTTACATTTCCGCCTACATGGTGACAGACGCCACCAAGATGGAAATTGTCTTCGACGACCCCTATATCCTGATCACAGACAAGAAAGTCTCCAACATTCAGGATTTGATTCCTCTCCTTGAGAAAATTGTTCAGAGCGGCGGACGCCTCCTGATTATCGCGGACGACATCGAGGGTGAAGCACTGTCAACTATCATCCTGAACAAGCTCCGCGGAACGTTCCACTGCGCCGCGGTGAAAGCGCCCGGTTTCGGTGATCGCAGAAAAGAGATGCTTCAGGATATCGCGGTTCTGACGGGCGGAAAAGTCGTCTCGACCGATCTAGGCATGGAGCTGAAAGATGTCGAGCTCTCCGATCTCGGCCGCGCGCGCCAGATCAAAGTGGACAAAGACACCACTGTAATCGTTGACGGCGCCGGTTCTGACGAAGCGCTGAAGAACCGCACAACCGCTATCCGCAGGCAGATTGAGGAGACCACATCCGATTTCGACCGCGAGAAACTCCAGGAGCGCCTCGCCAAACTCTCAGGCGGCGTCGCCGTGATCAAGGTTGGTGCTGCGACAGAAGTCGAGATGAAAGAACGCAAGCTCCGCATTGAAGACGCCCTTTCCGCGACCCGCGCGGCCGTTGAGGAAGGTATTGTCGCCGGCGGCGGCACAGCCTATATTGATGTCCTCGACGAAGTTTCCGAACTCCTCGGGGAGCTCGAAGGCGACGAGCGCACCGGTGTCATGATCGTGATTCGCGCACTTGAGGAACCTGTCCGTCAGATCGCTCTGAACGGCGGATTCGACGGCAGCGTCATCTGCGAGAAAGTGAAAACATGTGACAAAGGCGTCGGCTACAACGTCCTGACCGAAGAGTACGTCGACATGGTTTCCGCCGGTATCGTGGATCCCGCGAAGGTGACGCGCTCCGCGCTGCAGAACGCCGCCTCCATCGCGTCCGTCCTGCTTACGACCGAAGCCGTCGTCGCGAACATTCCCGAACCCGAGCCGGCCATGCCTCCCCAGGGCGGCGGCATGTACTAAACCGAACGGGTGACATTCTGAACGGCTCCCGCCTGGCGGGCAGCATCATCTGATCGAAGAAGATCCTCCCGGGTCAAGCCGGGGGGATCTTTTACATGGCGTCAATTTTAAGAAAGCGCGGAGCCTGATGGTTCTACCTGAGTAGAGAAACCGCATTTGAAACGTTTGAGTTTATCTGCATATAAACAAACAGAACATATGCAGATAATGGCCGTTCTCAATTGATTATCTGCATATAATATGCTAAAATATATGCAGATAGGAGGCGTTCCGATGAGAAAGTTCGACTATTCATTCCTGAAGGACGGGTTGCTTCCGGCAAGCCTGGTGGCCGCCGCCGCCGGTATTTCGAGCCTGAAGACGATGGCCGGCGTCCGGAAAGAAGCATACGCGCGTGTTTTTACTGAGCTGGAAGCGATCGCCCGGGTGCAGTCAGTCAAGAGCTCCAACGCGATTGAGGGCATCGTGACGAGCGACGAACGGATCGCCGCCATTGTCAACCGGAACAGCGCGCCGCTGAACCATGACGAGGCGGAGATCGCGGGGTACAGAGATGCTCTGAACGAAATCCACATGGGCCATGAACACATCGATTTTCGCGGGCGCGACATTTTGCGACTGCATGACATAATGATGTTATTAACTGCGGATGAATCTGGCGGGCGTTACAAAGAAGAAGATAACGTCATTATGGAGATAGATGCGGCAGGGAACCGGCGCGTGCGGTTTCGCCCTGTCCCGGCGAAAGAGACAGGCAGAGCGATGGAACAGCTTGAGCTCGCCTTTCTGGAGGCCCGCGCTGACGCCGGTATACACCCTCTTCTCCTGATTCCATGCGTGATTCTCGACTTTCTCTGCGTTCATCCGTTCCGGGATGGCAATGGAAGAATGTCCAGACTCCTCTCGCTTCTGCTTCTTTACAAAAACGGCTACGATGCGGGCAAGTACATTTCCTTTGAGGAACAGATCAACAGAAGAAAAGCGGCTTATTACGAAGCGCTGAGGCGTTCATCGGACGGCTGGCACGAGAACGAAAACAGCTATTTTCCCTTTATCGAGAATTTTCTGACCACGCTTTACCGCTGTTACAAAGAGCTCGATGAGCGCTTCGCGGTTGTCAAAGGCCGCAAGGTCACTAAGAAAGCGCGCATCGAGGCGACGGTCCTGAACAGCCTGACACCCATTTCCAAATCGGAGATCTGCAACATCCTGCCGGATATCAGCCCCACCACCGTAGAAGCCGTACTCGGCGCGATGGTAAAAAGCGGCGCGATCAGGCGGATCGGATCCGCGAGGAGTTCACGGTATATCAGGGAGTAGCGGGTTTGTGAGCGGCAGATGCGATCGCCGCCATGCAATACCTGAAAGCAGAAGCCCGGTTTTTGTGAATAAGCCGGATGGGGAGGATGAATACAATGCGAAAATTGATACGGCATTCTGAGAGTCTGACGGAGAGCCACACTGTAAAACAAACAGCGGCGTTATTGATCGCGATTCTTATGATCTTCGCTTCGGCATGCGCGGGTTCGGGGAAAATAGCGCCGACCGACCTTTCGGTCGGTTCATCGGGCTCAGAGAAGGGATTACCTTCAAACACTACAATGGATTCTGAAAAGCCGGAAGATACAACCGGCTCAGATAGAGCGGGCAGCTCGACCAAGCCTGAAGATTCCATGTCTGCTTCGTCTCCCTCGGATGAAACCACTTCCGGGCAGCCCGCGATGCCGGACATGGAAGTGACGAGCGAGGGTATTGTCGACGGCTTCATCGGGGACGCGTTTGGCGCGAAGGGAGAGCAGTTTGTCAGCGGCAAAGTCCCGTCGCGCTCTTTTCCGCTCGCGGTTAGCCATATTCCTGACGGAACTGCCGCGCTTGCCCTCACCGTGATCGATCCTGACGGAGGCAACTGGGTGCACTGGCTCGCCGTCAACATCCCTGTCAGCGGCAGCGCGTGTGAAATCCCCGATAACGCGAGTCTCGACTGGCCGGAAGCGATCATCCAGGGCAGGAACGACTTCAAAACTCCCGGTTACGGCGGACCGACGCCGCCTTCCGGCGTCCACACCTATGTTGTCACCGTTTACGCGCTGTCCGGAACACTCGACCTTGAGCAGGGATTTAATCTGAAAGGGCTGACAAAAGCGATGCAGGGGAAAGTACTCGCGGAAGCTGTGATAATGGGGAAGTACGCGCGGTGAAGCACGTTTTTCCCCTCTTTCCCATGCGTTTGAACAGCCTGTGAAATTTAGGTTAAATTAAAGTACACTTTATTTTAGCCTGATATTGAGCGGGAAATAGGGGGCAGCGATGGAATATATTCGAAGAGAACCGGAACGATAATTCCTTAGTTTGAGTACCGTTTTTAGGCTGTCATGGTTGTCGGCGCGAGACAGGTCGGAAAATCCACGATGCTGAAGCAATTGGCGAAGGATCAGAATCGCGTCTTTGTGACGATGGACGATGC